>Ga0153942_1001137_pt1 | contig 10604 bp, 8 predicted proteins | sample TSNJ026MetaG_FD_104731 | JGI IMG/M metagenome (GOLD analysis project Ga0153942, IMG submission 104731) | Attine ant fungus gardens microbial communities from New Jersey, USA - TSNJ026 MetaG | ecosystem: Host-associated > Fungi > Mycelium > Unclassified | place: USA: New Jersey, Brendan T. Byrne... | reverse complement strand
GAAGTGCTACAAACCGCATAAATCCTTCCTTATTAACACTCCCGATTCTCGACTTCTCGTAAGTCTATTTAAGTGCGCCCTTTTACTCACATCCGTTCCAACACGTCTCTTTTCAGACTTATACAAAAATGCTTCCTGAGACTGTTCAAAGGGATAAATCTTATCGACCATTTTGTCTACGGGCGTTTTACCTGAGGCGATAGCATTGATAGCGGTGGGGAACAAGTTTCGATAGCGGTGAACACCGGTGTAAAGGAGTTCCTTGTCCATCATCTTTTGGATATTGAACATGTGGGGAGCATTGGCCACATTCCCTACCTGAACCATAGTGCCGCCCGGCCTTGTGACATCCACCATTTGCTCTATGGCCTGGTAACTGCCCGAGGCGTCAAAAACTACGTCCACGCCGCGACTGTCGGTCCATTCATCAATGATTTCGATTACGTTTTGCGTTTTGGAATTGATTGCGAGGGTGGCTCCCAACTCCAGAGCCTTTTTCAGCCGTAGGTCCACCAGATCCACCATGGCGACCCGGGATACGCCTCTGGCCAGAAGGGAAACCAGTGTCATTATCCCAATACAGCCAGAACCAAATACCAAGGCATTCATTCCCAGGGTCGCATTGGCCAAGGAAACCGCTTGTAAGCCCACTGCCAGCGGCTCTACCAGCGCGCCCTCCAAAGTACTGACGGATTCCGACAATTTGTAACACATATCCGCCGGCATGTTTACATAATCGGCAAGTGTACCCGGCAGCCACAGCGGAGGCACACATAGAAAGCTGAGGTTCTTACAGAGGTTATATTTCCCTTCCCGGCATAGTTCGCACTTGCCGCAGGCAATCTGGGGCTCGATTGTCACACGATCGCCAATCTTCAGCGAGGTGACGCCCTCGCCTACCTCCACTACTTCCCCGGCGGACTCGTGTCTGGTGATGTATGGACGGTCAGCTACCCGGTAACCCTTGGAGACGCCGCTTTGAAACACATGGAGGTTGGATCCGCAAATGCCAGTGTAATGTACCTTCACTCGCACATGTTCGTGACCCACCGGTAAAATAGGAGCCTTTCTGACTTCCAACTTCTTGGCATCCACAATGAATACAGCATTCATTTCCTTTGCAGGCATTCATTAATACCTCCCAATCCCTAGAATTTTGAGATACCTTTACAATAGCGCCTTCATCGCCTCATACAACCCATGGGCGTCATAGCCATTCTCTTTATACAAAAACGCGGGAGTGGCCAGTGGCACAAACCTGTCTGGGCAGCCCCGCACCGTGAATTTGCAAGACATACCTGCCTCCAAAATTACCGAAGCACACAGGGATCCCAGTCCTCCGGTCTTGTTGTGGTCCTGTGCAGCCACCACGCAGCCTGTTTTCCCCGCGCCGAGCACGGCGTCCACATCAATAGGCTTCAGTGTGTGAATATCCACCACCCGGACGTTGGCGCCCAAGTCCTGCTTGAGTTGCTGGGCGGCCTCCATGGCGAATCCCACCGTGTTTCCTGAAACTATAAATGCCCCGTCGTCCCCTTCCCGGCGGATTAGAGCCTTACCCAGCCGAAAGTCCTCATCGCGGAAGGATTCTTTGGATGTCATGCCGCCGTAGCGGATATAAACAGGGCCGGGATGGTCCGCCGTGGTGGAGAGCATCAGGGCCAGCATGTGTACATCCGAGGGCTCCAGTACAGTAAGACCGCCAATGGATGTCATGATGGCCACGTCCTCCAGGCTACAGTGAGTGGCGCCTGATGTGCCCGAGGAATAACCAGCGCCTTGGGCAACTAGGCGGACGGGCACCTTACCATAGCATACGTCAGTGCGTACTTGCTCGCATGCACGCATAGACATAAAGACAGTTCGAGTGAAAGCATAAGGCACAAATCCTTCGTGCGCCAAACCAGCCGCGAAGCTGACCAAATTCTGCTCCGCTATTCCGACTTCAAAAGAACGCTCTGGGAATCGCTTGACAAATTCCTTGGAGCAGGAAGTGACGCAGATATCAGCGTTCACAACTACAATTTGGGGATTATTTTCTCCTACCGCCCGTAACGCATGATCCGCCTCATCAGGGGAGAGCCTTCGCATCCCCATATTGTTGTTGTTTTTCACACTATGCACCTCCATTTCTCCTTAAATATACACTCAAATCGCGCCTTTGCCTCCTCTGCCAGCTCTTCCGTGATGCCGCCGTAATGCCACCCGAGATCGTTTTCCATCTGGGGAACACCCTTGCCTTTAACCGTATTTGCAATGATAACTATTGGCGTATCGCAAGCGGGATCGGGCAAACTGTCCAAGGCGTCAACCAAGGCATTCATATCATGCCCATCCACCGTGACCACTCTCCACCCAAACGCCCGCCACTTGTCCTCCAGCGGTTCCACAAACGCTTTGCATTCATTGTCCAGCGAGCAGCCATTCCGATCTACCAGCCCAACCAGATTGCCCAGTTTCATGTTGGGTGCGGACATTACTGCCTCCCACATGCTTCCTTCCGCAAGCTCACCATCTCCCATAACCACAAACACCCTTCTGGCAGATCTCTTTAGCCTAAGAGCTGCGGCAATTCCCGCGCCGACTGGAAGCCCATGTCCAAGCGAGCCAGTCGATACCTCCACATAGGGGTTCTCAAGGTTACATGAGTGCATACCAAAGCGGCCGTAATCTGTACCGTATTCCTCGAACACTTCTTCTCGTGTGTAGCATCCCAGAATCGCTTGATTCAAGGTTGTGACAGCTGCGGCGTGTCCCTTGCTTAGCACAAAGCGATCCCGATTCTCCCATTTTGGATTTTTTACATCGTATTTCATGGCATACTGCCAAATTGCCACCATTACGTCAACTACTGACAGGTCGCCACCTATATGAATACTTTTAGTCGCGCATAGGTTCAAGAGCTCCTTGCGAATAATAAGCGCTTTATATTCCAGCTCTTTAATAACGGCTTGATCTGCCATCGAATTACCTCCTCATGTAAGATGGGGCTTACCTCCGATGCTCATGTTGATTCATTTTGAACTCTATACTAGAAACAAGCTTTATGCCCGGAACACGTAAGCCTTATCATAACCGCTGCGGGTCGCTTCCGCAATGCGTCCGGCTTTTCCGGCGTCGCCTATAGCATAGACCTTCTCAAAGACGGCTTCGTACTCTGTCACCACCTTGGGATCGGGACTGACGCCAAGAGCCAGCACAACCGAATCCGCCTTCACGACAACCTTGGCGCCGTCTTCGGCTTTTTCCAGCTCGATACCCTCTTCGGTGACCGAGATGAGCTTGTGTCCAGTCAGGAAAGCGGGCTTGTATTGCTCCAAACGCTTTAGAACATCATTGAGTACCACTGCGAACAAGCCGGGGCCGACCTGCGGTTGCATTTCCACCAAGGTAACCGCGTGACCCTTTTCGCCCAGCATCTCCGCGGTTTCCAGCCCCGTCAGTCCGGTTCCTACAACAACCACGTGCCCGGCCGGCTTTGTCTGGCCGCGGATAACCGATTCCGCTGTGTAGACATTATCTTTCCAGATTCCCGGAAGGGGCGGTATGATAGGATTTGCGCCGCTGGCCAAAAACACACCTATAGGCGATACGCTTTTGACGATTTCGGGAGTAGCCGCCGTATTCAGACGGATATCCACGCCAAGGCGCTCCAACTGGGCTTTCATAGAGTTAGCCATGGTGGTGATCAGATTCTTGAAAGGAGGCTTGTCAGCGAGATTCAGCGTGCCGCCCAATTCCCCCGCCTTTTCGAACAGGATGACCTTGAAGCCGCGTTCCGCCAGGATACACGCGGTCTCCATACCACCCGGGCCGCCGCCCACAACGACGACGGGCTTTCCCTCTCCGTCCTTGCGGATTTCACCGATGCAGTATTCGCGCCCCATCAGCGGGTTGACCGCGCAAGCCGCCGGCATACGTAGGGCCACGATGCGCTCACGGCAATACATACAGCCAATACAGTTACGGATCTCGTCCGCCAGCCCTTCCTTTGCCTTATTCATAAACTGCGCGTCGGCAAATTGGGAGCGCCCAAGCCCCACGAAGTCACACACATCTTCTGCCAGTAACTGCTCCGCGAAATCCGGCGTCTTGATGGTGTTGGTTGCGATAATCGGGATTGTCAGCTCATTTTTAAACGCTTCGGCCACATACCTCTTCCAGCCCGGCAGATAGGAATAAGGATCACAGTTGGCGTTGGAGTTGAGAGAGCTGCCGTTACTGATATCCAGTACGTCAATACCCTTTTTCTCCAAATGCCGGCCGATAGCCAAACCATCTTTTAGCGTCAAGGTATCCGGGACATCGGGCGTCATCTCATCCCCGCAAATGCGTACCGATATGGGGAACCCGGGACCGCACCGGGCACGAACGCCATCAATGATCTCGTCAAGGAAGCGCATACGGTTCTCAAAATTTCCTCCGTATTGATCTGTACGCTTGTTATAATAAGGGCTGAAGAACTGACCGATCAAGTATGAATGGGCGCCATGCAGCTCCACGCCGTCGTAGCCCGCCTTTTTGACACGCACTGCGGCCTCGATGAACTTCTCAACAGCTTCCCTGATTTCTTCCAGCGTCATTGGGCGGGGAGCGGGACGCCCGGGAGCGGCGGGCACGTCGCTAGGGCTAAGATTTTGCAGCCCCGTCAAAGCGGGATTGGAAGTGTTTCCGGCATGATGAATCTGGGCAAAGACCAGACAGCCGTATCGGTGTACCGCCTCGGTCAGCTGCTCCAAGGAAGCGATGTGGATATCCCTGGAAACCCTCAGTTGATTGTTGCTCGGGATACTGTTCACATCGTCCACACTGGCGAACTCGGTAATGATCATCCCGACGCCACCCCTGGCCCGCTCCTCATAATAGTGGATCAGCCTGGGGGAAGCCGTTCCGTCATAATTCGAAAACCCGGTACTCATAGGCGCCATAACGCCACGGTTTTTTACAGTCAGACGCCCTATGCGGCCGGGCTCAAATAAACGATTGTAACTCATGCTTCACTCCGTTTACCACGCTCTTCAGACTGGATTCAACCATTTCCGTAGGCATAGGCTTATCCGGCATATAGCGTGGCTGCCACTTTTTCGGCAAGCGGCGAGCCGAAATAATATAATGTTTAATTCATGATTGTTCCGCCATCTATCAGGATGCTTTGGCCCGTAATCGCCGCGGCTTCCTCGGAAGCGAGATAGGATACAAAACTGGCCACCTCTTCCTCCATGATCCATCTGCCAATAGGAATACGCGCTACTTTGGCTTTGGTGTAAGCGTCCAACGGCATGTTGGCAAGCTTGCTGCCTTCCGCGAGTATGTGTTCCTGCATAGCGGTATCCATAGCGCCGGGACAATAGGCATTAACAGTGATATTATACTTGGCCAAAGCGGAAGCCAAATTCCGAGTTAATCCGCGAATTGCCCATTTAGAAGTGCAGTACCCCAGTTGTATGGGAGTCTGTGTAAAGGATGCTGTGCTGCCCGCATTGATAATCCTTCCCCAGCCCTGTTTGATCATATGTGGAATCGCATAATGAGCGCAGGTATACATCGATATAAAATTTATGTTCATGGCACGCTCAAAGCTTTCTGGTGTAACTTCCAAAATATCCTCTATTGGGCAAATACCAGCATTGTTGACCAACACGTCGATGCGGCCATACTTGCCAATCAGTTGATCAAACATGCTCTTTACCTGCACGTTGTCGCTTACATCGGCTTTCAGCGAAAGGCAATCCACGCCCAGCTGTTTAATCTCCTCTTCCGCCTCGGCCAAAGCTTTGTCATTGATATCGTTGATAGCAATGTCAAATCCATTACTTGCAAGTTTGAGCGCGAGCTTTTTTCCAAGACCTGCTCCAGCTCCGGTAATTAACGCAACCTTTTTACTCATGCTGTTACTCCCCCTTCATTACAGTTACAACAGTTACACATGCCTTATTGCTCTTTTTCTTGATTAGCCGATGATTTAAACGGTAAATAAACTATATCATAAAAGGTCGGAAAAGTGATTGTCTTAATAAACCAGTGTTTTGTATCTGCTTTTGGACTCACGGTACTATGACCCAAACAGCTGCAGCCTTGATTGATGCCAATTTATTCATTACGCAGTATAATTTTATTATACATTTGACCTCGTTCCAAAATTCTGGAATTGCATAGAAAATCATGTAATGAAAACAATTGCTATGCTATTAAAAATCTAGTAACTTTCCCCTTTTTCACCACATATGCTGGCAAGAGGTGATTTTATGAACAGCGTTGAAATTATTAAATCCTTGGAACTCTCAACCTCGGCATACAGAGACATTCAGCCTTATTCCGCCCATGCATGTACCGCAATGATAGACAATGCCCAATCCGGGATACAATGCTTTTTGCGCAGGCATAAAGACATTTTATGGATTACTTTCAGAGGTACCGATTCACTTAAAGGCTGGCAGACGAATCTGACTTTCTGTAAAAAGACAATCCCTTACGATAATACGGAATCCAAAATAAGAGTTCATTCAGGGTTTATAGACGCATATAAAACACAAGGCGTCAGGGATAAAATATTAGCGTCAATTACAGCCGGCACCCACTATGTAAAGCTTTCCGGGCATTCTCAAGGAGCCGCCTTAGCTGTTTTATGCGCTATTGATATTCAATACAATTATCCAAACCGGGATATTGAAGCGACCTTGTTTGGCTGCCCCAGGGTAGGCAACAAAGAGTTTGTGAATTCCTATAACAAACGCGTTAATAAAACCGTTAGGATAGAAAACGGAAATGATATTGTAACTAAGGTGCCCTTTGCCTTCATGGGGTACAGGCATGTGGGAGCCAAAATACATGTAGGCCTGCCTCGGCTTCCCTTACATTTATCGTTGAAGGACCATACGCCGAACAGCTATTACTCGGCGCTCCTAACTAAATTATTGCCTTAATTATTCCCTTTTAATTTTCCGTCAAAAATAACCGGGTAAATCCCGCGCCGCTTTGAGACGGACGCCAGACTTACCCGGTCAGTGAAATCCTCAAATGTTACCCTGCAGTATTTACGAAATCGGCGCGAACCTCTTTCTTGGGGCGTACGCACAGTAATGCCAAGAGGGCAACGATAAGGCTCGATATAACGCAGACTATGAACACCGCATTGGTTGCTTTGTTCAAGTTGGCTACATTGGAAGCATCGGGGCAGATAGTATCGAAAACCAGGCCAAGAACCACGGAGCCTATCGTGCTGGCGAAGGTACCGGCAAATGAAATCATGGCGCCGCCTGACGCCATATTTTCCTTGGTCAGGTTAGCCTGGATAGAGGGAGTAAGGGAGACGGATTTGAGGCTCTCTGTGAGACCTGTGATGCCGATGGCGACATAAAATATCCAAAGAGGCGTAACGGGGCTTACAAAGCTCATCATCAGACAGCCGACAGCCGCGATAACACCGGCGGAGAACAACGAGATCCAGTTGCGCTGTTTTGAATTCTTTGCAACCCACGCGCCAAGGAATAAGGGCGCGATCATGTTTATGATGGAACGAGGCAGCTGAACGGTGCCGGACATGGTGGCGGACAGACCAAGAACGACCGTAATGTCAAGCGGCATATACACACGAAGCGCCAACCCGTACCATCCAATGAAGAAGCAGCATAAAATGGCGCCTGTAAAACGGAGGTTTTTGAACAATTCGACGGGGACGATGGGGTCGGGAGCCTTATTTTCACGGAATACGAATGCGATGATGCCAATCACGATCACTACCATGGAGACGAGGATCAGCGGATCGCCCCATCCGCGTATTTTCCCCCAGTTACACGTATACATAATTGCGATTACGGTGATGGCCAAAATAGCAACTCCCGGAAAATCAATGGGATGCTTGCGTTCGCGTTTAATGTCCGGACCTATTATCGAAAGAGCCGCCGCCGCCACAAAGGAGATCATGCCCGGGTAAGCAACGCCTAACCATGCCATACCCCTGTCGCTGAACCAGCCTGCTATGGTCGCACCGAAGAAGGCGCCAATGGCCAACATGGCCCCCTGAATGCCATACAGGGTAGGCAGCTTTTCGCGGTCGAAAACAAAGGGAAAGATAGAAGGCGGGATAGGAGTTAAAAAGGCTGTACCAATCCCGATGCAGCAGCGGGCTACGAGCAATACGGCTAAATTCGGCGCCAAACCGGTTACGAGACTGGAAACCAATGAGATAATGCCGCCAATGATCAGCATTATTTTGCGCCCGAAAAGGTCGGCAAATTTTCCCGCGATAGGCAGAAAAATTACCATGCCCACAGAAGCAAGCAATGTAAGGAGGGAGTAATAAGACATGGCGTCGAACCGGGTAAGCAGCTGCCTTTGTATTGTACCAATGCCTTGCGCGCTCAGTGTCATGGACAGGGAGATGATGCAGCCACAAATGAAAATGGCGTTCTTTCTTGAAGTAGAATAACCAAACTCGTTACTCATATGATTTTCCTTCCTTTCTTCATTTCGGAAAGCAGGTGCAGGAAGCAGGGCATTCGTGACGATAGGCCGCGCATGAAAGCGTCCAACCCGCGCGGCCTAATTACATCAGAAACTTAAATAACAGCGCGTCCCGCGAAGAAGCCGTCGTGAACAGCTTCACCAATCTGTCCGATGGTGACGCAATCTCCTATCTTTACGGCGTTCCAATACTTGTCACATATTTCCTTGGCAGCCTTGGTATTAGGCTTGGTTCCGAAAGCGGCAATGACAGTATCGCACTCAAGCTGGAGCTCACCCTCAGGGGTAGCAACCTTAACGCCGGCATCGTTGAACTCAAGTACCTTAGTGCTGGTGTAGGCCTTGATGTTATGTTCCTTGAACATCCTTGCAATTGAGGTTTTGGGCGCAAGGGAAGCCTTTGGAACGACCTTGTCCAGCATCTCTACAATGGTGACGTCCTTGCCTTCCATTGCCAAATCTATGGCGCAGTCGCAGCCGGAGAAGCCGCCGCCCGCAACAACGACCTTCTGGCCAATGCGGCTCTGGTCACCGATGTGAGCATCCGTGACTTCCAGAACGTTGGCGCGGTCTTTGCCAGGAATAGGAGGAACAAATCCGGTAGCGCCGGTGGCGATGATAATTCTATGCGCATCCTCCAGCACAGGAGATCCGGCAGTAATTTCCGTGTTGCACACGACCTTTACACCGAGCTTATCCAACTGAACCTTGAGATATTCGTTCAGGGCTTTGATCTGCCCCTTAAACTGCGGCGTGGCGGCTGGGATAAGTTGACCGCCCAAAGCCGCGCCTTTCTCATACAGAGAGACATCGTGGCCGATCTCAGCGGCAACACGCGCCGCTTCCATGCCGGCGGGACCGCCGCCTATGACCACAACCTTGCGGGAGGCCGGGGCCTGCGTCAGAGCATATTCCTTTTCAAAAAGACACTGTGGGTTAACGGCACAGGTATGAGGCCGTTCTTGGGGTTTCGTCAGACAGTACTCGTTGCAGCGCAGACAGGGACGAATATCTTCGGGACGGTCGGACGCCAGCTTTACACCCCAGTCCGGATCAGCCAAAAGGCCGCGGCCTACCAGGACGAAGTCGGTGAGGCCATCTTCGACAGCCTTAAGGGCGCTTTCGGGGGTATAGTTGCCTGCGGTCAAGATGGGCTTATCGGTTATTTTTCGCACGATACCGCCAAGATACGCCATGCAGGCGTCACCCATATACGGGGTAGGGAACGCCCAATCATATGCTTGATAGCAGCCCAGGTCCACATCAAAAGCATCGATCCCCAATTTATCGAGATAACGGATAATCTCCAGAGATTCTTCAACGGTACGGCCCCCGGGGATCATGTCATCCAGAACTAAACGAATCAAAATAGGAAAGTCGGGGCCAACCTGTTCCCGAATCGCATGATAAATTTCAGTAGTAAAGCGCATGCGGTTCTCAAAGCTGCCGCCGTATTCATCAGTGCGGTTATTCCAAAGAGGCGTCATGAACGTATCCAACAAATATCCCAGATGCCCATGGATCTCAATGGCGTCTACACCACATCTTTTTGCATGCTCGGCCGCGCGGCTGTAGCCCTTAACGATATCATGGATCTCCTCAACGGTAATAGCCCTTGTTGTACCGCCGTAGTGACAAGCAATGCCGTCGGAAGCAGCTACATTCTGTTGCCCAGCTACCGTACGCGCATTCGGCCCCAGGCCGCACGTCATCTGTAAGCAGACAGCGGTTCCGTAAGCATGGCACCTTTCCGTCAACCGGACCCAGCCGTAATCCTGAAGGGTGGTGCCTGCATAGACGTAGCTGCGTATAGCCGGGTCGGTTTTGTTGGTAACTAACTGGTAACCGACCATCAGCATGCCGGTGCCGCCCTTGGCCCTAGCCTCATAATAATCAAGCCCGGTGGCCTCAAGGGCGCCTGCCGGACCGGCGCCGGCGCCCATAGGCGCCATTACCAGCCGGTTACTAACCCCCATTTTATTAATATAGGTCCTTTCAAACAGACGAGCAAACTTACTTTTTGGCATGTTCTTATTCATCCCTTCCATATAGTTTAGGCTAAAAGGAAATGACGACATTTTGAGCTTCCTCGGGTTTCGCGGCCATAGCCATTGCCTCGTTGATGTCCTCAACCTTGAACT
>Ga0153942_1001136_pt1 | contig 10606 bp, 9 predicted proteins | sample TSNJ026MetaG_FD_104731 | JGI IMG/M metagenome (GOLD analysis project Ga0153942, IMG submission 104731) | Attine ant fungus gardens microbial communities from New Jersey, USA - TSNJ026 MetaG | ecosystem: Host-associated > Fungi > Mycelium > Unclassified | place: USA: New Jersey, Brendan T. Byrne... | reverse complement strand
CTCTGGCCAACACTGTATTTTCTGTACTTCCAAGATCCAGAATTACAATCATGTCCTGCTTCATTGTGTTTATTTCCTCCTGCTTGTCGTTTGGTTTTTACTAATCATAACCTAATATCGAATCTGATACAAGCTATTTATTTCACAAAATCTAATCCAATAATAAAAAACAAATGAAACCAAAACAGAACAAGCTATTTCAATCTGGTTGCCTCTTCTTTCAGGTATTCGTAAATCACTCTGGCACCGTCACAGATATGCTGGATTTTCGCATACTCCACACTGTTGTGACTAATTCCCCTGGCACAGGGGATAAACACCATCCCCGTATCACACGTTCCGGCAAAAGACATTGCATCATGACCGGCACCGCTGACAATAAAACGTCGCCGGATTTTCAGCCTTTTGGCCACCTGCTCCAGTCCCTGGCTCACATTCGGACTCATAGCAATCGGCGGAATATCGCTGATTTTTTCCTCCAGATATTCAATTTTTCGGGCCTTACAAATCCGTTTTACTGCTTCCCGGATATTCTTTTCAATCCGGTCTAAACTTTCCGGGTGAATTCCCCGGACATCCACCCCTAACTCTACTTCACCGGGAATTACATTCAAAGCATTGGGATAATTATGAACCACTCCCACCGTTGCCACTGACTGATGCAATGACTCCTTACAACCAATCCGCTCAATCGCCAAAATTACTTCCGCCGCTGTACACAACGCATCATTTCGCATATACATCGGCGTTGCTCCGGAATGCTCAGCAAATCCCCGCAGGCGCAGTATAAACCGTCTGGGGCCAGCAATCGTCGTCACCACACCAATCACATCCCCGGCTTCTTCCAACACCTTTCCCTGTTCGATATGTAACTCCAGATATTTCCTGACACCACTGATTTTACGGGGGTTCAGCTGATAACCTCTGGCTTCAAAAATGTCTTCCAAAAGTGCTCCATCTTTTGCCCGCAGTCCTCCGATATTCTGTTTATATGCTTCTTTGGTAATCAATCCGCTGCCAATGGTACAGCAACCAAAATTGCTGGACTCCTCACAACGAAATGCTCCAACACGGACTGGCAAATCCAGCTGATCTTCCCTTGTCCATTTTAAAATCATTAAACCGGCAATTACTCCCGCCACCCCATCATACCGGCCACCTTCAATAACCGAATCCAAATGGGAACCAATCAAATAATAGTTCTCGCCTTCGGTATTCATCACATAAGTATTCCCAACTTCATCCTGACAACTGTCACATCCCAGTTCCCTGCCAAGCTTTGCGAACATCTCATGCATTTCGTCTTCCTGCCTACTATATCCCAGCCTGGTAACGCCACCATGTTCTGTTGCTCCGATATTATGAAAGCTGTTGAGCAGCTGTTCACAATACCGGATATCGTCTATATTATGTTCCAAATAACTCTCCCCCTTTGCAACATTTCTGTCTATACACACACTCTTGCGTTCCTTTGCAGTCGCTTTGCCTATGCTCGCATTCTTAGAGCCAGGACAGCCAGATACAACTTAAAATTGTCATCAGTCTTTTTCAAATCCAGTCCTGTCATATCCTGAATCCGGTTCAAGCGGTATTTAATTGTATTTTTATGCGTATACATAACCGCCGCCACCGCATCCAGACTGGCCTCACACTCGTAATAACAGATGAGGGTATCCAAAAGCTCCTGATTTTTAATTCCAGCCAGAACTTCTGTAAAAAGGTCCCCCTCTGTTTTTGTCAGAATATCCTCCAAAGCACAGAATACCTTCAGCCTATTATAGTAATAAATACTCTGACCCGGATATAACAAACCGCCAACATGGATCGCTTTCCATGCATAGCTAAAAGAATTGCGGATTGCTTTTAAGCCGCTTCCCACCGCTCCTATGCCAACCACAATTTGCTCCCGTTTCAGATGGCTGGAAATCTCTTTCAGCAGTTCTTTTTCCGCCTCATTGATAAACGACTCCAGCACTGACTGATCCGCCCCTTCTACCAACAGAAGAAATCCCTTTTCCAGCGGAATATAATGACAGGCATGACTCTCATGACCTGTCCGAAAATACTGACTCAGATTCTCGCAAGTAAACTGCAACGCTTTCTTCTCCGCTTCCTCCGGCACATATTTTTTACGAAAGCAAACAGTAACTGCCGCAAAACAATGGCGATCCACTTCAAACCCAAACAACCGCCCCCGTTCTGCCATCTGAATCTGATCTATATAATTTTCATAGATAATGTCTTTTACATATTTTTCAACAATAACCAAGCTATATTCTTCTTCAAACATCAAATTCATCATCGCTCCTCACTTTAATTTGAGGAGAGGGCAAAGTCAATTCAGACCCTGCCCTCCGCTTTTCCTGTTACTATCCCATATACCGGTGCTTAAGCAGCACACAAGCCTCCAAAGCGGTAATACACATCGTTTTCTGTGCTCCCGAAAAATCTTCCATCCACTCGTCGGAGGTACGATTTGCATGTACCGCACAAATGCTTCCGGTAAATATATCATACAGCGTACCCAGCGTCATAATCGTCTCCGCTTCCATTTCCATATTCACGATTCGCAGCTTCTGGTAATATTCCACCAAACCTTCTTCATGAAACACCTTTCCTGCTGCCGGTCTGCCCTGCCCTGCAAAAAACGAACCAATGGAAGCCGAAATTCCTTTCCAACTTTTTACCTCCATCAGCTTACATGCTTCCGCCAAACAGTCCACAACTTCAAAGGACGCTACGGCCGGGTAGGTATCCGGCGCATAGAAGCAACTGGCTCCACCAAGTCGCATCGCAGCTGTATTGATCACCATCTCGCCACATTTAATCTCCGGCCGGAGCACACCGGTTCCGCCAATTCGGATCAGTGCTTTCGCTCCCAGCTCAATCAATTCAACCACCGCGATCTCTGCTGACGGCGCTCCGATTCCGGTGGAACACACACTGACTGGAACCCCTTTATAACTGCCGGTTCCCACCACATACTCCCGGTTGGCCGCAACAATCCGAAAATCATCACACAATTCCATAAACATATGTACCCGGTTCGGATCTCCCGGCAGAAGTACAATCTCTGCCACCTCCTCGGACCGGCACATCAGATGAGGAACCTTACCATCAAAATTGGGTGCCTCTGCTGACACTGTCTTCTTATATTCTTCCCTGTTTTCCAAGCAATTTGCTCCTTTCATTATGCCGCTCTGTTTCCGAACGCCTTTTTCTAGTTTCGCAGGCACGGTTCTGGTGTGGATAGCTGGTGCTATAGGTGCGGGTATTTACGTTGTACAGCACTAGTCCGTATCCCCATCAAAATCAGGCCTGCCAGTGTCAGCAGATATGGTACCATCGAAGCAAACTGGGACGGCAGGCGATAAGACTGTGCCATGTTACCAATGGCCATCGCAGCGCCAAAGATCATTGCAAACATCATCGTCAGGATCGGATTCCCCAAGCCCAGGTTCTGGGCAGCAATCGCGATAAAGCCTCGCCCTGCCGTCATATCCGTGGTAAAGTAAGGCAGATATCCCATGGACATATACATTCCCCCAAGAGAAGCCAGGATACCACTAAGGATCATGGCAATGAATTTGGTCCGGCGCACATTAATACCTACTGCTGCTGCCGCTTCCGGATTCTTGCCCACGGCCTGAATTCGGATACCAAGCCTGGTTTTGTTAATCAGGAACCAGACTGCCAGCACCGAGAAAAATGCCACATAGGCCAGAAGGTTATGTCCTGACAGAACGTTTCCCAGGAACGGAATCGACTGAATTCCCGGAATATTTACCGTCGGGAATTTTAGTGATACCAGATTGGATGTATTCTGTTTCATCCCCGTCAGGAGAAATACCATATACACAGTTCCGCCGCTGCCAAGGGTATTTAAGGCCAGGCCAGCCAGCAGTGGTCTGGCATCCAGATACAAAACAAAATAGGCAAACAGGGCGGCAATAAAAATTCCACCAGCCATTCCACAAAGGGTTCCCACCACCAGATTATGGGTATAAGCACTGCCAATGACTCCGCCCAGTGCCGCAAAAAGCATCATGCCTTCATAGGCAATACAAAGAATATTCGCTTTGGCCCCAATGACCGCCGCCATTCCCACCAGTACAAGGGGCGTACTCATTCGGAGCACTGCACCCAAAAATTCAAATGAAAAAATGTATTGCAGCATTATTTCACACCTCCCTGTACTTCCAGTTCTTTTCTGGAATTGCGGACAATGACCTTATGCTCCCAACCGGCCAGGAACCGCTCGGCCGCAATCAGAAGGATAATCACCGCCTGAATCACACTGATAATCTCCGGCGGAATACTGGAACTGAAATTCAAGGCATCCGCTGAGGTTCTGATATAGGCCAGAAAGAGGGCCGCGACCGGCATATACTGAGGCTTATTGTGACATAACACCGCCAGCATGACACCATCCCATCCATGATTGGTAAAACCACCATAGACAAACCGCTGATAATTCCCCAGAGTTTCTACCGTTCCGCCGATTCCGGCCAGACACCCGGCAAACAGGGATATCCCGATAATCGTCTTGCCTACAGGCATTCCCGAATATACTGCACATTTCTTGTTATTTCCCACCGTTCTGGCTGTCAAACCAAACCCAGTCCGATACAGCAGGAAATCACCAGCAACAACGGCCAGAACACCAAGTACCAAGCCTATATGAATCCGCTCATTTCCAAAAAGGACCGGCAAACGGGTGGTCTCTGCAAACAGGAAAGAAGCTTCAAAACCAGCCCCCGGATCTCTGAGTGGATTTAAAATAATATAAAGTCCCAGATACAATGCCACATAGTTGATCATTAAGGCTGCAACAATCGTTACGACATTGTAACGTACATGCAGAATTCCCGGCAGTCCCATCACAATGGCACCTGCTGCTGCACCAGCCAGAATACAAAGGGGAATATGCACGCCAAGCGGAATTCCCGGCACAATCGCCACCATGGTCGCTGCCACGGCGCCACCAAAGAAAGCACCCTCTGCCGCAATGTTCACCTGTCCGGCAGCATTGACCAGGCAGATCGCGGTTCCGGTAAATAAAAGTGGGATACATTTGGAAACGATCGTCGTCAGTCTGCTTGTATTTTTCAGCGGTCCAATTAACAGAGTCACAAAATCTCTGACCGGATTGTCACTGACCGTCGCAATCAGGATAAAGGCAATGATAAGGGAAAACAAAATAGCCAAAGCCGTACGAAGCACTGAAAACTGCTGCTCAATCTGTCTGCTTTTCTCTATTGATTTTGTCTTACTCAAAGATGACACCCCCAATCTCCTCTTCGCTCTGTTTCTTCAGTCCCAACATATATTCGCCCAGCTGCTGCTCATCTACCTGTTTAGCATTAGGGAAATAAGCAACAATTTCCCCTGCAAACATGACCACCACACTGTCACTGACCGAAAGCAATTCAGCCAGGTCGGCGGAGAACAGCAACACTGCTGTTCGTTCCTCATCCCTCAACGCAACGATTTTTTTACGGATCATTTCCGCCGCACCAACGTCAATCCCACGAGTGGGTTGACAGGCCAGCAAAAACTTAGGATGTGAGGTGAATTCTCTTGCGGCCACTACTTTCTGGATATTGCCGCCGGAAAGCGTCTTTACTGCTGCCTCCGATCCATCACATTTGACCAGGAATTCCTGGATATGATGAAGGCTTTCTGCTTTTATTTTCTGCCGGTCAAGAAGACCATGTTTCTTATATTCTTTCTTATAATAACGGTCTGCCACCATATTTTCTTTGATTGATTGAAGCTTTGATACACCGTATGTCATCCGGTCCTCGTGAACCATGGAAACACCCATTTCCCGAATCTCACGGATAGACTTTTTGTCCTTAATTGATTCCTGATTTACCCATACCTCTCCGGCACCAATGGGGAGCAGACCGGCAATCACATCGGCCAATTCCGACTGGCCATTGCCTTCCACTCCGGCCACACCGAGAATCTCACCACTTCGTACATCAAAGGAAATTTGCTCAAAAGCAGCCTTTCCGGATGGCCTTACATAAGTCAGATCCCTTACCTTTAGAACGGACGTTCCCGGCTTTGCCGGCTCCTTCTCAATATCTAAAATGACATCCCGGCCAACCATCATCCGGGAAATGTCGGTTTCCGTAACATCCGCCACATCCACCGTTTCCATGGATTTTCCCATCCGCAGCACTGTGATCCGGTCACAGATTTCCCGTACCTCATTGAGTTTATGAGAAATAAAGACAATGGAAAAGCCCTGGTCCCTCAGCTTTTTCAACTGTACAAACAATTCCCGGATTTCCTGCGGCGTAAGGACTGCTGTCGGTTCATCCAAAAGCAGTAACCGGGCACCTCTTAAGAGGATTTTTAAAATTTCCACCCGCTGTTTGTATCCTACCGACAGATTTTCTACAATCGCATCCGGATCCACTGCCAACTCATATTTCCCGGCCACTTCCAACGTCCGCCGCCGGGCTTCCTTCCGGTCATACAAGGCACCTTTTACCGGTTCGCCACCAAGTACCATGTTATCAGCTACCGATAAACTTTCCACCAGCATAAAATGCTGATGCACCATGCCAATGCCATACTCCAGAGCATCCAGAGGACTGGTGATCTTAGTCTCCTGGCCAGCCAGAAGGATTCTTCCTTCTTCCAGACTTTCCTGTCCAAACAATACTTTCATCAGGGTTGTTTTACCAGCGCCATTTTCGCCTACCAATCCGTGAATTTCTCCTTTACGAACACAGAAATTCACATTACTGTTGGCCACAAACCCATTTTCATAGATCTTTGTAATATGCTCCATACTCAGCATATCTTCGCCAATTTTTATCTGATCAAAGAGAAGTTTACTTTCTGCCATCACGGCTCCCTCCATTTCCTTTACCAAACAACCTGCCTGTTTTAAAATGAAAAAGAGGCGCCTGTCCAACGCCTCTTTCCATTCACTTCCATCAGTGAGAAGCTGCTAAATCTTTAATCGCATCAATGTCTTCTGTAGAAGCACCGTATGCGGTACTTACCTGGATATCTCCGGCTTTCATCTTTTCTGCGATTTCTGCCAGTTTGGTACGGATTTCTGCCGGAACACTGGCTTCATAGTATTTATTATCTGCCAAAGATACGCCGCCGTCAGCATAGGAAATCTTCATGTGAGTCCCCCACTCTGCGGTGCCATTTCCAAACGACTCCACAATCGGGTAGACCATATTGTAGTAAGCCTTAATAACAGAAGTCGGGATATGCTCTGCGGTTGCCTCACTGGTTGCAGCAATATTCATTGCTTCATCAGCGTCTACACAAATGGCATAAAAGTTCTTTTCCAAAGCCGCATCGGCCGCTGCCAAGTCACTATTGGATACACAGAAGATCACGTCAGCGCCATTACTGTTCTGAGTCATTGCCACTTCCTTAGTCAAAGCCGAATCGGTATGGTTGCCAACGAAGGAATAGAGCACTTCAATGGAACTGTCAATATAATTTACTCCTTCGATATAGGAAACCAGCGAATCCAATACTGCTGTCGATTCCATGGCTCCGACAAACCCAACTACCTTGCTGTCATTTGCAAATTCACAATCCTTTGACGTGGTCATCATCGCTGCCAATGCACCAGCCAGGAAGCAGCCCTGGCTCTGCTGTACCTGAACGGATATCACATTCGGGTTCTTACCGTCAGAAAAATCCATCGACGTATCAAAAATCAGGAACTTCTGATCCGGATACTTGGCTGCCGTATTGCCAAGGGGCTCAATCATGGTACCAAAACCGGTTACAATCAAATCGTACTCTCCGGTTTCTGCTGCCTGCATTAATGTAGTTTCATAAACAGAAGTATTCATATTACACTCAAACGTACTTACCTTACCGCCATTGGCCGTAGTGTAATCCTTCAGCGCTTTATGTACGTCATCGTTATTCGTTCCTCCACCAAGGTTACCGGTTACTACAAACATAATATCCAGTTCTTTGGCTGCTGTCGCAGCAGCACTTTCTGCGGTCTGCTGCGTCGGTGTTACCTCTGGTGCCTTTTGTCCGCATGCTGATAAAAGCATACTTGTCATCAAAACCATTGCCACCATACTTCTTTTTCTCATAACATACTCTCCTATTCTTTTTATGAAACAAAATGAACTACCGGTTTTGTTCATTTTATTTTTACTTTAGGAAATTTCTTTGGATATCCGGCTTGCACACCGCTTCAGCTGCTCAACCAGGTACTCATCTATAGCATTCTCCGATTTCAAAGTTGTCATTCCGATTGCTGCCACAACCCGGCCATTGCTGTCGGTCACCGGACACGAAACTCCCTGTATACCGATCTGAAGTTCTTCATCAATCACCGCGTATCCCTGGCGGCGAATTTGCTCCATCTCCCCGAACAATTCCAGTAAATCCGTCTTGGTATACGGTGTCTCCTGTCGACGTATGGTTCGTTTCAGAATCTCTTCCGCCCTTCCCCGGTCCATGAATGCAGCGAAAACTCTGCCTGCTGAAGTGGCATACAACGGAAGCTCCTTCCCGGTCTTAACCATATAAATGGAAGCGTCACTATTCTCAATACAATCCAGATTCATAATCTGGTCACCGCTCATCACACACAACACTACCGGCTTGCCGATATCCTCGGCCAACTGCCGCATAAACGGCCGGGCCAGTGTCACCAAACTGTTTGATTCTTTCATCCCGGCACAAAGCGTAAATATTTTATAGCTGAGTCGGTACTTTTTCGTCTCCTGGTCCTGAATTACAAAATGGTTGTCCTGAAGACTTTTTAACACACGATGTGTGGAGCTGGCCGGAATCTCCAGCTTCTCGGAAAGTTCGGAAACTGATAAACCGTTGTCTTCTCTGCTCAAAACTTCGATTGCGGTTAATACTCTGTCTACTAGCTGCATAGGGCTCTCCATTTCTTTATATTCCGTCTGGCGGAATTGAATTTCGTTTTGTGGAATAATATATTCAATATAACATTTTCACAATAAAAAATCAATACCCCTTGTAACCTTTTTGCAATATGCCTGCACTTTTGTTATTTAAGACAAAAAGCAACCTCTGATTTTGTATTTTCAGACAAATCCCGAAAATTATCTTGACAATCAGCCAATATTAACCTATCATAAACCTTTCCCTCAAAAAAACATGCTATCTCATCAAGGAGGTTATCGTATGAACAATGTCAATACTCAGCTTTCTTTTTCTGCTTACATGAACAATGTTGCAATCCATTACTATGAAGATTTCAATATGATTACTGATTTAGGGCAGCAATTCAACCTCAACCTTGATCAGAATTATTTTCTGGCACTTTCCTTCCTTTATCCGTCTGATCAACTGGTCAGTTATGAAGAAAAGCTGGCTTTACGCCAACACTTGCAGCCCATTATCAAAAACAGTCCGGTGAATGAAAGCATTCACTCTGAGCAATTTATCCTGGTTGATAAAGGTGTTCTGGTGTTTTTAATCAGCCCCCTCGCTGATAATCTGCAGTCCTTGTCACTGGAAACCCGTCGGCAAGCTGTCGCTATCCTTGAAACCACCTGGCCCGATTGTTTTATCCGGATCGGCATCGGCACCATCGAAGCCGGAATTACCGGTATCCAGGCCTCTTATTACAATGCCTTACAAGCCGTTATTGCCGGTGAAGCATTTAAGAAGGAACGACGGGTACTGGATTATATTGGCATGGAAATCTACAGTACCATCAACGCAATGGTAATCGCCCATGGCAAATCATTAATATCCACGATTCTTCGTCAATTGACCGAAGAAGAGCAATTGGTTTTGGGGAAATATTATAAATGCAAAACAGATATTGCCAAAACCGCAGAAAGTCTGCAGATTTCAGACCAGGATGTGAGCAGAAGTTTGAATCAGATTAAAGAACGGACTGGATTAGATGTGAATGATACCGAAGACAGTTTTAAGTTGAATTTTATCATGATTGCGAAACGGGTCCTGGAAAAAGAGAAGCAACGGCGGTAAACAGAATATTTCATCTGCCAGAGCATGCACTCATCGGGCGACCATCAAGGGACTGCGGTAAAACCAACTTGCGTTAATTTTACCACAGCCCCATTGAAATCATAAAGAACGTATATCAAACAAATTCAGATCCGCCCCATCCCGGTAATATACCGGAATCATCTGTAACTTTGCCTCTGCCAAAATCCATTGGCCACCGTCATACTTTCTGCCGGTGTAAGCATCGGTCCAGTCTGCTCCTTCCGGCAGATACACCTGCCGCGCTGCCACGCCCTTTTCCACTACCGGTGCCACCAGAAGATCCGGACCAAACAAATACTCATCACCGATTTCATAAACCAGCTGATCCTGTGAAAAATCATACAGCAGCGGCCTCATCACTGGTGTTCCGTCTACCGTTGCCAGTTCCATCTGTTTCATAATATAAGGAATCAGACGCTCCCGCAAAAACATATACTTTGTAATAATCTCATATGCCTCATCCCCAAAACTCCAGACCTCATTCGGTCCACCAGAACCACAGTAGCCATCCGGATTTAAAATATCACGCACCGGATACGGCAGCCGGAAACCATGAAGCCGGAAAATCGGGCAGAACACACCAAACTCAAACCACCGG
>Ga0153942_1001135_pt1 | contig 10613 bp, 4 predicted proteins | sample TSNJ026MetaG_FD_104731 | JGI IMG/M metagenome (GOLD analysis project Ga0153942, IMG submission 104731) | Attine ant fungus gardens microbial communities from New Jersey, USA - TSNJ026 MetaG | ecosystem: Host-associated > Fungi > Mycelium > Unclassified | place: USA: New Jersey, Brendan T. Byrne... | reverse complement strand
TCTTCGATTTTGTTAACCATATCATCATCTCCTTGTATACAGGAATTATTGACATGGTTTTAAATGGTTATACATGATACGTAAATATTATGTGAAGTAATCTTGATCCAATAATTTTGTCTTATCTTATTTTTTGTGGATTACTCTACATAAATACTTCCGTTCCATAATCCAGTCCGGTATCGACAAAAACAGCCGGTATTTCAGGGTACAGCTGACGCACAAGGTGAAGTAAAACGGTACTGTCTTTCCCGCCGCTGAAGCTGACATAAAATCTGCCGTTCATTTCACGGTGAAACTCCATAATTCGGGCCTGTGTGCGGCCAATTTTAATGTACAGGGGATAATTTTGCAGGGTTAATAAATCACTTCTTGAAAATCTGCTCATAGACTTTCCTTTAATTGAATAAAAAAACGAGAGCCTTTGCTTTACAAAGGCTCTCAATTCGATACCTGATATTATAAATTACATTTCAAACTCGTTTTCTTCTTCCTCTTCTTCATTGTAATGCCTTATCTCGACAGCCTCAAAGCCCTGGTCATGGATATTAGTAAACCATTGTGACATAAACTGTTCGAGGTCGCGTACCTTTGCCGCCGATACGCTGTCAGTGGTATAATAAACGCCCATATTATCCTGTAAAAATGATGTGGGCGTTACCGTTTTATTATCATTATCCACTATCATAGTTATCTCCGGGTCTCGCATGGCATCGCCGTTCTGCTCGTAGTAGTGGGCTATGCTGATTTCACCGCCGCCGATATTCTCCAGCACCAGGTCCTCAAAACCCTCGGATTTAAACTTCATGTAATAACATTTACCCTTAAGCATTTCAGGCGCAAGGGCGTACAGTTTCCTATAATTCCTGCACCCCAAAGCGGACGCATCCGGAGCGGCGGCTTGCCTGGACACAGTTTCACCGGACGTTTCGGCATCCTCATCTATCAGGGCATCATTCTGAGGTTCCTCCTTAAATTCAAGGGCTAGATCTAATTCAACCTTCCTCATCAGCAGTTCCGACAGGCGTTCCTCATTGGCGAACGGCTTTTCTGCCTCTGCTTTTGCCTGTTCAAGCTGGTTAAAAAGGTTTTGAAGCTCCCTTTCGTTGTTTGCCTTATCCTCCCGTATACGCTCCGCAAGGTTCTCAAGCCTTGTGATGTTGCCCAGCTCGGATTCACCCATATCGGTGGAATAGCTGCTTTTGCCATTCAGGCAGATGGTTACCCCCCAGTCCTGGCCACTGTAAATGCTGACGGCAAAACCGGCATAACTTCCGACAGCCAGCGTATCGCCAGAACCCAGACCCAGTTTGCGGGAGATTACCTTAAGGTGTTCTCCCGCCTTAACACGTTCGTCATGTACACGCCCGTCAACGGTCATGGAAAAATCAACAGGTCTGTTCTTCTCATAGGTATATAAATCGGCGGTATTCTTCTCTATCATGGACTCCGTGCTTTTGATTTCCCTTGGGTAATAATTATCGATCTGGTACTGTAAATCGCCCTGCAGTGATTTCCAGCTTGATTTGAGTATCTGTAAGCGGCTTATTTCATTGTCCACCTCCATTTTTTCCTTAATACGTTCATCGGCAACCGCCAGCGCCTTGAACTCAGCGTACTGCAGGACTGTTTCGTCTATATCCTCACAGCTTCTAAGGGCAGAGCGGCCGGTCATAATCTGCGATATATACCGCTGTTTCTGCTCCAGAATCTGAAAGAGGTATGCGTCAAAGGTCTGCTCGGTGATATACTGGAAAATATGGACTTCCTCATTTTCATTGCCCTGCCGCAGTCCGCGCCCGTTCCGCTGGATCAGGTCTCGCGGCCGCCACGGAATGTCAAGATGGTGGATGGCATAAAGCCAGTCCTGGACGTTCATACCCGTTCCCATCTTTTCGGTGCTGCCCATCATTATACGAACATCGCCACGCCGTACCTTGTCAAAAAGCTGTTCTCTTTGTAAGTCGGTTTTAGCATCGTGGATAAAAGCGATATCCTCCGGCTTTACTCCCTGTTCGGTAAGTGCAGTTTTTGTAGCGTTATAAAAATCAAAGCTGCCGTCATCCTTAGGCGTACCCTTGTCGCAGAAGATTAGCTGCGTCAGTTTTTTATCCGCTGTTTCATGGTAGATTTTAGCAGTATTACGGGCGCATTCATTGAGCTTGGTGTTGGGATCGTCAGGCAGGGTTGGGTCAAGGATACGGGGGTCTACCGCCAGCAGCCTTGCCTCGTTGGTGAGCTTTAAAAAGTTATCCTCATCGCTGTTGACGCGTTTTTCCCGTATGTCCTCCGCACGCATGACAAGCTCATCCACTATGGCCTTTTGGTCAGGAGTGATGGCGGTTCTGATTACCTGTATGCCGTCCGTCGCTAATTTCGGTACGGGGAGGTCTGGCAGCATTTCAGCCGTCTTGATGTCTGCCACCATGGAAAAAATGGACATGAGCTCCGGCAGGTTATGAAACCGTGAAAAGCGGTTCTTCATTTGATAGCCGTTGCCCTCCGGCCGGATTTCAAGGGAAGCCTCGATTTTACCAAACGTACTCGCCCATGAATCGAACATCATAAGTCCACGGTCCTGAAGCTCTTTCGGCTGCAGGGTTTTCTGCATGACAAAAAGCTCGCTCATGGAATTTGATATGGGGGTACCGGTAAGATAGACAATGCCCTTGCCGCCATTCATGTCGCTGATGTGCTGGCATTTCATATGCATATCCATGGCGCGCTGGCTGTTTTGGCTGCTGATACCGGCTACATTCCGCAGCTTGGAATAGGAAAAGTTGTTTTTATAAACGTCGGCCTCATCAACAATAAGCATATCCACGCCAAGTTCCTCAAAATTGATGGTATCGTCTTTTTTCTCGGACTTGAATAGTCTGTCATAGCGGTACTGCAGATTCTTCTGGAAAATCTGCATCTGCTTTAATGACCAGTTCTTGCCCGACCGTACCTTTTCCATAGCAATGGCATTTGAAATCTCGTTGATTTCCTTTTCTAACACGGATAACTGCTTTTCCCGTGAAAGGTTAATCAGTTCAAAGCTGGAGTGCGCCATGATGACAGCATCATAATCGCCTGTGGCGATACGGCTTACGAAACGGCGGCGGTTCTTACGTTCTAAATCCTTTTTTCCCGCCACTAATATATTGGCGTTGGGGTAGAGCCGCAGGAACTCTTTTTCCCACTGTCCCACAAGGTGGTTGGGCGCGGTTATGAGTGGCTTATGGAAAACACCCAGCCGCTTAAGCTCGTAGGCAATCGCCACGCCGCTCATGGTCTTTCCCGCACCCACCTCATGGGCGACCAGCAGGTTGCCGTCGCCGTAAATACCATGGGCAATTACGTCAAGCTGGTGCTGCCGCAGCTTGATTTCGCTTTTATCCGGCAGCATTAAATCGCTGCCGTCATACTGCCTTGGGCGCATGTTGTTGAAACGGTCATTGTATAGCTGTGTCAAAGCCGCACCGCGCTCCGGATTGGAGAACAGCCAGTTATCAAAGTCCATTTTAATCTGTGCCTGCTTTTCCCTTGCAAGCACCGTTTCAACTCTGTTGAGAACATACTTTACCTTGTCTTCACCGGTAACGGGGTCAACATAGGAGACAGGCTCCTTAACCGTTACCGGCTTCAGATTCAGGGTGTCCTCTAAAATCTCATATGCATTTTTACGCTCCGTGCCGTAGGTCCAGTTCACCGCCACAGATTTCTTTTCGCTGCCCTTTCCGCTGATATGGTAAACGCCGCTGTAGGCTGAATACTCAACCCTGATGCCGTTAGTGCCCCGGTTATAGCTGTTTGTCTGGAATTTCTCGTACATAAACTGCTGGTATATGTCGACGGGTATCCAGGTGGAGCCTAACGTAAAGCTAATCTCCTGCGGCGTTAATGGCGTAGGCTGGACTTTACGCAGGGCTTCGGCGTTACGTGTGAACAGTTCGGGGTATTTCTCCGCTTTCAAAAGAGCCCAGCCCAGCTTTTCCTTGACGTTACCGCTTAAATATTCCTCCGCCGTTACCCATCCGGCATGGGGGTCGCCTGTGTAACGTCTGGGATCCTGATAAATCCTGTCGCCCAGCTCCGCTATGATTTCCTCAATGGACGGTTTCGTGGAATCGGGTTTGCGGTACAGCCAGTGCATATATTCCGGGGCAACACGGCCTTTGATGTTGAGTGACACTTTTAAGGCTTCCACAGCGTTGTCAGCCGATTTCGGCATTACCTTTGACTTGATGGTGGCTTTGTAAAAGACGGCGGTTTTTTCAAATACGCCTTTTTCGTCCCTGTTTTCCTGCTCAATGGAGCGCAGGAGGGGAGCATCACTGTCCTTGGAAAAGGCGGTGACATTGGCAAGGGAATTGATGTAGCCATGCCTTTTTACAAAGCTGTTGTACTTTTCATTCAGGTTGTCTATTAAGCCCTGCAGCCGTGTTTCGTAGTTCATGGCGGGCAGATGGCTCTCGTCGTAATACGGGTTGGTCTGAAACTCAATAAGGCTGCGCAGGGCGGAGCGGACTTCAATAAGCCCTTCAATACGCTCCCGTTTCCTGCCCGTGATGCTCTGCTTATACATACGGGAGTTTTCACGGTAATATAAACCGCCGTCAGCCATGGTGTAGCAGTAGTTCTTTACGTTGGGGTCTGCGTTGATGGATTCCCGGTCTATGGTTTCGCTGTCGCTCTCAAAATCAGTAGACGGCTCACGGTACTGTCCGTCAAGATAATACACTGCTGTTCCCAGCAGCTTATCAAGGTCATCGCCCTCACGGGGATGGCAGGCGGTGGCTTTCTCATTGCCATACATGCTTTCATCAAAAGCCATTTTACCGAGTACCATTTCGGGGTGGTTGATAAAATAGCTGTTAACAGGAATACCGTCCTCATTTTCCTCAACAGAGATCCACGGGCTGTCGTTCTCGTCCGGTACTACCTCGTTATCACGTTTTTGCAGAAAGATGATATCGGTGGTGGCTTCGGTTCCGGCGACCGACTTAAATGCGTTGTTCGGCAGCCGGATTGCGCCGATCAGTTCAGCCCTTTGCGCCATGTATTTACGGGTGGAGGGATTCGCTTTGTCGAGGGTATACTTGGATGTGATAAATGCGATAATGCCACCGCTTCGTACCTTATCCAGAGTTTTGGCTATGAAATAGTCGTGCACACGGAAATTGTGCTTATCATACCGTCTGTCGCTGATTTTGATGGAATTAAACGGGATATTGCCGATTGCAACGTCAAAAAAGTGGTCAGGGTAGTTTACGTCCTCATAGCCCTTTACCTCAATGCTGGCATCGGGGAACAGCTGTTTTGCGATACCGCCCGTGATGGTGTCCAGCTCCACGCCGTACAGTTTGGAGGCTGCCATGCTTTCGGGCAGGACGGAATAGAAGTTACCCGTTCCCATAGCCGGATCTATGATATTGCCTCCATGGAAACCGAAACGCTCCAATGCCTTGTAAATATGGCTGATAATGCTATGCTCGGTGTAGTAGGCGGTGGTAGTGGACTCCTGCGCACTCTTAAATTCATCCCCGGTGAGCAGGGTTCGGATTTCTTCGTATTCTTTTTCCCATCCGCTTTTACCCGGAGTGAGGGCGTTAGCAAGGCCGCCCCAGCCTATAAACTTAGCAAGTACAATCTGTTCCTCTGCAGTCGCAGGCCTGCCCTCAGCGTGCAAATTCTTCAGTAACCGGATCGCTTCGATATTGTTCCTGCATTTGGTCTTTGGGCCGCCCTCGTAAAGATTGTGTTCGGGGGAATAGTGGTAATTAAGCCCAAAATCATTCATAACCGCATGGGAATAATTCCTGCATATTTCCTTTTCGTATTGCTCGATTTCTTCTAATGTTATCCACTCCGGTTTATTTTCGTCTGTGAAACTATTCCAGAGTGCTTTCATGGCTTCGATTTGCTTTTCCTCATTACCCGCCCAAAGGTTCTTGGCATATCTGTTTCCATTACCTAAATAATACTTACAGTCAATCCGCAGCCTGTCTAATAACTGATAGCGGAAAGTATCATCATGGTTTAACAGGTCCTGCATATCTGCGTCTTTCATGAGTTTCGCTTCTTGCTTACTTTCTGGAACGGTGTTTTCGGTAATAATGCCATCGCTGTCCGCGCCATCCGTAATCTCGTATACATCCTGCTGGGGTGTAATATCAAAAAAACTAAGCTGCCGTACAGGGGATTCGTCGGTAAAAGCGGCTTCCTCTTTCTTAATGGCCGTATACTGACCTAATTGCAATTCATCTGAATCTGTCGGATTTTCCTGTTCGTGCGCTGGATTATTCCGGATATCCCCCGGCAAAAGATATGCACCGCGCTTTACAAGATCTGAAATAAGGGTTTCGGTCCTGCTCCACGACAGGTTTTCCGCAAATTCAAGGCTGCCGTCTTTATACTCTATGAAAATGCCCTTGCTGTCGGCTGTCCATCTGTAATGGCCGCCGCCATCTAACCTCGTGGCTGTGCCTACATAGCCATATTCCGAACGAATAAACGAAACACGGTCTTTCTTGGCCTGCATGGACAGCACAGCGTTCTGTATTCCTTCTTTACCGCCGTGCCTGATATTGCCCTGCAGGATAACTTTTTCAATAATCTGTTCCTTTGTGATGGGTGGGGTTTCGGCAGCCGATATTTGGGCGGCCGTTTCCGGAACCTCATTATTTGCTCCCTGCATTTCGTGGATTTCATCGGGAATGGCGAACCCGTCAAGTACTTCCTCACTGCTTAACGGGTAAACGCCGTACATGATAAGGCTGTCAATTTTTTCTGCAAGCTGGGAAAACGTAAGGAAAATCTTCTGTCCTTCAATATCAAAGTCCATACCCCCGGCGGTAGCTTTGACGGTCATATCTACGCCGGTATTGGTGCGGTAGCTGTCGTCATAATCGCCGTAAAGGGTTTTGACTATGTTCGCCTTTTGGGACAGAGTGTGTCCTGCTGCTTCCTTAAAAAAGCTGTGGATTTCATACTGCCAGTCCCCGCAGCTGGGCGCGGTGTCGTTGGCGGTGAGGAACAGGTCAACAATATCAGACAGTTCATCCCCGTCATATATAGGGTTTGAAAGACTGGCAGACTTGCCACTGCTGGAAATGCTTTCGTTTTTATCTTCCTGACGTAAAAATCCCCCCGAAAGCGGTTCAGCACTTTCGGGGGGACTGGCTTCGGGAACGGTATGGTTTATCTTATTTTCAACGCCATTTCGCTCATTATGATTTCTTCCGCTGTCGCGGTTATCATCTCCATGTGCGCCGCCCTTTCCAGTGTGTCCTCCGTCTCCGGCATGGGCTGCGCTTTCAGAAGCTCCTGTATCAGTATTTCCTTGCGGCTCTCGGCTTCCTTGTCCACTTCTGTTATGATCCGGTTCAGACTGCCCTCCGCTATTAGTTCGGACATCCGGTGCGGGTGCTGTTCCATCATGTACTCTTTCCACAGTTTCCCGAATTTGCCTGCTTCCATAAGGTCGTAAGCTTCGTTCTCCGACACCTGGATATCGGGGTACAGCATCCCGTCCGCTCCCTCTTTGTAAGTCAGGTCTATCAATGGCTTCGTATTCATTTTGTCTGCTCCTCTCATATTTAATGTTTTCAATTTCAAGGTTGATTTCCCGCAGGATGGGTCTTGCTATCGACATTGTGATACTGCCCATCCGCATGAACAGTTCCATGCTGTTAAAGTGACTGATATGCTCAAAACTGGCTTCCTTAAACATATCGGTGGAAAGACCACTTTTTTTGAATACCATGTAGCCCACGCTGTCGCGCACAAGCTCCGAAAACTGCGCCTTTACCGCCTCCGTGGGCAGACCGTAAAGCATACTTACCTCGTCGGACACGCTGAAATCCTGTAGATATTGCGGCAGTATTTCACTTATACGCCGTTCCACAAGACTGTATATACAGCTTTCCATGCTTTTGGTGTCCGTTCCGTATTTGTCATGGAATTTCGCCATAATACCCGGCCGGTACTGTTCTTCCAGTTCCCACATATATCCCATTACGATCCTGAGACTTTCGTGGCTGCCGTTGGTGTCCATAAGGTCAAAGAGGTATTTAAGGCTTGCCTTGGGGTTCGACAGGTCGATGACGGCTATGCTTTTCGTGCCTTTTTTTACACGCCTGCCTATTTTGTTCCATATCTCCATGGTAGCAAGCTGGCTGGCGTTCGGCTTTTGCACATAAATCAGCACGTTATTGTCAAAGGAATATTTGTAATACCGCGCCATGCCTGAAAGCAGCCCTTTCCAGTTCTCCCTGCTCTTTGTCAGCTCAATGACGGATTTCCCATAAAGCTCGGAAAGACAGGTGATTCTATCCAACATCAGCCTCCTTTACTGCTTCGCTTTCCGCAAAGTAAAATGCAAGCGCTCTGTCAATGGTATCCTCGATTTCTTTTTGGTTCTGCCCTGCAGTGAAATATTTGGTAATGACCGCAGGCTTGATTTTAAGGGATTTAGGCTTATCGCTTTTAGGCTTACGGGTTTTCTCGCCGGACAGTATTTGCACGATGGCATCCTCAGTAAGTTTTTTACCCTCGTAGTAATTACGCAGCAGTTCAGCCTTTTTCATATCCAGCCTGTAGCCATCGTGCTCCATAAATTCAGCGATTTGCTGTTGCTTATCCTTATCTTCGACAAAGGAAAGCTCGTATGCCGACAAAAAGGCGATTTTGCCGGTATCAACCTGTGTGAGCAGGGAGGGAATGAGGGTCGCAAGGCGAATATATCTTGTTACGTTTGTCGGCGAAAGGCCGTATTCATTACCTATTTTATCTCGACTTTTCATCCTGTGTTCAGATTGAACAGAAGCGTCGGAATCCTTGCTGTCATGTGGGTTTAAGAGCGTTTCTATCTCTTGTAAAAGGTCGTTTCTTTTGCCCTGGCATTTCATGGCTTCATAGTGCTGTGCAAGACAGTAAGCTCTTTCGGAATGGGATAAATCTGAAAAGGAACGCTGGCGCAGATTAGTTTCGGTAACGATTAAAACGGCATCCTCATGGGTTAGGTTTTCCTTGATGACAACAGGGCATTTGGTAAGCTCCGCAAGCCTGCCGGCATTGACACGGTTATGTCCGCTTAGTATAACGTGCCTGTCATCGTCCGTATGCCACAGGATAACGGGGAGCAGGATACCAAACTGGCGTATGCTTTCTACCATATCGTCAAGCTGCTGTCCTTCATACAGCTTAAACTTATGCCCCGGAAACGGCTCCATGCGATCAAAGTCCATTTCTGCTATCCCACCCTGTACGGGGACAGAGACTGCGACCAGTTCTTTCTTCTCAAAATCCAGAATATCGTCAAAGTTATCAAGTATAATTTTAGGTACTTTTGTTGCCATGCTCCATCAACTCCTTTACAAAATTTTCGTAGGCTACTGCGGCGGGGTTCTCCGGCATGTACTCGCAAATGGTCTGCTGATACAGGCAAGCCTCCGCTACCTTGATTGAACGAGGGATACGGGTCTGAAACAAAGGCACTTTTCCTGCAAAGGTGTTTTCAATCATGGACTTAACCTGCGAGGAAACAATAGTGCGCCCTGTGTCCATTGTGATTAAAATACCCTCAATCTCTAATGTATGGTTGCTGTTTTTGCGGATTATCTGGTAATGTTTTAAAAGCTCATTAAGACCTTGTGCTGACAGGATTTCTGCTTGGGTGGGTATAACAATGCTATCAGCGCACATCATTACATTTACCATAGGTGTGCCTATTTGGGGCATACAGTCAATGATGATGTAATCGTATAAATCCCTTATGGTATTCACATACTCTGACAGCTTGTACTCACGAAAATCAACGCTTGATAGGTTTCGCTCCAGCACGAAAAGCTGACTGTTGGCAGGAATTAAATCTACCCCATTGCTTCCATGAAATATGTAGCTTTCCGGCCCTGGCAGTACCTCGTCCATTATAACTTTGTTTAGTAGGGTAGAAATTGTAATGTCTAATTTATTCGGGTTCTCCACTCCGCATAGCATAGAAGCATGCCCTTGACCATCAAAGTCAATCAGTGCTGTTTTCTCACCACCTTTTGCCAATAGGTAGGCAAGTGAGGTGGCTGTTGACGTTTTCCCCACGCCTCCTTTTTCATTCATAATCGCTATTATCTTAGCCAATATGTCACTTCCTTTCAGTATTTTATTAGGGTATATTGTCTGCTCTCGGCAGACGAGAGTATAAAAGCAGGACTGCATCAGCTAACAGAATGGAACTTGTCCATTCACAAAAGCTAATTCAGTCCTACCTAAATTTACACTATTTAGTTATGTCAGAACGCAAGTCAGCGTTATCTGCATACCTTTTCTGATGATAATTAGAAAACTACCCTCCTCCTGTTATATTATTGCTAAGTGCCGAATTTTCGATGAAATTCTAGTTTGAAACGGGCCCATTCCAATCAAAATTCACCATTACGATGTTATTTTTCGTAGGACTAAATCAGCGTAGACCCTTGATTTTATTGGGTTCTAACTAACTTAGCAATATAATAACACGTTCCCCACCGTAACAAACACATACCCCTCCTCCAGCAGCTCATCCACAATATCAAGCGCCGCCGTCACTGTAGATTCATAGTAATCATGCATCAGTATTATATCATTCTCTT
>Ga0153942_1001134_pt1 | contig 10617 bp, 14 predicted proteins | sample TSNJ026MetaG_FD_104731 | JGI IMG/M metagenome (GOLD analysis project Ga0153942, IMG submission 104731) | Attine ant fungus gardens microbial communities from New Jersey, USA - TSNJ026 MetaG | ecosystem: Host-associated > Fungi > Mycelium > Unclassified | place: USA: New Jersey, Brendan T. Byrne... | reverse complement strand
CGCGAGAAGCTTCACCGTCACGCAGTGTAAGATTTGCTGATGAACGGTTAACAGCAGAGAACAATCCACGGACATCTGCTTCTCGGGAATCAAAAATGTCGAGTTCGGACTTGTCCTCATTGTCGCCCCCGGCCTACTCGCAGTTTGATGCCCCTGGGCCCCCAACACCGACTTCTGAAAAGACGGAGAGTGGCGGAGGTACGGACTCGGGTGTGAGTCCAAATGATGGCAACGAGCAGAGGTAGCATCACAAGCTGTCTTGCCGGTATGAAGTGGAATTCGGTCTGGTATCTTGATGATGGTGGTCGACATGCTAGTGAGTCTATGGCCGTGTGCTGCTGCGGTGTATGACTCGCGGTTGCTTTTTTGAGGGTTATATTTTATATAGCCCGATGCGCTCATACCTTTACTGGTTTGAGGTTGATTTGCTGAGGATGTTGATGATATATTGGATAACAATCTATCCCGACTTATAGGATCGTCTGATTTTTGTCTCTCTTGTGAAGGGGAGATACATCCATAAAGTACTAGGTCTGACTCTCGTATTAAATTGGAGGCATCTGGGCCAACATTTACAGCGGCGGAGATCTAGACGTAGCCGACAGGCGCTGATATTTTTTCATATGTAGCAATGATGATTAAAATCACCCCAAATCAGAAGTCATTACAAAAGTTATCAATTAATGATCAGCGAATGATCAGGTTACATTTCGTCGCTTGTATACCGCCGATGTGTTCAGTGACCATGCATCCTTATCAGGTTACACATTGCATGAGAAAAACAAACAAAAAACTTTGATTGTTGGTATGTTCGAACGACAGCTATGTTAGAGCCAAGAAAAATGTTCCTAAAATATATGAATGGCTTGTGCCTCAAGTGGAATGGATCAGTTTAGTTGTTCAACAAAAAGACCATCAAGCTGTTCAACTCAGTAGGAAAGAACCATCATTTGCTGTTAGAGGAGCGAAGAGACATTCTGAAAGCGGTTAATGCATGTTCTTGAAAACGGGGCTAAGAACTCTGACCACTAGGATATTCGTTTGAAACAAGGAAGATTGCCAAGAAAGTAAATAAGATGAGTTTGGATGCACATGAACGGGATGTCTTCTGGAAGACATTGGGAAAGTTTCTTTGGCATTCGGGCGAGTAACCTGATTTCCGACTACAGTAAACTTGTTTTAGTTTTTTTCTTCTTCGCTAAAGATTAGGGGTTCCTATATCCATCGATAGAGATCATGAGAAAAAGCAAGACGTGTACATAACTCTGACAGAGCAAATGCCTGCGTTTCAAATCAAACACGGCCGCAAAGCGGCTGGACGTGATAACAACGAAAATGAATACACAGCAATGAGTACTGCAATGAATGATGTGGGTTTTTTTGAGTGGCTCACATCAGAAGTCGGAACTGTCATTTGCTCTGCTCCGAGCACATCTTTGATAGTGATACAGGAGTGGTACCAAGAGTTATCACCCCAACCAGACAACCTGTGCGCCGGTTTATTTGAACGAGATTCTCGGCTGGGCAAACGGTGTTTCGGATCATCTAGTGGCTTAGGGTGTGGGTTGAAGACGAGATTGAGACGAGATTACTAAATATATATTTACGGATGTTCCCAGAGTGCTTACGTTCTATCGTTCACGTCAACAACCAAGAGAGCCTGTTTATAAAGAGCACAATGGGTCCAGGTAGCCTCATAGATTTCTTGGAATGTCTCCTGTTCTTTCTGGAAGTACCTTTGTGAGACCTTACCTCAACCTCGGCTACGGTGGCGACCGTGAAGGTGGCGTTGATACCCTCCCTGATCTCGTGGAATTTGTGGCGAGGCATAACCCTGACCACATTTTTGGTCAGCAGCTCCGGGCCAACGACCCAAATCCATGCTTCATCACATTCTCTGAATTGGCCACTGCCATCGAACGAGTTTCTGCTTGGCTCGTCAATGTCGGTGCCACGACTGGCCGCACTGAACGAGAGGTTACAGTCCCTCCAGTTGCTTTGCTTCTTGGAAGTGATATCACCCTCTTCATGTATATCTGCGCTTTGTTGAGAATTGGGACTCCGGTAAATTTATTCACCTCGTCCCGTCTACCTTTCTCACTATTCTACTGTAGGTTCTCATTATCTCCGCCCGACTGACCCCTGTGGCTATTCTTCATCTTCTGAAGAAGACGAACCCTAGTACTCTCCTTATATCGGGTCAAGTATCTCACTCTGTCAAGGACACCATCGAAATTTACGAGAAACAAAGACCCGAGAATTTTGTTCTCCCTCACATTGTCAATTCACTCACCTATGAGGATTTCCTCTATCCAACGGGTGACCTCGCCGGATACCCTACTCCTCCAAGATACCCTGTCTTTGTCCGTGAAGATCTAGGTGCTTTTATCATGCACTCTTCAGGTACCACTGGTCTTCCAAAACCCATCTCCCACTCGCAAACATATCCCCTTATCTACGCCGCATGTCACCGGCTTCCCGAGCAGAATGAACCATTCCGATACCAAGTTTCGACTCTTCCGCTGTATCACGTACGCATTAGTGTGTTCGATCTGTAATACTAACTCTGACGTTGCTTTTCAGGGATTCGGTCTCTTGGCTCCGACACTTTCACTCTCCATTGGTCTCCCATTTATTCTCCCTCCCGCTTCTGTCATCCCTACAGGGAAGTCTACTCTTGCAATGCTCAAATCCTCTGGGGCCCGTTACCTCCTTTCGGTTCCTTCTATCCTTGAAGATATCCTCAGAATTCCCGGAAAGACTGGTTTGGAAGCTCTTCAGGAGTTGGAGATAGTTGCAATTGGAGGGGCTGCCATGAAGGAGAATGTCGGTGCAGAACTTGTTGCGAACGGAGTCAACCTTCTTAACCACTGGGGTAAGCAGCTGGATCATATCTGGATTTCCGCCTATTAAACTAGCCTCCATTTAGGTGTTACTGAGATAGGTGCCATTGCTCCTATACAGCGCATCCCGCGCGGGTATGACTGGCATTATCTCATGCCTCGTACCGATATAGGCCTTCGATTTGTCCCGATGGAAGATGGGAGCAATACATACCGCTTAATCGGTCGTGCACCCGGATGGAGTGATGACTTCACGGTACAGGATCTGCTGGAAGCACACCCACAGAATGCCAAATATGTCAAGATCTTGGGTCGGTCAGACGATCTCATCGTTCTCGCTACTGGCGAGAAGATCCGCCCTATAATCATGGAACAAGCCGTTGCCGAACATCCTGACGTCAAGGATGTTCTTGCTTTCGGCGAAGGTCAAGCATCGCTTGGTCTTGTTATTGAACTCAAGGCTTCTTCCCCCTGGGATGTGAAAAATCCTGATTCAGTTGAAGTTCTTCGTACCTCCATTGACCCTTTTCTCGAAAAAGGCAACTCCTTCATGGATCACCATGGAAAGGTCAACCGCGAGATGTTGATTTTCACTCAACAGGACGACGACCGTCATCTTCTGCGCTCCGACAAGGGTAGTTTTATCAGAAAAGCCAGCTGGGCTCTGTTTGATAGGGAGATTAAGGAAGCTTATGAGCATGCGGACATGCTTAATGCCACACCCCTCCCTTTTCCTTCTGTCGACAATGGTAAAGCTCTCCTCACCGCCATTCGCAGTCAAATCAAGAATGTCAATCAAGCTGCTGCTAGTTCTGACGATGATGTGGACTTCTTCGAAATTGGAATGGATAGTCTTCAAGCCACCCGCCTCCGTCGTGCTATTCTCAACGGCCTGAAAGTCACCAAGGGCCTTCCCTGCTCTGCCACCGAACTCGACTCGGACTTCATCTTTGAAAACTCCTCAACCCTCAAGCTCTATAATGCTGTTAAGAAAATTATGGAAGGAGACCACAATACCAACGACAAGACAAAAGAGATAAAGAGGTTGAAAGCTATGGAGGAACTAGTCGAAAAATATCGCGAGGAACTAATGGGTTATGCCGACATTGCTGCGGAGGCTCGTGAGAAGAGGAGGATGATATTGGCAGATGAATATGATGATGGAAAAGTGGTACTTCTGACTGGCTCAACCGGAAGCTTGGGATGCTTCCTCCTTGCACGTATAGCTAGAGACCCGAGCGTCAAAAAGCTTTATTGCCTAAATCGAGCCATACCTGGGGTTGACGTACGCGAAAGGCAGAAAACTTTGATGAAGAAAAGAGGCATCGAGTTAGATGACGAGTATTGGACTAAAGTTGAAGTCCTCGAGTCTGAGCCTAGTAAGCTCGACTTGGGTCTTGGTGAAGTCAAATACAATGAGGTACGTTGCTGAAAAATGAGAATCCGAATTTCATATAACTCTTACTCTCTAGCTTATTGGTATCACGCACATCATCCATAATGCCTGGCCCGTCAACTTCAACCGTAACGTTGTCTCTTTCGAACCACACATCAAAGCCCTTGCCAACTTCTTCCATCTCTCTATCCAGAGCTCCGGTACACGCCCTGCTTCTGCTGAACCTACACGTGTACTGTTCTCATCCTCCATCGCTGTTGTCGGCCGTTTTCCTATCCTGAGCCCAGAAGGGCCTCTCGAAGTTCCTGAAACGTACCTTGATGCACTGAATACTGCCGAGTTCGGTTATCCCGAGGCTAAATGGGTGTGTGAACAGGTGGGGAAGGCGGCTGCTGAACTTTATGGTCAAGACGATGCACTTGTGAAGGCCTCGAGTGTGAGGATTGGTCAGATGACCGGACCGGAAGGATCGGGCACTTGGAATGAGAGCGAGCATTTCCCTCTTCTCGTTCACTCTTCCGCAGAACTCAAGGTCGTTCCTGCATTGACCGGCTCGTTATCGTGGATTCCTGTTAACAGAGCTGGAGACGCTATCACCGAGATGCTCTTCTCTAAGACTTTCCGACCAGTGTATCACATGGAAAACCCTTCACGTCAATCTTGGGAAGGTCTCATCGATAATTTGGCACATATTCTTGGAGGAGTACCAAAGGTACCATTTAGCCAGTGGCTACAGAAAGTGAAAAGTACAGGGGAGGGGAAAAGCCCAGCATACAGGGTGATCAACTTTTTGGAGAACGACTTTGTTAGGATGTCGAGTGGACGTGTGATTCTGAGAACGGCAGAAACCAAGTTAGATTCTCCTACATTGGTGAAGAGTACGAGTATTGATCGGAGGCATCTGGAAGAGTATGTAGCGTATTGGAGAAGCATTGGGGCTATGCAGTGAGTGTTGAAGTGATTTCCTGATTTTTGGCTTTTGCGAATTGGTAGTCTTATTTTGTGTTTCCTTTCCGTTTCACGCAACATGTATGATATAGTAGCGATGATTGTAATTAGGCACACTACTTTCGATATTCATAAATGTAAATTACAATTGTTCAAGTAAATTTTGACCTCCTTTATTGGCTGTCGCGTGTCTTTTACTGGATATTATATTTGGAAAGTGATCGGAGTGGTTTAGGATAAGTTTTTGTATCAACAAACAAACGTACCTCCGACCACCGCTACGATCTATCAGGCCCGACATACCAAGTGCAGCACGACCCCTTGATAAGACGGATCAATGACCTTATCTCTGTGCCTATCCTACTGTTACTTTGCTTGTTTGAATGTTTGCATCCTGGCTTTTAGACTCATACAGAACTGGATCTATGTATAAACAAGCTTCTCTATCCGCGCCTGGCAAGTCCGAAAAAAGAAATCAATTCAAACCGCCCCAAAGTCTCATATTCTGGCTCTACTGGCACTGAGTTTCATCATACGTCACAAACGCAAGGTCAAAAGCTTCAAGCTCCAGATTCCAGCGGGAGGTCAATGGTAATTTTCTCTTCTAGTATGAGAAAGTTGAATAAGATGATTGTCTTCTTGGAGGCCGGGAAGCCGAAATTAATCACACGCATGACCCGGAATCTCTCGCATTTGCTGAGGTATTCACTTGTTATCAAGAAACTGATCAAGTCTTGCCTATTGCTCTTCCTCCTCCTTTCTAATATGAGCGATGCACACCAACTTGCCACCCGTAAGGCAGATGAAGCCCTGTTAGCACAACTCGGCTATAAGCAGGAATTTAGGAGAGAATTTACGCCTTTTGAGGTGGATGACCTTTGTTACAACCTTTCTACGCAAAATCTGACAGGGACACTGTCTAGGTCTTTGGGATTGTATTCTCGATTAATGGACTAGTGCCTTCCATTGCTTCTGTCTTGTTTTTTTCAATACCAAATGGTGGAGGACCCGCGATGGTCTGGGGGGTAAGTCAAGTCTACGGAACTTCAGAATATGTAGGTTTATGGCACAGCAGTGGTTAGTGGCGAGTTCATTCATCCTGATTGTGGCTCTGTCGATAGCAGAGCTTGGATCTGCGGCACCAACATCTGGAGGAGTACGCCCCCCTGATGTACGATCTTTCGTATTCATCACTCATCCCCTCTCCAAAGCTCTATTTCTGGACCTATATGTATGCACCGAGCAAATGGCGAAACTTTCTCTGTTGGGTCGTTGGATGTAAGAAATGCAAATTGAATCTGTTTTTTTACAACTTAAACAGCGTAGACGCGAATACGATTGGCACCATCGCCGGATTTGCTTCCATTGACTGGGGTGCAGCCGTCCAGGTGATGACAGCCGTAACTATAGGCACTAACAATGCCATACATGAGACTGAAGGCAGGCTATTGTACAAGATGTGCTTTCATTGATTGCCTTAGAACTTATCAGTCACTTATTTGCAGTGGTATATATGCGGCCATCGTGATCACTCACGTCTTTGCATGTTGCCTTGGAACACGGCTTCTTGCGCGACTGCAAAATATTCTCATCGTATTCAATATCCTGTATGTGATTTTTCGTTCTCTCGAAACATTAAACCCAAGTGAGTCAGGTTTTGCATTTTGATTATCGTTGCACTGCCCATTGCCACACCAAGAGAGCTGAAGAACAGTGCTCGATTCGCTCTCTGGGAATTCACCAATTGTATGTGTTGAATACTACCCACTTTGTCCCCCTGATTTCTATTTCTTTTCAGTAATGGGTTGGCCGAGTGGGTTCGCTTTCATTCTCAGTTTACTCGCCCCTTTATGGACTATCGGTAATCCAGTCCCTATCTTCATTCAACATCTATTAATTTAATTCAGGTGGATTTGACTCCAGTGTACATATCAGCGAAGAGGCTTCCAATGCCGCAACGGCAGTTCCCTGGGCTATCGTTGGAGCCGCAACAGTTGCAGGAATTCTCGGATTTGGTATGTTGATATTGATAGTTTGACGAGCGACCTGCTGATTCCTAACAGCTATCAATGTGACGCTTGCATTTTGTATGGGAGCGGATATAGAAGCCTTGAAGAATAGTAACCAGCCTATGGCTTATATTTTATTGAACAGCCTCGGGCGAAAAGGTGCGTTAGGTATGTGGGTTTTGGTAGTGCTTGCTCAGTATGTCTGGTTTTGTCGAACTTTTGAGGGGTGCATCTGCTCATCGGGACCGAATATAGATATTTCATGGGCTCGAACATGGTAAAGTATCAATAGGCCTAGTTTGAAAGTTCCCTTTTTTTGAGCACTTCTTAAGCTTTTGGCGGCAAGTAGGCAGACCTTCGCATTCAGCCGGGACGGAGGTATGCTCGGCTGTAACCTGTAGAAAACTGCTATCTGACATCTCTCGAGCTCTTCCCTTCTCCAAATGGCTTTATCAAATAAACTCATCAACAGGAGCACCAGTCAATGTGATCTTGTTCGATGCGATAGGGGCCTTACTTCTGGGCCTCCTTGTTTTTGCCGGAAAGCAAGCTGTTAACGCCGTCTTCTCCGTGCCCATTACGGCAACGTATATTGCTTATATGATTCCAGTGGTTGCTCGTTACACAGGAGGAAATGTGTTTCAACCTGGGCCTTTTAATCTGGGAACATTTGTACGTACTGTCTTCCTCTCGAACTTTGATGCAATTTGGCCTACTCCTTTCATAGAGCCTTCCTGTTGCTATCTCATCTGTGCTATTTATGACTCTCGCCATCGTTATCACACTCTTTCCTACGACTCCATCTACCAGTGCTGCGGACATGAATTACACAGTGGTTGTAGTTGGTGGGGTGTTGACACTCTCTGTGGTCTGGTTCTATTTCCCGAAATACGGGGGAGTTCATTGGTTCCAAGGTCCTGTACGGAATATTGATGCTGAGAAGTCAGGGGATGGTTCATCATCGGAAGTCTATGTCAAGCAGAAGAGTGATGAAGTGGCTAAGTCAAAATTACATCAAAATTAGGATGTGGAGTCAATTTCTGTCTGGTGTAAAAAATATGACTGTTGTCAAGGCAATTTCTTGACAGTATGACGACGAATGGACTTCATTGTAATCTGGACCTCAGATAGATTGAAGTCAATGTATTCAATACGAGTCCCGATAAAGGTCAGTCTTTGAACCGAACAGCCCAAAACTGTGGGAAAATAACAACCTATTCTTCCTGCGTATTTGGTACCAGAGATGGAAATACCGAGTCTTAGCTCCTTTGTTCCGCTCCATTTCCTTCGTCTGCTGGTACTCAGTCTCCCTTTTTCACTTGAATATTGCTTGGGGTAATCCCTTCATCTGACCACCCGGTTTTGTGCCAAAATGGATGAAAGCGGACCTGCAACATATCACTCAATAGATTATTCAAGATCATTAGGCAACAGTTACATCTTCCTAACAACACTCTTTCTTTCTGTTGTGGGTGCCATTCTGCATAGTGAGATTCCCGTATGTGTGCTCACACATCGTTTTTCATCAGGTTGGATGGATAATTTCTCTGATTTCTCAAGCCGTTGTAACTGCTCAGAGTGAGATCCTGGTAACCATCCTTGGTGACTCACTCATCCTTTCACTTAGTTGGTAATAATACTGTTGGAACCCTCTGGTTCGGCATTGTGCTGCAACTCGGTGTCATCCTAGGCCTAGTTGTCTCTTGGCTTAATGATACCCTCTTCCAGTACGGAATCGCCCTCTCCATATTCGCAGCATTAGCATCGTCGTACGGTGCACAGGGTGTCCACCTCAATGTTTTCGACCATACATCTGCACAGCAAGCACTCTCTGCCGGGTGGCTGATCACCTGCATCGTTGATGTCTTTTGGATACTTATCCTCTCCTCTGAACCGTCCTCCTTTGTATATCGTTTCGTCGCCACCAACGGCCGCACAAAACCTCCCGACCGAGGTGTTGCCAACGTTGGCACACCTCTAGAAGCATTCCCGCAGTCCAAATACGCGACTGATGGCATGCCACCGGGTCAACCACCAGCGGCTCCAAGAAGCTTCGGTGGGAGCAATCTCGGGTCTAGATCTCATAGTGGCGTAGCGGGTGATACTGAGAGTCATAGAAGAAGATCCCAGGGTGTCCCACCACATACTCCTGTTGGAGATTCAACGAGGGACATTCCACCGATTCCCAACCGCTCTGTCGCTAGCATCGGTGCAGACACCTCGGCATTGGCTCCTGTCACCTCCGCGAGTGAGGGAACGCGACCCACTTCGGGGTCAAACTTGGACACCAGCAGGCCAAATAGTACGGCTCGTACTGTGACCGATGCCACACCAGTTCCCCCGCAACCACTGCCTCTGGCCCAGGCACTATTTGATTGTAAGTAGCTTATGGTGAATTGACATGAGCTTTTGGTTGAAGATAATTGATTCCTTACCAGACAAGGCCTCACCTAGTGATACCTACGAGCTGACCCTGGTAAAGGGAGAGACACTGGAAATACTAGACAGTTCAGGTAAATGGTGGGAGGCAATCAAATCCGATGGGACAAAAGGAAGTGAGTAGTAAATTTACTTATGACTAATGTCCTGTGCTGAGTAGGTTGCCTTGCGCAGTCGCCCCTTCCAACTACCTCAAATTGATCTAATCATCAGAATCTGAAATGATGTAAAAAAAGTTATGACCACGTCGATGTTTTGTATATCTACTCTGCTGAATATGAACAATAGTGTCTAGTGTCTAGTGTCTCATATAGTTCTAGTTAACGGATCATGCTTATGCAACCTTTTCCCCCAGTTCATCAGGAAAGGAGTCTGTTACTATTACACCATGAGTCTCTTTGCAATGAATCCAATGGACAGAGCAATATAGTGATCTAAAGTCGTATCATGCTCCTTAAAGTGGAAGAGCGACCTGAAAAGCCTCCTCTGAGTGTTCCGGTCGAAAGGATTGTTTTAGATACATGAAGACTCACAATTATCACTGGCATCTTTTTGAAGTGGACGAGGACGTGATATATATCGAAGCGCTCTCAAAATTTGAAGGCCAAAATCCCTGGAAATGACTGGGACGCAGTGATAAGCGGGGTGCTGCATAAGTTGAAGTCAACGGTGAAGATCCGCAAGAAAAAAATCCATCTGGTTGTAAACAAAATCCTGGGTGATGTTGGATGGTACCAAGGCACTCAATATCATCTGGTCTTTATTTTCGTAGAGACGAACCAAATTTGAGGGACAGACGATATGCTCAGAATTGAACCCCTACTTGCTAAGATTCGAATTGTCTTTTTATCAAAGGACAAATACATCACCCTGGTTATATTACAATGATAAATTTATGAACGCGAGCATGAGTTCACGCCTACTTTACACATCATTTATTCCCTCCATCGAACCATATTCTCCTTATCCATCTCCTTCTCCT
>Ga0153942_1001132_pt1 | contig 10628 bp, 8 predicted proteins | sample TSNJ026MetaG_FD_104731 | JGI IMG/M metagenome (GOLD analysis project Ga0153942, IMG submission 104731) | Attine ant fungus gardens microbial communities from New Jersey, USA - TSNJ026 MetaG | ecosystem: Host-associated > Fungi > Mycelium > Unclassified | place: USA: New Jersey, Brendan T. Byrne... | reverse complement strand
TTTGTTAGGTATATAATTAAGCCTTTGGGCTGCCTCCAAAATCAACTTACGTTTTTCTTCAGATACCCTGTTTTTTTTACCTGACAGCGTCAATGAAACCGTAGACGGGGTAACATTACATTCCTTTGCTATATCTTTCATTGTAGTTTTCAAAATAAAGAGCACTCCCTCGCTGGCGTTATTGTTACATAGGTCAATAGAATTTTCTTGTACTTCGCTTTCATCATATATTTGACATTATAGCATACCACATCTGCTGACTGCAATTATAACAAAAAAGTAAATTAATGCGAGGATCAATATTGTTTATTATACGCCTGGCGGGATCAGAGACAAAATCAATGCTATTGGTCAGTAAACCGTTCGACTTTTATTAATATAATCATACAATCCATAAAATACCAATATATGACAGTAATCCAATAATACCTGCTGCAATCACAATACTGATTATCGCAAGCAGCACTTTAACCCATTTACGGCGAATTGTGAACGCAATGACAACGGAAATCAACGTAAGACATATCCCTGTCAATATCGTTCCTTCACTTGCTTCATCCGTTCCAAAATTGAAAAGTGCAAGTCCGCCCAATGAGAGCATTAATGAAAAGAATACTTTTAGCTTGTTCCCTTGCTGCTTTGGCATTGACATCGGCATTGGCGCAGGCGGCGGGATGTCAGGCGGCCTTTGTCTTTCTACAGTTTCTTTTACTTTTGGCGGCATGTACTTAGTACCGCATTGACTGCAAAAAACTAAATCATCCTCAAGCACAGCCTTGCACTCCGGATTTGAACATGTTTTCATATAAATAACAACTCCTCTTTTATTATGTCTGATCTTAACGAGTTTCTTCCTGTTAATTCTAAGGATTTGCCGAATAAGCATGGCATGCAGAATTACTTGTATTTGCTCAGTGACTCACAATAGGCAGTTAACACAGAGGCAGTTTCCATAAGATATGCAATAACATCATCGGATTTTCTTGTTTCATCTGTAAGAATATCCTGCGCCTGACGGATCGCATCCTCTGAAGCCTCAACTTGTTTCTGATACATTCCATCAAGAGCATCCACAGCATAATATTTCATCTGATCGTAGATTTTTATTATACTGTTAATCACATCTGTCGTTATATCTGTATACCCCTCCAATACAGGTGTCAGAAAATCTGACTGACGGCGTTCCACAGCTTTTTTCCGTGCAAATCCCATAACTGCCTGACCGATTATATAAAGCGGCCCCAAATACTCTGAAATACCGAGAACGGAATCTGCAATTTGGATAGAGAACATTGCCGAATCAGTGCCGGTCCAGCTGACATTCATAATGCAGTCAGCAATTTGCGTGTTAATACTTCCGAACGTTTGCTGCGTTATTTCCTGTGCCATCTCTTTTACCGTTGATGAAATCCTGACTGAAATATCCTGCTGATGATAGCGGACGCAGGTAGTAATTGCATTCTTGATGGAATCTATCATATAAAATTGGAAATGCCGCTCAATATCCGGCATAGCGGCTGCATTTTGTGCAGTTTCAATTTCGGTTTTCAATCGTGCCATAAATTCAGAAATCCAGTGTTTCGCTTCTGATTTCATATCGTCAACGCAGGCTGTCATATCGGTTTTACGCCGCTCAATATCGTGTTTTAATGCCGAATCCTGGTTTTGAAATTCCGCAGTGTGGGCATTCAGCTTTTTCACACCAAGGGTTAAGGCATTCCTGATCAGTTCAATCCTTGCAATGGTATCACGGAGCATTTGATCAGTCAGCGAAATACCCCGCATGGATTTGATGATGTCCTTCTGCAGGATAATGTCATGCTGCAGCGCATTCTCAAATTCAATAAAATTGTTTTCCAGAATTGATTCCAATTCCGGTTCAGGACGCCTTAATCCCTTCTTCCGGCATAACTCATCCAATGCACTCAGCATATAGACATAAACGTTCTCTCCGATACTTTCAGCCCGTTCCAAAGTCATTGCTTTTACTTTGTTAATATTTTCTGTTTTCTCCAAAGCGTCTGTCATATTTACCGCAACAATAACCCTTGAAAAGCTTTGGGGCACAACCACGGATGTCAAAAAGGCCTGCTCTGAGGCTGAAAACGGGGCACGTGCAGACACAACATAGATTATTGCGTCTGCATTTATCAGATAATCCGCTACCTGCTCATCAAATGCATTCATTAAATCGCCCACACCCGGTGTATCCACAATTGATATATCCTTCAAAATTGTGTTGTCAGACTTAATCTCCACATATTCAATTGGTGAAGGCAAATCAGGCAAAATCCTCTCCATGATATCTCTCTTTAGTTCTGAATGATCCAGTGATATTCTTTTCCCGTTTTCTAATATAGCTTCTGCTTTTGGTGTTTCAGCATATGAAATCCTGTTTATGGTTACAGTTTCAGGTGTAACTGATGCAGGAAGAATCTCATCTCCCAGAATTGCGTTGATCAGCGTGGACTTTCCGCGTTTAAAATCGCCTATAACCACTAAGCTGAACGGATCCCGCAGCCGCTTTTTGATTGCCGTTTCATACTCTTTCAGTCTTAGTACAGCTTCGCTGCCCAACGTTCGGGAAAAATAGCGCTCACTCCGCATATGACGAATATCACTTAATATGCTGTCTATATCAGAACATACACTATCAAAATCCAATGTTATCCTACTGTTAATGTTGCCCACCAATACTACCTCCTTTTCTCACTCCTGATAACACTGATATATTTTTTGCATCTTGCATCAAGTTCCTGCTTGCTGATTAACTTCATCCCGGGCTGCTTCCATTCCGGCCGCCAACTGTACAGCACTTCACTATCCAGAAAATCCTGTTCCGCAAAAATTCTTCTTACAGAAGCCGGGTGGCTTTGGGTAATTTCCAGGTATCTGACAGGTGTTTCCCGAAGCGCGTCATATTGCTTCAGTACCGCATCCAGATTAACATCAGCACGGTCAAAGGCAGCGCCATACATCAGCTTTGCATTGACCATTAAAGCGTCCCTGGGATCATCACAGCATATAACGGCAGCGCGGTCGGCTGTTACCTCTGCAGCCCGGCTCCACGTAGAAAGAGCGAGTTGGAGGGGCATGGTGGCAAAGGTAAGAATCTGCCTGGCAATTGGAATATTGATGATAAGTGACTGCATAATCAGATCAAGAGCCAATGTATAAAGTGTATGATTATTGTGGCTGTGACCGCATTCATGACCTATGACCGCTTTTAACTCGCCCGGCGACACTCTTTCCAGCAGGCCGGAATTGATTACAATCAATGGTTCATCGTCTTCCATTGCGTAAGAGACGGCATTCAGCGTGTTGTCATTTAATATAAATACAGTAGGAATGCCAATTCCAAGAATACGTGCGCAATCCACAACCTTCTCATAAACATCTGAAAATTGTGTCGGCCCCACTTTGAGACCCTGCAGATTAATCTGCTGCCTCATCTGCGGAACAAATTGATTTGTAAGTGCCTTGAAAAACGCAAACGCACCGGGAATCGCATGTATCTTTTGCCTTGTGGCATAATCCGCACCATATGCATAATCAGGAACACCTGCTTCCATGTGATACTCGGTTTTCGCTTTTCTATTCGCAACATAAGTGGAAAAACGCAAATCCATGCTTTCTGTTGGGTTTACCCTCACCAAAATATTCACACCCCCCTTGACAGTATGGCAGTCAGTTGTTTGCCAATTACATCCGCACGACCGCACATTGCATCTATAGCCACAAGCATATCTTTCAGATCAGCTTTCTCCTTTTCGCCGGATAATTCACCTTGTGCCAGCGCAACCTTTAATTCTGTAAGCTGACTATGGGTATCATTCAAAATATGGTCGGTTTCCGTTTTGATTTTGTCTTTTAATGCAGTAAATGCCGTATCGACCTGACTGCGTACTTTTTCACTGAAATCCTCTTCAGCACGCATTTTATCCAGTTCCTTCTTTATGTTATCCTTAAAATCTTCTTTTATTTTCAGGATTTTCTGATCATCACCGCCTCCAAAAACGCTTTTAACCGCCTTTTTTCCAAGAAAAGTTGTAAACAGGGCAATGCCGATTGTACCGATTACCGCTGCCGGCCATGCGAGAGGTATCGCCAATGCACCCAATAACAGGTTAACGGTGGTAGTAGTGGCGATAAATGATACGGCTGATGTTCCGCCCCCCAGCAAGGCTCCTTTCCAACCGGCTTCCTTGTATCCCTCTACAATACCGCCAAGTCCCATTAATCCGCCAACCCCGCCTAAACCAATAATGGAGAACAAGCCTGTTGCTATGCTCACAAGAGCGTTTCCGCTGATTTCACTGCCGTTTTTCTCGTTATAGGTAAACAATCCCTGAATATTTTCGGTTGCCTCAAAAAAGTGGCTTTCAAATTCGGATAAGCGCTCCGCTTCATTACCCAGCGCTCTGTTAATAGCTTCCTGAATACGCTCAGACTGCTCCTGGCCAGCACGTGAAATAGCAGTACCCACTGCTTTTTGCAAGCGTTCCTGCGTATCATCAGTATGAGATTTCAGTTCCTCCATGGTAAGTGGGAAGTCATCCACTACTGCATAGGCTGCTTTTTCCAATCCCGGCCAGAAGTTACGGATGGATGGAAGCAGCTCATCATAAGTTTTTTGTGAGGCCTCATTAATACGGTTAAATTCCACCTGCCGTTCCTCACGTATTTTTTCTATTTCATGCATCGCTTCGGTATATTTCTGGTTGAACTCTTCTTTTTGCATTGCCAATGCACTTTCACGAAGTGAAATGGCTTTCACAATTTCGATGGATGCTGTTTTTATTCTGCTGATGGGCGCATTAAGCATAACAGCACCTCTGTCTTCGGTTAAGAATCTCTCAAGGGCTGCCTCAAATTCAGGGAAACAGCTTTGTGCCAGCATATTGTCATCGCCCTTCAACTTTGCTTTTAAGGCTTTTTTTGCCGATATGCCATACACACGTACTTTTCCAATTTTGCGTTTATATTCCTCATACTCTCTGGAATTGGAGCCGAATGTATTCTCAGCTTTTTTTATGATATGTTCCTGAATCTGGTTTTTTATATGTGTAAGTACTTTATCCACATCATCCTCATCCAGCAAATCTATACCGGTAACCACAAACAAAACTCTGCCCAAATCACTGGTTATAACCTTGCTTTCAAGGAAGCTGCGTTCCGATTCAGAAAAAGGTACCTGTGCCATTACTACCATCAATGCTGCGTCAACCTGCGGCAGAACCGACATAGTGACTTCTGCCATGGCCGCATCGTCGTTCAACCCTGGTGTATCCACTATGGTAACTCCATTCCTGCAGTAATTTACTGGATAGTAAACTGTAACTTCCTTGATCGTTGCGGCCTTTTCCTCATTTTTCTTTGTTAGCTTTGTAACATACTCACTCAACTGATCAATTTCAATTTTCTCTGTTTTACCATTCTTATACTCAACTACAATATAAGGGGATATGTCATATGTAACCTTATTCAAAGTAGCTGTTGTGGGTATGACATCCATGGGTAGAACATCCTTTCCCATAAGCGCATTAATGAGTGTGCTTTTTCCCCTGTTAAACTCTCCGATGATTGCAACACTGAATTTGTCCTCTGTCAGCCGCTGTAATACGGTGCTGATTGCTTCTGTGTTGCCTTCCAGTTTCATTCTTTCGCTGAACCCTTTCAGTTGCTTTAAGTCATTTGTCAGTTCTATTACCATTTGCTTGTAATTGCCGAAGCCGCTAAAGCTTGATTGATTGGACATTTGTTATCACTCCTTTTTTATTTTATTTAAATTAATGTCTGCAATATTTCCGCACCGAATACAGTTGGGATAATTCTTCCTCCATGTTCAAGCCTGAATTGTACATGTGGATTATTGCCTAACCGCAGCTTTAAACGAATTCTTTGTGCTTTCATCATAATAGTCGTACAGGCGATTTCAATTTCAATAATCGGCGTATGTACATTTATGGTTTTTTTATTCCCTGCTGCAATATTGCCATAGTCCATCCCGTTTATTGTTATTTTGTAATCACATGCCATGCATGCGAATTGTGAATCTCTCGAAATAACCAGTTTCCCACCGGTAAGCGGCATTGTTTTAGGCTGCTTTATCGGCGATTCATTCAAAACGGCTTTTGTTCCGCAAAACGGGCAGAAAAACAACCCTTCCTTTATTACATTATTACACTTGCCGCAAACACGGCCTTCTTTGGCTTCATTTTTTGCACCACATCTAATACAGAACGTAGCCTTACCATCAATTTCTGAACCACAATTATTACAAACCATATTCTGCATCCCTCCAACTTTCTTCCCCTCATATCTGACACATCTAAAAATCTAACATATCTGCCTGAAAACTAAATCAAGATTTCTTTTTTCAAACGGCAGCAGCGGTTTGAAATGGCAGCTACATCTTTTTCCAAAATAGAATAATTGTTAATCCTTGCCTTAAGTTTCCTGTCCAAAACCTCATATTTATCCTGATATATACCCGGCAGAACACCATTAATACTTTTTGCTTCTGAAGTAATCCGATTAAGCCAGTTTTTCCGTATTTTCACCAGACACTCATTTGTCCGTCTGACACACGCAGTAACAGATTCGTCTATTGCTTCAATTATCGTTTCAATTACATTATAATTTGATAAATCCCGCACATCCGGAACGGGTGGACGCGTCCAGTAAAACATGAGTTTATTTAATTCGTTTTTCGCAAAATAAAGCATAGCATCGGTTAATGTTTTTACGTTATCAGTTTTTGAAAATTCAAAATAATCCAGGTACAGTATCAGCGCCGTTTCCCGATATGCCTTCAGGGGCTGTAGATCTGCAGACAAACAAGTGTAAATGTCATTGACCACCGCTGAGAGAAGCTCATCCTTAAAATATACTTCACAATGTTTTGCTGTTGATTCCAATGTGTCTTTTATAACAGCGTGTGTGTTTTGCCGTATGCCTGACAGTTCCCTGATAAACAATGACATTGCAGCGTTTTTAGAGATATTCATATGCGAGGCAATTTGATTAAGTTTATCGTAGTTGGCAGCAAATAAGCTGTCTAAATACTTCTGACCATTATGGCAATAAGCTTTCACTGATTCAAATGCAGCTTTTAAGTCTGCCATTTCCTTCTGAGTATGATTCAAGAGTGTCTGGTTCTGAGATTCCTTTTGAGCCAGCAGGAAATTAACTTCATCAATGCTTTTCCTGACTGTATTTTCTATTTGTTTGGCTGTTACAATATTCAGCAATTCTTGTCTGAACTCTTCAAAGCCACTCTTTTTCAAATCTGCGCGATTATTGGTTACAAATGATTTAAGCGCCAGAGAAGAGGAAATGCCAGACAGACTTATATTATCCAAAATCTTATGGGCCTTGTTTATAACCACATCACCGGCTTCCCGTTTATCCAGTTCTGCTATAACCTCGGTGCAAATTCGATTTTTTATATAGTTGATAAAATCATCATAATTGTATTCATCTTCATCCAGCTGGTCTATGTAAGTAATCACAAAAATAATATTGTTAATATTTTCGTTCTCCAACAACTGACAGACAAAGTTTTTCTCTGTTGCGCTGAATGGAGCTCTTGCGTGTATGGGAACAATAACAGCATCCACATACGGGAGCATATCAATGGTGATTTTCGTCATGTGCTCCTCGTCATTCAATCCAGGTGTGTCAATAATATCCACATGGTTTTGGCAAATGACTGTCGGGTAGTATACTGTGGCTTCCCGTATCTTTGATGCGCGATGTTCTCCGTCAGCGGTCAGCTTTGTGACGTAATCACAGAGAGTATCAATACATATTTCTTCTTCACCGCCATCCTTATAAGTGATAACCGTCTTGGGATCAGGGGCATATGTAATACGGTTAATGGTTGCGGTGGTAGGCGTTGCGTCTGCAGGAAGTATTTTAGAACCTAAAAGAGCGTTAATCAGCGAACTCTTTCCTCGTTTGAATTCACCCATTACCGCTACGCTGTAATGCTTTGTTTTCACCAATTCCTTACAAGCGCCAATCTGATCAAGCAACACCTTGTCAAACTCCAGCAATTTGTAAGCATCCTCAATTTGTACCAAAATTTCATGCAAAGTAAACTCGACTTCTTTATAATCAATATTCATTTATTCATCTCCGATAGTGATGGCCAGACTGCAACGTATGCTTCTAAGCATTATACCATAGTTGCTGCATCTTTTATTCCCAAACATTATAGGAGTTCATGAAAAAGGGTGATAATAGAGACTTGTTATGATATAATGTTTATATATCATGGATATAATGTTTAAATTAAGCTTTTCCATGCAATTAGGGGGTGATTTCACGGAAAGCATTTTTACAATACTGCTGCTCATTTTAGTACTGCTATTTTACATTTCCAACAGAAATAACATGATCAACAAATGGTGCGCCATTACCGGATTTACTTTTTGGCTTGGCGTCGTAAAAGAATCGTTTATGTTTAACATTGTTCCTTTTCTTCAAAACACCTGGGGACAAACCATTCCATATGAATATTACAAAGGAGCGTATTCCTCCATGACATGGATGTTATATTCGTTCGCCATGCCGTCAGCTGTTATTGCTTCGCTGTATTTCTATAACTTAGACAGTAATTATCCAAAACTGATGAGCAGATTGAAGGTGCTTTTATATCTTCCTGCTTTGTTATTATCCATCTTTTTTCCACCGTTGGCATTTCGAACCTATCAATTGAGCAGTATCCCTTTTTGGATTACATATAGTATATATAATGGGATTTTAGTAATCACCTTTACATTTTTCATTATTAACGGCATACTCATCGAAAAACCAGGTAAGGCAAAAACACAGAAAAAATTAGTCATGCTGATCATATGGCCGCCAGTGCTTTATTGGTATATCACGGTTTTTCCAACCCATACTTTACAGCTTGGCAATCTGTTGAAAGTATGGCAGGGAAATGTTTTTGTCCTGCTTGTCTGTATCATAGCATTTATCATTATGGCTTTTAAGGATGGTGTCATGGGGCTGCATCTTACCAGTGAGTCTTATAGATGGAACTCGGATTTAAGCATTATTAACAAAGGGGCGGAATATACCAGCCATATGCTGAAGAATCAAACAGTTAAAATGGAATGGTGCATTGATAATTTAAAAGCGCAATTTGATCAGTCTGATGGTAAGACTCCTGAGGAACTGGAGATATTATCGCGCTCCATATACACCCTGAAAAGCTATATGGAAAAAATGAAAAAGCAAACCGAATCAATCAATCTGGTTGAGGTACCCTGCAATTTAAAAGCATTACTTGATAGCTCCGCGGCGATGTTTCATAATGTTGTTTCCATTCAAATAAACATACAGGACGATATCTTTTTGATGTGCGACAAAACCCATATGACAGAGGTTTTTGTCAATATAATTTCAAACGCTGTTGAAGCGATGCATGACTCCGGCACAATCACGATCTGCTGCGGATATGGCAGGGGTGGTCGTTTTTACCGTATTATCATTACAGATGACGGTATCGGTATGGGTAGTAATGATTTGAAAAACATGTTCACACCCTATTTTACTACCAAAAATACCGAGAAAAACTTTGGGCTTGGTTTAGCATACTGCAAAAATGCAGTGGAAAAACACAACGGGCAAATCCATGCGGAAAGCGAACCCGGCAAAGGTACTGACATAACCATTGAATTACCTGCAAAACGGATTATTGTGAATGAAAGGGGGGGCCAAAATGGCTGATAAAATAAGAGTTCTCCTGGTAGAGGATGATTTGGATTTTGTTTTTTTAATCAAAAATATGATTGAACAGGACGCCGCATTGGATTATTTAACACATGCGGACAATAAAGCTTCCGGCGTTGCGCTTGCAGGGAAGCTGAATCCGGATATTGTTCTGATGGATTTGAACCTGTCCAAAAGCGAACTGGACGGCATAGATGCGGCGAGGGAAATCCGGCTTACCACTGACGGGAGAGTGATATTGCTCACATCCTTTGAACAGCCGGAGATTATTATAAATGCAAGTAAAAAAGCATTAGCGTCTGGATATGTCTTCAAGAGTCAATGCCAGACGCTGACTGATACAATACGCAAAACTGCCGCTTCCCATACGCCGGAGGCACAGTTTATAAAAGAACTGTTTTTACAGGATTTATCTCCGGCGGAACGGCAAGTGCTCAACATGATGCTGGGAGGGGATACCGCAATACAATCATCTGCCAAAACTGTAGCCAATCAAAAAACAAGCATTTTCAAGAAGCTGGGATTGAAGAATACAAATGAGCTGATACATATACTTAAGAATTGGTAACATCGGTTTACAATGTACAATTGAAGAAAATGCTTATACTCTGTCTATTCTATAAAACATGTCATGATGGCCTCTAAATTCCTGTAAGCCTAAACATTCCATGCCAATTTTTTCGAGCGCCCGCATTGATGCTTGGTTTTCAGGATTGGCCATGCCATATATAGAAATAATATCAGTTGTTTTAAAAGCATTTTCGATGGATGCCCTGCCTATCTCAGTAGCGTACCCATTTCCCCAGAAGGGGACACCAATTTGCCATTCAAGCTCAGGTTGTTTTGGCAAGTATGGATTTAAGCCAGTAAATCCAATAAGTTTA
>Ga0153942_1001125_pt1 | contig 10688 bp, 5 predicted proteins | sample TSNJ026MetaG_FD_104731 | JGI IMG/M metagenome (GOLD analysis project Ga0153942, IMG submission 104731) | Attine ant fungus gardens microbial communities from New Jersey, USA - TSNJ026 MetaG | ecosystem: Host-associated > Fungi > Mycelium > Unclassified | place: USA: New Jersey, Brendan T. Byrne... | reverse complement strand
TTTTAATGAAGAGATGAATTTTATTTATAAGAGTAGAAGTATTTATTATTTTATTTATTAATTATTTATTAAAAGAAGAATAGAATTTATGAGGTTAACTAGTTTTATTTATTTTATTTAATTTAAAAAGATTTATATATAGTTGATTTATTCAACAGGAGCAGAGGTATTTAAATATCAAAGGATGATAAATATATTTTATTTTTAATATCTTTTCTTCATTTACTATACTGTTTCTTACTATTCATAAATACTTACTATTTAGTATAATCATTATTTTGATTTAGAGCTTACTTAAAATGTACAGGGTAACTTAACGATCCTTCGAAAAGAAACCTCCAGAAAACCTCATGATAAGATATTGCTAATAAATTGTAATTTAAGGATTTTAGCATACCTTATATAGTAATAATTTTTATAATTAATTAACATCTTCCTAATTTCTACCTTAACTATTAATAATACATTTTATTGTTATTTAATTTGTAAATCTTTACGTATTGTGTAACATACCTTTTTGGTATTATTAAGTAACTAAATTAATTTTAATTATTTAATTTAATTATTAATTTTAATTAACCTACTATCCTTCCTATTGTGATGTAATTGTATAATTAGTATTAATACTAATATTAAATTTAACTTAATTTAGTAGTGGATTAGGAGATCCTATTAAGATCTTATTATTAATCGTAATTGAATTAAGCAAAGGTTTTGTATAACTTATTTAAACATTGTTAAATTTATTTTAAAAATATTTTTGCATTTACTAGGCCATATATTTATAACTATATATTATATATCTGATAATCTTTATTAGGACTTATAGCTAACTTTAGTTAGGGTTAAAATTTAACAGTTAAAACTTCCTTCTATTGAATTTCTTCCTTAATTAGATCCTACATGCTAACTTATATTTTATATATTTATATTATAATAATTTATTTATTTTATTTACTTCCTTTTTTGTCCAATCTTTGGATTTATTTTACTAGTTTAATTAAAACTTTTACTTTATTTTACTAAAAATCCAGTTTATCTTTCCTAATTACTGTAATTAGTATATTATTATTATTAATATTATATTTATATTAGGTTAAGAACCTGGTCGTACTATCTAGTAGAATTTAACAAAACTTGAATTATATTTCTATACTGTTACATTCTTTGTAATTAATTTTGTCTATTTATCTTATTCTTTAAGAGGAGTTAAGAGGTAACTTTACTTAAACGCTTAAAATATACACCTTAATGGTAAGATCCCCATATCTTAATACATGCTAACTTATTAGTTTATTTTGTTTGTTTTATTTAATTTTAAATTATTCCAATCTTCCTATTGCCTTTTATTTATTTTAATTTTAAACTTATTTAATTAAATACTTTTTATGTTAATTTTATAAACCCACTCTTTAATTCCTACTTACTTTTTAAAGAAATTATTAATAATAATATTAAATTTTTACACAGGAAACAAATGTTAAGAAAACTGTATAGAATATACGAGAAATATTTTTTATTCAGAGTTTGTATTTTTTAACCTTGATTTTCTTTACTATACTGTTACATTATTGTTTTTAATTATTATATTTTGTTAATATTTATTTTGACTTAGAGCTAACTTTACATAAATATGAACAGTGTCAGGATAAACTTCTTACATATTTGAATAATTGGTAAGTTATATTTTAATTTTTTATATTTTATATTTTTTTTTTCTATACCGTTTCAGGCCAGTACTTTAATATTTAACTAGTTTAATTTAAACTTTTTTTAGTATACACCCACTATGTATCTCATACTTACTTTAATAAAAAGATTATTATTAATACTATTATTTTTTAAAACTTAATAAAATTTGAGAACATCCACATAGACCTTAAGATAAAATTTATTTATAAAGACTTTTGTCTAATTTTTTAAAAAGGTTGATATATTTATTTTAAAAATTCTTACTATAATTTATATTCTTTATGAAAAAAATCTATTTAGATTAATCTTTACTATGAGTTAGAGGTTACTTTTTCAAAGGTGAAAAAATTTAAAGTTTAAAAAAACATACGATGGCACACCCACCTTGTGTACCTCATACCTGGTATGTTATATTTTAACATTTTATTACGACGCCACAGCAATACTAATAGGTCGAAAGACCTCACACTTGTTCACATTAAAGGTGGCGGATTATCTAGTAGGTTATACTCCAACGAGGGTAAGGCCGGTGGACTAGTGAATAGTACAAAGGTTTCAGCTGACGAAGTGAAAGTAAATCTACCTTCACTTGAAACTAATGTACGTTCCGTAGAATTTTACAAAATAAATGTAAACTTAACGCCCAATACTTTAGCGAGAGCAAAAATTCATTTGAAAAATGGGTCATCAATAACGGGTTCATTTGTCAAGCGGAACACGTACGCGGTTATTATTGTGGTAAAAGGAATTTGTTTAGGATCGAATTTCGTTGTGAACTTACCCACAAACCGCTCCATTACAGAATTAAACTGTTTCGTTAAACCGGAAAATTATATATACCGGATTACTAGTATTGTCAAAACCGGGCACCCCGTAAAACACCTAATAGGTGATCGGGCTCTTCAGTACAAGAAGAGTGTAATTAGTTACCCTCTATATTAAAATCCTTTGGGCCATAATATCTTGGACGATAACGCTAAAAAGATAGTCGCCCAAGCAAAGGCTCTTCGTAATGGTAGAGATAGGCTGAATGCGACACTGTTTGGCAGATACCGCAACTTCAATAACTTGAATTATTTATCTCGTGGATCGAAAGTAGTGAGAAGATATGCTTCTTTACTAGGAACGCGAAATAATGGATACCAAATAAAACTTTCACAAGTAGATTTGGAAGAAAAGGTATTTAAGGAACAAATGAAACTTGCGCTATTACCTCAAGGATCGGATAATAAAGCTCTATATAAATTACAGGAAAAATTAATAAGATCCTATAACTTTATAAATTTAGCTGTCTTGAAAACAATTGGTAATAAAGGAGGTAAAACACCAGGAGTTGATGGTATTATCCTTCAAGGTGAAAAAAACATAGAGAATATGACTAGAAATCTTCTAGAATTATTGATTCGCCCTAATGAATATAAGGTTTTGCCTACTAAACGAGTTTATATCCCTAAAGCTAATGGAGGGGAAAGACCTTTAGGAATACCCACTATAGCTGACAGATGTTTACAAAGTCTGGTTAAATTGATACTGGAACCCGTAACAGAAACTACTACTGATCATCTCAGTTTTGGATTTCGTCAGAACAGATCTGCGCAAAATGCCTTAGCTGAAATCAGATACTCTCTGAAGGGAGATTATGAAGATAAATTCGCTTTTGATGCAGATATCAAAGGATTTTCCGATAATATAACACATGACTGAATTATGACTAATGTTCCTTTAAATCCGGTATGCAAAATCTTTATAGAAATTGCTTAAAAGCTTGATTCATTTACGCATATAAATATGAAACTACCTCTCAGGGAACACCACAAGGTGGAATTATTTCTCCAGTAATTGCTAATTTTGTATTAGATTGCCTCGGAACGACAGTATATAAAGCTATAGAATACTTAACAAAATCCAAAGCAAGAGAAAAAACTGTTAGATATAAAGACAACGAAGGTACAACTCAAATTAGAAATTTATCGGCAAGAATTAAAGTTGTGCGTTACGCAGATGATTTCGTAATATTTGGACGAAGTAGAAGAATGCTGCAAATAGTAAGAAATGATGTTAATGATTTTCTGAAAACGAGAGGTGTTTGATTATCTGAAGAAAAAACTAAAATAATCAATTTAAAAACAGATCCTCTACATTTTCTTGGCTACGTATTCATATACAGGGATTACTTAAAACCTAAGTATGGTTTTGTTAAAGAACATATAGGGGGAAAAGCAATAGCCATGTATTTTTTTTATTAAAAAGGTAAGGTCAATCATTGCTCGCCTAAGAAAAATTTATCGTGAAAATACTAATAACAACAGCTATAATTTGATAGCAAAATTGAATCCATTTATTAGGGGTTGATCTAATTACTTTAATTTAGGTAACTCGTCAAGGTATCGTGACTAGGTAAGACAAGCGCTATACATATTTTCCTGAAAATGAGCCTATCAAAACAACCAAGATGAGGAAAGAAAAGAATTGCAAAATTCTACTTCAAAGGAGATGATGGACAACATTTTAAGAAGCGTACTTGAGTATTTAGAGGAGAAACAAACTCCAATTCTAGATATAAAAAAGATATGAACGGAAAGAAAATTTTTCTCGTGGATCCTACCTATATTGTTACCACAATGACAGCTATGGAATACTTAATTCCTAAATCTTTAAAAGCGATCCACGCCTTTCATTTTGAAAAGAAGAAAGTGGTACAAATTAACTTAAAAGCAAGTTTAAAAAGTCAAAGATATTATGGTTCTATGAAAGAAAAATTAATGAAAAAACAAAATGGAATATGTTCAGTTTGTAATAATAAGTTAATTCGACAAGACCAAAAAACATTTTTAATTCAAGACTTAGAAATACACCACATTAAACCTATCAAAAAAAAGGTGAGAGACACAAAATACAGAATATGACAATTATACATAAATGATGTCATAAAAAACTACATAGTGTCGAATGCCATTATAACAAAGGGAGTTATAAATAGTAAATCAATTTTATAAGTTTCCTACAGATTGTAGTCAGATTGACCCGTATGTTGGGAGAATGACACGTACCTTCTTTAGGCGATCTGCCCGTGAGGCTTTGTTCCATCTCTAGTTTTTTTTTAAAGTTTTATTTGCTTTTTCTTACTTATGCCTTTCCATTCTTTGCTCATCTTTAACTAGTTTAATTTAATAATTTTTATTTTGTTTTTAATTATGTTCCACTATTTATTTCCTACTTGTTATATTTAGTTAATATTAATATTATATTTTATATTTAAATTTTAAAGGTTAAAAACAACCTTATTAGTAACAATATAACTAGAGAGATAGTTGATTTATTAAGAGTTTTTGTAAAATATTTTTATACTTGATTTTACTATACTGTTACATCCTTTGTATTGAAACTTTAGATATTTATTAATATTTATTATGAGTTAAAGGTAACTTTTATTTTATGTTAAACTTCATCCTTACCTAACTACTTGCTAATTTATAATTTAGTCCCTTTTTACCTTTGTCAGTTCTTTACAGAGTTTACTACATGATGTAACATTAGACAGATATTCCAGGTTATACCTTAACATTTGTACATATCTACTTTTATTTTTTTATAAAGAATATTTGTTTCTTCCTTAGGTTATTTCCTAAGAACCTTCTTTAACTAATTAGTATTAATTCTATTATAGTATTTTAATTAAAATTTGGCGTATATTCTATGAATACTATTTTATAAATTAAAAGGTTAGGAAAAAGGTTTTAAAAACGTTGATAACTTTATCTAACTATCACCTTCCTTTAGTAAATGGATAATTTATATTATTATGAGAATTTTGAGTTAGAGGTAAATTTACTAATTAATTTTTGTCCTTAGGATTTCCGGATACTTTCATATCAAATTTAACTTACTTGTATTTAATACATCTTTCTAATTTATGTGTATCAAATCTTAAACATAAAAATTTTATTCCAAGATATAAACTATATTAATTTAATTAATATATTCGTAATTAACACTTTTGTTAAAATTTTAACTATTTTTCACTCTATGGTAGACATCATTTCTTAGGGACTTAAACATTATTAAATATAATAACAAATATCATTATAAAATGAAGATAACATATGTAACACTAATACAACTATTTCATACATTAAAATTTACAATGAAATAAACTTTATTAAGATCCTTTATACTTTACCCTATAATTCCTATTTATAATATATATTATATACTTAATAGAATGATTTAAATTTATAGGATTAAATTAAAGACTATTACTATGTTCTTATTACGTAACTTATTTTTAATAGTTTTTAAAAAATTCTAGTTAGTCAATTGAATATGTATTAGTCAATAATACCTAATTAATATATACTTATTAAGTAATTAAAACAATGGGAAGTTTAAGCATAATAAATTATAAATTAAGTATTAGAAATGAATATTCCTAGTATAATAAGTTAAGTCTTTAAATGTTCTAAATATGTATAACGTATAAGTCAGATCAAAATAGATATAAGCTAAGGAAAATATAAAGGGAAAGCAAATATATAGCGGTTAATAAAAATCTAAATAATTAAATTATTATTAAAGTTAATTATTATAATTAGATACTATGTAGATTAGTGTCAAATAGCACGTTAAGAAAGAAAACCATTATGAATTAAAACTATATTATTATAAATAGAATAAAAAATATTTATTACACCCACTTAAATTGCTATGCTAAATTTGCATCTTTGGTGCTTATAAGTCACATGTAAAATATGATACTAATATTAATTTAATAAAAAATTTATTAGAAAAAGTCTTCTATTAAGTAATAAAACTATAAAAAATTAAAATATGTATTAACTTCTTTTTAAGTTATAGAATGGTTTAAATCCGAAGGGAAGTAAATCAATTAAAAATAATTCCTAAAATATATGAATATGTCTAAAAACTTTATCCTAGTTTACTTAAAATTACGGGTATTGGTTATCTTAATTAAAGTAAAGTTATCCCATTAGCAATCTTGTTTATCTTAAAATTTTCAATAATTAATCAAATTATTTATTAAATTACTAAAAAGTTTAATACGTCAAATAGCTTTATAAAAAAACTAAGTTAGATAAATAAAGTAAGTATGTATATACTAATAATTGTATAGTAATACATTTGTATAAATTAAAATAAAAATATTATTATTTCTATAATTTTTTTTAATGATTAGATAGCCATACTCAAGGCTTGTTGTACTTTACAAGTTAAATTAGTAAAAAAACAAGTAAGGCCTTAAAATTTGGTGTTTAAGGTTAAAATTAGTAAGGTAAAATTAAGTAAAGATAAAAAATGTGATAAAACAAAGATTTAGCCATCCATCAATAGTAAAGCATAAGTAAATAAGACAGAAAATATCAATATATGATTATTTACAAGCTCTAATAAATCTGATTATTTTTAATAATCTAAAAAAGTTAGCATTGCTCCTGTTTAAGGGTATCTATATATAGGTACTTACCTATAATTTAATTGTTAACCCTAATTAAGGTTAGTATTACTAGGAATTAAAATAAATAATAATAATGATTTGAGTAAGATAAACCAAAATATGTATTAGCAATAACCAAACAAAAAAGTTTTTAAGTACTTAAGTATAAATATATCAAATATAAGATATTAATTAGGTAAGAAATAATTGAGTTTTAAACTTTATTTAAAATATTTTTTTATTGAGGGGGGGGGAAAAGGAATGGAAAGGCACAAATAAGAACAAATAAAATTTATATAAATATATTATATTATATCTTACATGTTTAAGATAAGGTGGAGAGTGTCCCTTGCTATGATAATTAATACTTTAAAAAGTAAACTATAACTCTTTTTTTTAGATTTTTTTTAAGTCTGATTATACTAAGAATATTTTCATATATTTATATACCTTTTTAGAAAAAACTCTGAATAACTAAACTTTAGTTTACCGGATGTTGTTCTTTACTATTTTTAGTTTTAAATTAAATTAAAATTTTTGATTAGTACTTAGGAGGTACATAATGGATTTTTTTTAACTGTTGAAACTTCTTAGTTAAACTAGTTAAACTTACTTATTTATAGTATGTAATGGGATAGGGAAATTATTTAATTAAATATTTAAATTAATTTTTGTATAAAATACATAATCTATTTGTATGGTAGGAATTGCATATCTATGTAAATAAATTATTTTAACTTACATCTAAGTCATAATACAGATTAACTTTAATATAAAATATAGTTTTTGTTAAGAACAGCATACTATATGAATAAGTTTTTTTAGTTAAAATTAACATTGTTTTTTTAAAACAACAAAAATTGAATAAGTCCAGTACAAGAGAATATTAGATATATTTAGATAACCTATTTAAGATTGATTTTGACTTTTACTACTAAATAGTGTTTATTATACATTAATATATTATTTGAATTGATGTGATTGTAGCTTAAATCTAACCTAATTCGATAAATTTATTTTGAGATAGGTATATTAAAGAATAAATAAAATAGTAATTATAAATTTAAATTAATAGTTAAGATAGGTAGTAGTAAGATACAAAAGAAGACTTAAATTTTAGTCTTTAAACTACGATATAAATCGTTAACTTACACTTTAACTCTATCTAATATTGGATAATATGCTTTAAGTTTAGTTAAATACTTTATTAACTTTGATGTTAAAGTAACATATATTAATTTTAATTTGAAGCAGTATCTTAATTATCCAGATAATAATGGAAAGTGTAATTTAATCATTGGAAATATATTTATTCTTTGGAAAGTTTACTTGTTTGCTTATTTTAGCTAACATAAATCAGTTAAATTAACAGTCATATTTGACTTAAACAATAAGGTTTTAAGATTAATTTTTTTAAATTTTTATATTGGAATGTTTACATACTAATAATTTGTATTTATTTGTAGTTTGATGTAAAATTTTTGCTATAGGCAGTATCTTTTTGGAGTTAAACAACTTACTTGAAACTTAACTAGAGTCATTAATTAAAATTTTAGTATATATACTATATATTTTTGATAAGTATCTTTACATATCTTATGTTAATTAAGTATTTAAATATAATTATATTAAATTGGAAACTATTTCTTTATTGTAAATAAAACTTAACTATATTTAAAAATAAAGATATTTAGAGTGTATGTATAAATACAGAATAAAAATAGTAACCGAGTTACATCTAAATAAGATAATATATATATTAAATATATAGATAATTATTCATCAAGTTACTAATAATAACTATTATTAAACATAATTTAAGCATTAAACATCGTTTACAATAGTAGATAAGATAATTATATCAAATACTAAATTTAGTTAGTAATTAACTATTATTTTAACATATCTAATAATGAAGATATAATCAATATTTATTATGATTTCTTCAATAAGAGATAATATTGTTAAACATCTTTACATTGCAATAAAAATTACAACATATTATGAATATAATTCAACAAGTAAGTAGGCAATTAAAACATCATAAACAATTAAACAATTAAGTAATCAAATTAATTAATCATCAAAGTATCATAAATGATACAGTAAGCAACATATTCTTAATACATCAATAAACATATATATTACATTCATATCAATTAGAAATAAATCTATTAGATATAAAGCTAAATGTAGCGATAAAATAAAATTAAATTTAGGTATTACACCAAACTCTTTAAAACTTATTACAATTAAGATAATTAAAACCTTTAGGTTTCATCTAGCATTAAAAACATTATTTATAATTGGTATTTTCTCCACATTTAAACTCAATCTTAAATTTAGTTATATTCCAGTAATTTATATCTCCTTTATAAATAATAGATATCTAATTAAAGCAAAATTACTATTAGAACCAAAAGGGAAGTACACATTCTGTTTAAAATCATCTACTTGAATCCTATTACAAATAAAAAGGTTATTGTTTCACTTGAATAGTAATCGCAGCAAACTAAAATCTCATATCCAAATCTACAGTAAAAATACTTACGGAATAAAAAAGATTACTATGTAACAATAATTAAAAATAATTATAAATTATCGATTTCTCAGAATAAGCAAAAAAGATCCAAATGATAAATAAAAATTAAACAATTTTAAATAAACATTGATACTTATCAATAATAAATAAATAAAACATATAAATAACTATATCTCTATAATCTCCTTCTCTCTATCCCTTATTAGATTACTATTCAATAGTATAACTTAATCAAATATAATATCTCAACATTCTAATTATATCAAAAATCAAATTATCAGAGTTAAAATTAATTAGATATATTTAATATATTCTCTCTCTTGTCAAGTTTATTGTTCACAAAGAATGTTTCATTACTCCCCTATATTTAAAAATAAATTCTTAACTAATTGTTTTATTTTATGTGTATGTGGAATACCTATTTTGTTTATCTTTAATTGATATCTTTATAGATTAGTTGTAATACCTAAAATTATTATTGTAGAAAAAGAAATGTTAAAGATAACATGAAAAGATATGTGAATGATCTGTGGAAATGAAATGAAATGTGAATAGATAAGTTAAATATCTGCTTAATGAAAATTTAAAATAGATGAAGAGAAGAAATACAACTGAATGTTAATTTAATATTAAAAATATTTTTTATTTATTGAATTCTGTATAGAGATAAATATCTCTTATTTATTAATAATGATTAATATAATTAATGTATTTAATTACATATAGTTTTCATACTATTTATCTTAAATTTTTAATTTTGTTATTAATCTTATCTGTACGGATCTAATATAGATCTACTAACTAAGTTTAAATGTTACTGAAAGGTTCTATGATATTTTTATCTTTTTATATTCTTATTTTTTTTTAAAATTTGTTTTTATTCTTGATTTTGATTAATACATATGTAATTATCATTTTAACTAAAATTTAGTTATGAGTTAATATTTTTATTTACTAAATAATAGTAGTTAATTTAACTAAAGTTAAGTATGTATACTTGTT
>Ga0153942_1001123_pt1 | contig 10697 bp, 8 predicted proteins | sample TSNJ026MetaG_FD_104731 | JGI IMG/M metagenome (GOLD analysis project Ga0153942, IMG submission 104731) | Attine ant fungus gardens microbial communities from New Jersey, USA - TSNJ026 MetaG | ecosystem: Host-associated > Fungi > Mycelium > Unclassified | place: USA: New Jersey, Brendan T. Byrne... | reverse complement strand
ATCCTTCTTCACAGCGTTAAGAACAGAAGCTTTTTCCGCTTCCTTATTGAATATAAATTTAACACCCAGCTTATCGCAGGCCCCGGCTAAATAATCTCTCAAATAAGCAAAATCATGCCGGCCAGGAGGAGCGGAGCTGACCTCAATTTGTCCGCCTGTTTTATTGTCACGCTCCCAAACCGTTACGCTGTGGCCGCGCAGAGCGGCGACTCTAGCGTATTCCATGCCGCCTATGCCTGCCCCGATAATCAAAATTTTCTCAGAATTGTCGGATTTTAATGCCGTCGGCAGGGAATTGCCCCGCAACAATTCCAGTTCCCTTCCCGCTTCTCCGTTAACCAGACAAGAAATGGCCTTGTGAGTCATTATGGCATCCAGACAGCCTTGATTACATCCGACACAAGGACGTATATCCTCATATTTACCCGCGGCCGATTTGTCGGCCAGCTCCGGATCAGCGATAAAAGGCCGCGCGAAGGCAATAAAGTCTGCGGCGCCTTCATCTATCAGCTTTTCAGCCGCGCTAATATTCATCCGATTTGACATAATAACAGGAATAGAGACGCATTCCTTAATTCTTTTGCCTAAATAGCTATAAGCGCCGTGGGGGATATCCATCGTTATCTGCGGCTGGGACGACTCATGCCAGCCTCCGGTGACGCTGATGGCGTCAACGCCGGCTTTTTCCAACGCCATGGCAATTTGCCGCGCTTCGGCATTGGTGTTGCCGCCCTCCATAAAGTCGCTGCCGCCTATCCTGACGATTACCGGAAAGTCCGAGCCGGCCGCGTTACGAACCGCTGCCACAACCTCCAGTAAAAAGGTCATGCGGCCTGTCAGATCACCGCCGTATTTATCTGTACGGAGATTTGTCAGAGGGGACAGGAACTGTCCGATTAAATAGCCGGAATTTGTGCCAATATCAACTCCGTCAAAACCTGCCTGAACCAAACGTTTTGCCGCCGCGTTATAATAGGAAAGCATTTCTTGAATTTCCTGAAACGTCATGGCTCTTGGTGTTTCGCCCGTGTATCTGGAAGGTACGGCCGAAGGGGCCACCGCTTCCATGCCGCCGTAAACTTTTGAAGAACTGTAGCGGCCCTGGTGCAAAAGCTGACCGACTATTTTTGTTCCTTCCTCATGAACCGCGTCTGTAAGGTATTGAAGCCCCAGAATACAGCTATCGTCATTTATTTTCAGCATATCGTAATTTGTATTGCGGACCGGATCGATCTGCATAGCGCCCACATCAATCAAACCGACGCCGCCTCGTGCCCTTAGACGGAAAAATTCCGTCAGTCTCTCGTTTGCCAATCCCTCATTCACATTACAGAACCCAAGGCCCATGGGAGCCATAACCAAACGGTTTTTCAGCTCCAAACGGCCAATTTTTCCAATTGAATATAACTTAGACAATATTTTCCCTCCTACTTCTGTATAAAATTTTATTGACCGCCAAAAGAATTGGTTGCCGCACAAAGACTTTGGCTCCTATTCTCGACCAGCACCTGATTCGAAAGACTGCCGGAATCCATGCCGGAATTGATCATCTCTTTCGTCAGTCTAAGGCCGAAGTCACTCTTGCCCAGCATATTTTCGGCATATTCAACCGCTGTGGAAATTAGCGCTTCCGGTTCGGTTATTTTTGATACTAAGCCGATGCGCTCCGCCTCGTCCGCCGGAACAGGACGGCCGGTGAGCATGATATCACTGGCGCGGGACATACCGATCAAGCGAGGCAGAAAATAGCTGGAACCCATATCGCCTGCTGTCATACCAATATTGATATAGGCGAGGATAAACTTGGTTTTTGGTATGGCTATCCTTATATCACAGGCCATCGCGAGGCTGGCGCCGCCTCCGGCGGCAGCTCCGTTCATGGCGCAGATAATGGGCTGGGGGATGCCTCGCATCGCTTGTATAACGTCGGTAGCATATTTCGCGAGAAACCATATTGCTTCAACATCTTTACATTTCTCAATCTCTTCCCGGTCCAAGCCAGCGCAAAAGCCTTTGCCCGCTCCCGTCAGAATCAGCACCCGGCAATTTCTGTCTCTATGAAGCTCACTGAGAGCTTGCAGCAATTCGTCTACCATAACAGACGTTATGGCGTTCATTTTTTCTGGTCTGTTCAATATGAGCATTTTGATTCCTTGCTTTATATCCTTCAGTTCTATTTCCGTATAACTCATTTTCCGACCTCCTTTTTCATAATTGAACAGCAATTTATGTGCCACAAACCAATGCCAGTGAATGCTTTGTGGAATAAAAAAAGGAAACAGGTTAATTGAATCTTCCGGTTCGTCATTGCGGGCTCCGACCCGCAATCCCCTTAATATTGGCGAAGCATTGGGGATCCCGGGTCAAGCCCGGGATGACGGTAGGTGGACAATTTTCCTTAACCTGTTAACATTGGAATAAAAAAAGGAAACAGTCCCAGCCATATATGTTAAGGGCGGATTCCTTTTTTGCCTATGTATAATTCGGTTTTATCGCTTCAAAGATGTATGAGGCTGTCTCATTTTGAATTAAACAATAATAGACGCATTCGTACATTATCTAATAATAAGGATAATATAATTGCCCCCGGAAAAGCCAACGAGGACCTTTCCGGAGAATTGTGGCCCGGCTTATTGCCTTATTCTTTAACGAATTCTTCGGGTATTCTGCCATTGGCTTTCAATGCTTCTATCTGCCAAGGCAAATAACCTGTCGCTTTAAATGTTTTTTTATCCTTGACGAAGCCTTCGGTAAATGTCTTGAACAATGACTTGATTGTACCTTGCTCATGCATCTTTTGAATCTCCGCGTCACTATATCCAAGTTCTTTAAGAATCTCTTCGTTGTCTTCTCCGTGACCGACTCCTCCACGCCAGATCATACCGGGATTTTTCGTTAGCTTGGGTTCTGGCGCGGGGGCCTTGACGTTAAATCCCATATAGTCCGAGTAATACTCACATATTGACTCTCTCGCCTGATAATGTGGATTTTCAAGCATATCCGTGTATTCCATCATTATTGAAATGGGGACTGAGAACTTCTTACTATCAGTCTCAATCTCATCATAGGTTCGTTCTGCGCAGTATTCTCTCATGCGTTTAAGATATGGTTCCGCTACTTCATCTGATTTGTAAATATTGTTAAATGTCCTGCCTTTGAAAAGCGGGTCCTCATCCAATCCTATCATTTTTAGCCCCCGCTCAATGACTTTAGGACCGGACATAAAGCAACTGACAAACTTCCCGTCTTTCGTCTTATAAAAAGAGTCGCCGACAATTGTTACGTTAATGCCTTCAAATCTCGGGGCGTTGACTTTCTCTGTAAAACCGAGTATCGACTGGAATTGCTGTATGCGAATGAATGTTTCAAACTGGGTTACATCAATGCTCTCTCCTTCACCGCTCACCTGAACCCTGTATAATGCCGCCATTGCTGCGAAAGCAGCGTTCATTCCGGTCCCGTAGTCACAGAGAGGCGGTTTAACCATTTGGGGGGAGTCTGGAGTACCGTTGTGAGCAGCCAGCCCACTGAAAGCTTGTCCGGTAAAGTCATAAGATGCCCGTTTAACGTATTCCGGATCTCCGCTTTGGCCGAAGCCTGAGATATGAACGATAACAAGCTTGGGATTCCAACTCCAGAGGACTTCATCTGTGAGCCCCCATTTCGCGTATGTGCCTCCCTTTTGATTTTCAATATAAATATCAAGCTCTTTGATTAACCTTTGAAAGATTTCACGTCCTTCATCTGTTGAATAGTCCAACGTCATATTGAACATATTGCGACGATCTAAGGCAAAGAAATACCCTTTCTCATAACTACGTAAATAGTCAGGTTGATCGGGTCCCTCAATATGAATGACTTGAGCACCGTGCTCACCTAGAAGACAGCCACAGAACGGTCCGGCAACAGCCGAGCCATGCACCGCAACGTTAACACCACGCAATATGCCAAATTCCGGCATTTTCAATTTCATTTAATCAATCCTCCAAATATTTATTATGAATTACCTTTAGATTTGCCTGAATACAGCACATAAATATTCAATTTATTAATTTATTTCTTCACGTTCCAGCCATACTAATTTCTTACCAGTCGAAAGAGCGATCATCCCGATAATTCCGATGATTATATAGACTATAGCCGCAATCGTTAGAATCTGTTGAAAACCGCCTGTCAAGTCCTTGACAAAGCCTATAAGCATTGCGCCGACACCGCTGGCTATAGCAGTCATCATCTGGTTATAGGAGTATATCGCCGGATAGTCTCTGCCGCCAAATATTCTCCGCACAACGATTGCCGATATTGGCATACAGCTTCCTACGGCGACACCGAAAATAATTCCGCCGACATACATTGACCAAAATCCCAATTTCGGAACATTGAGCAAGATGACCATACCGAGTACACCTGCGCCGCAAGCCGTCCAAATCGAAGCCTTCAAGAATTTATCAGCTATCGCTCCCAAAACAGGTTTTCCAAACATATTACCCATTGCGTAAGCGGACACTACCATAGCTGCTGCGGACAGTTCAAAACCGTAATTCGCGGCTAGCGGCGCCATGTATTGGTTAACGCCGCCGCCAATCACGGAAATACAGAATGAGAATAGGCAGGCAAGAAAGAAAGGGGCAGATTTCAGCGCTACTGACGCTGGGACGCCAGCCTCAAGTACCTTCTTCGCGGCTGCGCTCCCACCTGTATCACCAATCGCTCTTAGTCCTTTATCCTGCGGCCTGCTCCGTAATAATAATCCGCAGCAAACACCGGCTACCAGTATAATTAAAGCAAGATACATATAAGCGCTTCTCCAACCGTAATTACTGATAAAATAGCCTGCGATAGGATTAAAAACAACCGCTCCAACACCGGAAAACGCCATAACAATACCGAGATAGAATCCGGTTCTTGCCTTAAACCACCTGTTAACAAGCATGGGTCCGATCAAATACAAAGCAAACGTATTAGCAATGCCGAGAGTAAAACCTGTAATATAATATTGATATACACTTGTGAATTTAGACATAGCAAAATATGATCCGGCAGCTAACAGCGCCACGGCAATCGTAATAAGTCTGACGTCATATTTTTCCATTATCTTGCCGGCAAAAGGCAAAAATACGGTCATAGTAAGAAACATGATCGTTATGTAGAGACTGATGTTTCCAAGGCCGACCCCTAATTCTCCCGCAACTTTCTCAAAGAATATACCCGCCGCGCTTATTGTGTTGCCGGCGATGCACGCGCAAAACACACACGCGCATACCAGTACAACATATCCATAATGGATCCCGCGGCTTGATTTCATATTGTCAGACATTTCATATGTCCCCTTTCGCTAGTATCCAGAGCCCATCTTTCATCATTTCATACTACGTTGAAAGAGCTTCTCCTTACCCGTCGCATCATCCCAAGCATAGAGAGCGGCGCCCAGAGCTCCTGCCAGTTGCGATATGGGTGATATGCGCATTTCAAGACGCAAAGTTTCTTCCAGCGCGCGAACCAATCCGATATTTCTGCTGACACCGCCAGTCATTGCAACGGGCTCGGCAATACCTAATTTCCGCGCCATACCCGCTACACGACCGGCAATTGCTCTATGAACACCACCTAAAATGTCCTTTTTCTCTTTACCTTCCGCCAACAAAGAGATTACCTCCGTCTCGGCAAATACAGTACACATACTGCTTACAGTGACCTGTTCCGTGGCCTGGAGCGACATCTCCCCGATAACATCCAAATCCAATTGCAGCGCTCCAGCCAGCACTTCAAGAAACCTCCCTGAGCCTGCCGCGCAACGGTCATTCATCAGAGATTTCTCCACCAAACCCTTCGTATCTATTCTGATAACCTTGCTATCCTGTCCGCCGATATCAATCACTGTTCGGCAATCAGGAAACAGATATACAGCGCCGCGAGCATGGCAGGTGATCTCAGTGATCGTTCTATTGACAAAATCCAGCTTGCGGCGGCCATAACCAGTACTTACTACCTGCGATAAATTTTTTAACTCAAGACCAGCTTTATATAAAGCCTCGTTGACGGCGACTTCTACGCCCTCTTCACTGACCGCGCCCTTCATCGCGCAGCCACTGGCAACAATCTTTTGGTCCTGATCTAAGATAATCGCTTTAGAAGCCATCGAACCGAAATCTACACCTAAAACATACATAGTTACTGTAATCATCCTCATTTCCGTTGTCTCGCAAACTATTGCGCTAAAATTCAGCCCAGCGTTCCTTGTTTGTGTAGTGAATCAATCTCGGCCGCGCTATAACCCAGTTCCGCTAAGATCTCATCTGCGTTTGTCCCAACAGGTACTCCCAAGCTGCGAATCTCTCCTGGGGTATCAGACAGTTTTATCGCAATACCAGGCTGCTTAACTTTCCCAAAATATGGATGATCAAGCTCAACTATCATGTCTCTGGCCAGGATATGGGGATCGCATACCGCTTCGTCAATATTATTGACTGGTGTCGCGCAGGTATCTACCTCTTTTAAAATCTCAAACCATTCCGTGCGAGTCTTGGTAGCAAAAACCGCCGCCAATTTATCTATGATTTCTTTTTTCTGCTCGCTTGATAGTTCGTCGTCAGTTTGAAGTGTACGCGCTTCGACCAAATCCTCGCAGCCGATCGCTCGGCAAAGGTTGCCCCATAGTTTGTCTTCAGGCACCCCAATGGTGAAATACTGACCATCACTGCAGCGAAAAACCTGTGCCCATACCGCCGCGCCTGTTGTCTGTGTTTTGCCGCGCTGCGGAACTTTACCGGTGCCAAAATAGCTACATAGGTCGAAAGAGAGCAACGATATCACCGTATCAAGATATGAGATGTCGACAAACTGTCCGCGTCCTGTTTTCTCCCTAGCAAGCAACGCCAGAAGGATTCCCGCAAGTCCATGCATCGCGGCGCCACCCATATCGGCTACAAAATTATTCGGAATATATGGCTGCCCGTCTTCGGCGCCCACCATACTCTGAGCGCCAGACAACGCGCAGAAATTCATGTCATGGCCGGGCAACATCTTATAGGGCCCGGTTTGACCATAGCCAGACAAAGCCGCGTAAATCAGTCGTTCGTTTTCAGCCGACAACGCTTGATAACCGATCTCCATTTTGTCCATAGCGCCTGGTCTGGCACAATCTATGAGGACGTCAGATTTTTTGGCCAATTTCCTGAAAATGGCTCGACCTGACTCATCTTTGAGATTCAACACGATACTTCGTTTATTACGGTCCGTACACCAATAAGCAGCCATTCGGTCTTCAGGCATCCGGGTAAAAGACGCACCTCCGCCCCCCGGGCGGTCTACTCTAATCACCTCCGCGCCAAAGTCAGCTAGAACCATAGCCACGAATGAGCCATTCAGGCGGCTACCCATATCAATTACCTTCAACCCTTCGAGACTGTGCATGTTTCCTCCTTATATGATGATGTTGTTAGTTCGACCCTGTGTTAGCACGTCGCGCATCAATCGTTTCTAATAGGGTTTCGAAACGTTTGTTAAGCAGTTCATCTTGATAGAAGGACTCATCAGTTACATCGCCTTCAAAGCTGGTTGTGCTGACACCGAAACGTGTTGCCGCGGCATTTTCCAGCATCACCTGTGGGTTGGACATGGAACGGCAAGTACGCGCGGCATGAAGAATCATCCCATCAATATTGCCTTCCTTTATCAAACGTTCTGTCAGTTCAATGAGAGGTAAAATACTATGGTTAGCCGGGCATCCGCATAAGTTAGCCGCATAACCTGTTAAAGGATCATCCAAGTCAATCAATTCCGGATGTTGCCAAAAACCCTCGTGCGTGTAGCGCCCATTGACGACACAAGCATCGAAACCCGCAAATTTCTTGGCTAACGCACCCAGCTTATTCCAATTCATAATGCCGTCCCAATAAAGGCGATATCGTTCATTCTCTACAGAGCCAATACCTTTGGCAATGCGATCTTCAATCTCATCCTTCATGGATTGATAAACATTAACTAATTCAGGTCCAGCTTCACAGAAACTGATCGGCGCGATTGTGGCGGACCAATCAAAGAAAGAAGCCGGACATGGTTTCGCTGCATTCGCCAAGTTCATGCCCTCAACTCGTAAAGTAGCGGCTTTTTTAATATAGCCCATTATTTCTTTGAATTTATCCCAATCAAAGGTCTTACCAGTAAAATCCTCTAGAAATTTCACCAACTCCACCAATTGCATTTTTACGTATTCTACTGATTCCTCAAATTGCGGACCCCGCATGTAATATGGCGGTTCGGTCCCGGCACCTGTGAGAACCGGCAAATGAACATTAAATTTCTTTACCTTATCAATACCGAAAAAGCGGTAATTGAAATCATCCCAGAGAAGGCCGGTATTACATTGCGGATAGACACTGACAATCGCATTCGGTGCCGGTAGATTTTTGGCATAATTGTCCTCCGGATAATCATCTGGGTATCCATACATCGAAAAAAATTCACAGCCAATATGGGTACGGGCATAGGAACAAAGCTCTCGGTTGTATCCACGCCTTTCTGTTTCCTGTTGCGGCGGGATTTCCTGATGCCGGGCTGCCAGCAAAGCAGAAAAAGCCTCGCAATGCGCCCATTCAACCCCCACCGTTTGGAAGAAAGGCGGTAAGGTATAGCCGTCATAAGCAATGAAAAGTTTCCCGTTCTGTTTTGCGTTAAATACTTTTTCCCAATGGTCATTGACCATTTTGCTCGCCAACCCCGTAGACTTTATACGATTTAATTTACTCTTTTTTACTGCTTGTTCTATCATATTTCTCTCCTCCATTTAAGTCTAAGCGTCTTCTCAACCAGGGAATGATAACCCCCCGTTAACGCTGTGAACACCACCGGTTATTTTGTCTGACTCAGGAGCTGCAAAGAACAGAACAGCATTTGCTATATCCTGTGGTTCACAGGGGCCAAGCGCAGCACGGTCAAAAGCTTTCTGAAAAAGCTTCGCGCGTCCTAGATCTTCCATAGCCGCATTAGCGGCATAGCTATCCTTGACCATGGTCAGGCAGATAGTATTAACACGAATTCCCCATCTAGCCCACTCTTTTGAGAACACCTTTCCTGCAACGACAAGCGTGGCTGCACAGCCACCAACGTAGGCTTCCTTAGGTGTCGGCGTACGGGCGGCATCTGATGTCAAAACAACAATTTTTCCATAATTGTTTGATTTCATGTGTTCTAACATGCCATAAATTGGGTAGAGACGCGCCCAGCAATAAATTCTAAAAATATCTTCAAAGCTTGCGGGATCAATTTCATGAGCAAACGCCGCATATTTCGGATTCGAAGCGCCGCTGTCAATAAGAATATCAATTGTACCCATCTTATCAATCGCTTCAAGGCACATTTCCTTTACTGAATCCCATTGGTGAAGATTTACGGGCAGAGCAGTCGCCTTAACAGAGAATTCGGAAGCGATTTCTACTGCTAATTTGTGTGCCTTATCAATATTGAGATCGGCCAAAACAATATTCGTCCCGCTCGCTGCAAGGGTACGTGCGCAGGCTGATCCCAGCCCGTCTGCGCCTCCTGTTACCAAAGCTGTTTTCCCCTTTAATCCATCTGAAATCATTTGTTAGCTCCTATTCTTTTCTATGAAATATTGATTTTCTCCATGAATGATTCAATGCGCGTCCGCAAGCTTTCCATCGAAATCACTTCATGTTCGGTTTCCAAAAGCAGATGTGGAATATTCGCCTTTTCGAATGTGTCTTTGATATCTGGATAGTTGAACATATGCGGTTCACAATATTTTACCTGCAAAATAATCAGGCCCTTTGCACCCGATTTGCGTACATTGTCAAGAAGCGTCAGATTCCAATTGGTATGGGGATCAACCCGCGTCGGACATGGCAGTATCTTATTCTTATCAAAATAATCATCAGCTAAAGCCTCAATCGGGTTTTCGTTGTTTTCCTTTACAGTGTTGAAAATATAGCGCCAACCTGTATATAGGTCGTCATCCACCACTACGCCACCGTTTTCAACAATTAAACGCAGGATATCCGGCTTAACAATATGACACAAATGGCCGGAGAGATAAACCGGAATTTTCCCGCTTCTCTTGCTCTTAGGAGTAGCTTTAACCAGCGGAACAAGTTGCTCTAATAGGGAATTGTGCTCCTCCTTTGGCATTACCATGCTGGCTTTGATGATATTCTGCATTTGTACAGGATTTAAAGTATCGTTGCCATCTCTTCTCATCTGATACAATTCACGCATGAGTTCTCGGCCACGGTTGTAAAGCCGTATGCTGCTCAGGAGCTTTTCTTTTGTCACAGTAACGCCTGTCAGACTCTCCACATACTCCTTCTGCATCGTGAAAGTCTTAATGACACGTTCTTTGCTCCAAGGATCATCCATAAATTCAATAATCTCTGTTGTATCTACTAATTTGTCCGGGAATAGCTGCAAGAACACATCCTGTACACACAATCCTTGAACTGAACTGGCGCCACGTCCGATAATAAATGCATCCATGAAGTCCAAATCGCCTTTAGCAGCAGAATCAGCAAGACTACGACTGTAGCCGCAATAATAAGTTAGCATATAACTGTGTCCGTATGTAACAGCCTCAGGCCCTTCCTGCAGAAGAACCGGTAATGCGCTTGCGGCGTGGTAAATCTCAGCTGGAAAATGCATCGGTTCGATCCCTACAACCTTGCCTCCGGTTGCTTCTTTCCATT
>Ga0153942_1001121_pt1 | contig 10704 bp, 11 predicted proteins | sample TSNJ026MetaG_FD_104731 | JGI IMG/M metagenome (GOLD analysis project Ga0153942, IMG submission 104731) | Attine ant fungus gardens microbial communities from New Jersey, USA - TSNJ026 MetaG | ecosystem: Host-associated > Fungi > Mycelium > Unclassified | place: USA: New Jersey, Brendan T. Byrne... | reverse complement strand
CATTTGGAGCGAACCATCTGCTTTTTACCCATTGCTTGAATTTTTGTTGAGCGTCTTTTTTGTCGATTTTGAAAGGGATAATGCCTTCCGGGGGAATGCCTCCCTTTTGCTTAGTGGCGGCAATCTGGGTGGAAGAACACATGGGGCATGTAGTCGCCACCTGGTGTTCGTCAAAAGATATCTCAAAGCCGCAATTGTGGCAGGAAACAACAGCCATGCCTTCGAAGGCTACTGATTCCTTTTCCCGTTCCAAATACTTGTCGAAATCATACTCCTTTATTGAAGCCGTTAAGGTTGCCATGTCTCCCATAGTATTACATGAACTGCATACAAATTTTTGTTTGCTGATGGAAAACTGCATAATGCCGCCGCAGTTTTGACACACGAATGTTTCTGTATCAACATGGACAATTGGCTTTTCAGAATTATTTGTTGTGTCAGTAATCGCAATCCCCTCCTTAATATTTTTTACAAGCTTGGATCAAAACTCCTCTTCACTCATAATCATTCTCTCATCCGCATAATAGGCGTACAGGTATACCCAATATTTACTGCCGGCCGCATAAGGTAATCATTTTCACCTGGATTCCTTTATATATTTTTCACGCTCCTCAAGTATAATGGCAAGTGACTTTTCCCCAATATTTCTCACTTCCCTGATTTGTTTCACCGACGCCTCGCAAAGTTGGCACATGGTAAGGATACCGCCCCGTACAAGCTGATTACCGATTTGCGCCCACAGGACTTTCTGTTTTGGGTCGCCTCCAGTGTAACCTGAACAAAAATACTCTTCAATTTTCATATCCCGTTCTTTCATTACAACCTCACTTCCCGCACTCAAAGCACAAAACGAATGCCGCCTGAAATGGAACTCATCTTTTTATGCTTTTAATGATTATGTCCCGCTTTTTTTAGGTTTCCAGAACAGGCGGATCAATATGACGGTGCCCAAAGCCAGGAACGTTACCAGAAGGATCACTGGCAAGGGCGCGATATGCGGTTCTCCCGTCGACGGATTCGCGATCGTGACAGGCAGGAGCTCGTCCATGAGAACCCAGCCGTAAGACTGTAATACATCTTCCTTTTCCACCATAAGGCCCCAAGTTTCCCCTTCATAGCCGTATGTACAGTAGACATATACCTCCGCATTGCTTTCAACAACGGCCACCTCGTCATCCGAGCCCGGCTCCTTTTTCACAGAAGCCCCTCCGTCAGCATAAAAACTTTTGCCCAGGTATTCACACTCGCCTGCGTTGAATAAATAAAATTCGTCCGTTGGCTCTATAATTACATCAGCATGCGCGATCATCGTTGGCATCAACAATAAGAATACCGGCAATAAAACCCAAAAATATTTTTTCATGACAGCGCCTCCTAAATCAGTTTTTGAAGGAACGCGCCCGTTCCAAAGGAAAACGCATTCGCCGTGATAGAGAAAAAGAACGGGCGGCGAAATTCCTGTCCGTACTTTTTGTAGTAACGTGCCTCGGTCAATACCGCCCACAGCTCGAGAACGCCTTTGACAATCACACGGCTCCAGCCCATATAAAAAACCGACAGCCAATAGGTTAGTACCACGACGGGATTTGTAAGCGTATTGACCAGAATGGTTAGCAAAAGGTCTTTTTTATTGCGTTTGCCGGTAAGCAGGAAAAAAGCTGTTTCCAGCGCGAGCGTCAGGGCGAGGGATATGGCAAGTGCGGCGGACACCCCGTTCATGTTGACGGCCATAACGCTAATCGAGGCTGATCATGACAGGGAACCCGTCCTCTATACTGACACCTACGAGTTCAGACATATAGACGTTGTTTCTGTAATCCGTCATGACATACAGGAAGGAATAGATACCGTCCGGCAGTTCAAGTTCATGAAAAGCGGAATCGCCGGTCATTGTGAAGGTCTCGCTCTCGTAATACCCGCCGTCTTCGCCGGAATCATCGAGATAATACATCAGTGTGGTGACTTCATCGCCCGGTACGAGAAGGCGCTGTTCCTTGGGCGTGATGCCGGTTCCGCCGTTGTCCGGCGTTGCCGTCAACAGATGATAGGAGCCACTTTCAAACAGATAGCTGACCGAAAGGCTGTATAGCTCCCCGCCAATCAGGATCGGTACATCGTAAAGGATGTAGTCCTCAGTGATGGAGGAAACCTCCATCATCACTAGATGGCCGTCAATCGCGCCCCAAACGCCCCGGAAGTTGTCGGTGAAAACGCCGTTCTCCCAGTCGCTGATAAGGTCGTATTCCTCACCGAGCACAACCACCGTTTCACCGTCGTCGGAGTAAGCAGCCAGCATGAAGGTCACGCGCTGCAACAGCTCGGCGGCCTCGGGTCCGATATCCATCATCGCGTAGGTGATACCGTCCTCTTCAATAACGTCGATTTCCCAATCCTCCAGGTCATACGCGGATACGTCGGCGAATTCATATTCATCTTCCAGCAAGGATTCATCGAACTCCTCCGCCTGCGACAAGTAATCCTGCGCCTCGTCGGAGAACTCGCCCTCAAACAAAAATTCGTACAGGTATGACAGAGCTGGAGACGCTGCCGCACTGTAGACGTTGTAGTATTGTCCGGTGTCCATCGCGTAGGGGAAGTAGGCGGAGATGCCGTTTGAATTCGCGCGGTACGGCCCGGTCACCTGGTATACTACGCTGTTCGCAACGCTATCCAGCAATTTGTCGGCGGTTTCCGGGAAAAGATGGATGTTTTCCGAAACCAAACTTACGAGATCCACCATTTCAGGACCGCCGTCGCTGTAATAATCGGCTTTTTGGGCTCCGCGGCCATAATCGGCGAAAAACGCGGCGGGACTGCCCTCCAGCGCGGAGCCCAATCCTTCGAGGCTCAGCGCGTCTAACGCCCAAACAACTTTATCGATTTGCGACAGATCGATGACGGAAAGTGTGATTTCCCCCTCTACGCCCCATTCCTCGCAGTCCTGATAATAGCTGTCACAGATTGCGCGGCCCAGCTCCGCGCCATCCATACTGGTATTTCCGGCAAGAGCGCCCATCCAGCCGCTGTACATCCAGCCGAGCCCGGGTTCGGTTTCCTCGGAGGCAACCATGTAGCCCGCGTAACCGGAACAAATAGCGGCCACATCAATCGTAGCCATCAAGCAGGCGTCAAATCCAATTAATTCAAATGGCATTTCCATCCCAGGATCACCGTAAACACTGGCAAAAGCATTCTGCAATTCCGGCAGAGTGAGATAATCATTGTCGTATATTTCGTCATAACAGATGCCGCTGCCACTGCCACCGCCGTGATCCCAAAAAACTAAAGCCTTGTGGTCGGCAGGGTAATTGGTTTCACAGTAGCTGAGGAAATCCGCAAGGGTATCCGGATCTCCCATGCTGGCGTTCGTGGCGGTATCGGCTATGTGCAATTCATCACCAGAGTATTCCAGCCGGTATATTGCCGATGAGTCTATGGCATCGTTCCACCACTCGAGGGCGCCGCCGGTCTGTATAACGACCGTTACGTTTTCCGGGAGCCATACCTCCAGCATTTCAGCTAAGTCGTTTGTTGCATAACCGCCGTCCGTTTCCAGATCACTGCCGCAAAGGTACCAATAGATAGCCCAGCTTTCTCCGCTGGCCGCATCACCGGCGAAGCTTCCGGAGTTATCCTGCAACACGGGAATTTCAGAAGCCCGCTGCCCATCCCCACTATCCGAGCATCCGGCCACGGACAGCAAAAGTGCCATGACCAGCACAATAGCCGAGAGCCGGCGGAGAGAGCTTATTTTATGTATCATACCATACTCTCCTTCAGAATATCTTTCGCTTTCCGGAGAATGCGGCGAAGCATCAATGTGGATTCCCGCGCAGACAAGAAATCCGCATTGATGCCATGCGCATACTCCGCTATGTGAATACATCAGACGGATTTATTCCAGTTCCTGACCGTCCTTTGTTTTCATTCTGCCTGTCACGATCAAAATGATGTCAACAAGCCACCAGATACCGCATCCGCCGGCCGTAATCAGCTTCAAAATGCCAAGGCCGGTGTACCCGAGATAGAAACGGTCAATGCCGAGCTCCCCCAATAAAATGGAAATGATCAATGCAGTTGTCTTGCTTTTCACATTAACTCCTCCTCAAAAATAAATGTATTATGGGTATTTAACAAAAAACTATTTTCCGCCTGTCAGTCTGCGGACTTCCTTCGCGATGCTCTCAAGCATGGCCTGATTATCCTTCTTCGAGCTATCGAGTATACTGCTCCAGCCATCTGTAAGTACATGAAGCCCAATGTCCTTGGCCATGCTGCCCTTTGCCGTAACCACGTTGATATTGGTCTTTCTGGCCGCTACCTGAATGACATTGTTGCCCTTCAATGGAAACTGGATCTTCTGCATAATCCCACTGCCCTGCAATTCGTAGGGCAGGTCGAACTTGCCCTCGCGCTGCATGAGTTCGTACAGCTCCTCGGTCGTGTGGTTATCCGGCGTCTTTATGGTGATGTACCCTTTCATTGCGATCCTCCTTTCTATCTCACCTCATTTTCTCAAATCCGCGTTTTATCCTTGCAAGACAGACCTGGTCAGGAGAGCAGAATGGTAGCGGTGCCGTCATCGTTAGCCACTATTTCCAAAGTGCTGAAATTTTCCAGTTCATACCCCCGCAGCTCATGCTCGGCCCCATTTTCCGCCACCACACGAAAGTCGGTGGTGTCACCTGGAATTATATAAAGGGTCAGCGGCACAACCTGCTGCGGTCCAAGCTGCGCGCCGTCCAGCATGTTGTCCCTCCACTGGTTTGAACCCCCTGCCGAAGCGCGTATTTCCACGATGGTTTGCTCAGTGCTGTTGTAGAACTCAAATTCCTGGTAGTATCCATCCTCCGTTTCCACCATGCCGTAGTCGTCCTCCGCCGCGTTGTTTCCGCCACATGCGGCCAGGCTTACTACAAGAAGCATTGCCAGCATCAAGGATAGTATCTTTTTCGTTTTCATACTTTGCACCTCATTTTTAAAATTATGGTAAATATCCTTTCACCAATTTCAACTTTATTATAACTGTTTCTCACGATCAACGGCAGTACCAACCGCCTTGGCAATTGGTACTTGACAAACAGCTAATTTTATGCTTATGACGATATTTAAAGGTTTTATTGCATCCATCCCGCAAGCATGAGGATTGGTTTTTTTATTTGTTTTGCGCGAAAAATGTGATAAAATAACAGTGAAGGAATGAGGTATAAATATGTATTATTCTAGAATGCAAGGCAGGTGAATTATGAAGCCTCCATTAAAAATTGCCATTTGCGAGGATGTGGCGGAGGACGTTGGGCGGCTTACTTCTTTGATAGAGAGCTGCGAGTATGCCACGAATATAGAGAGCTTTCAAAATGGTGAGGAGTTTGTAACGTCGTTTACAAAAGGACAATACGACCTTGTCTTTCTGGATATTTACATGGATGGGATAAACGGTGTGGACGTAGCCGAATCTATCCGTCGGACGGACCGCCGCGTGGTGATCATTTTCACCACCAAAAGCGAGGACTTCACAAAAGAAAGCTACCGCCTGAACGCCTATAAATATCTGGTAAAGCCCTTGACGCCTGCAGAAGTTTCGGATGCTTTGGAACTGGCCCGGCTGAAGCGAGACAAGGGCATGAATGATGTCTATACCATCATCGTGGATGGCAGGGTCATAAAAATTCCCTTTGACGACATTTATTATGCCGATGTTCACGGCTATAAAAGTCTGCTTCATACCCCGGACGGGGCCATAGAAGTGAACGCATCCATCGACAGCATTGAAAAGCTGATGCCTCCGCCGCGCTTTTTGCGGTGTCATCGAAGCTTTGTCGTTAATCTGGATTATGTAAAAGGAATCGACGACGGCGACTTCATCATGACGAATGGGGATAGAGCATATATCCGTGTCAAGGCTTTCAGGAAGATGAAAGCCGCCTATGAAGATTATTTATATGCGGAAGGTCGGAGGAACAACTGATGGCGGCGGTTTCCGTGAAACAAAATAAGGGCAAGCAACGGTTGGAGAAGGCGGAGGGGTAAATGGAATGAGCATTATTAATGAAATCTTCGGGTGTATACTCGAAACGTTGAGTAGCATTCATCTCTATTTTTATGACAATATAACCATGGCTTTTTTAATAACTCTGTGGATACTTTTTTTCCGTAACAAATTAAAGAGCAATATGGCTTTAACAGTCGCTGGTTTGTTACTAGCCCATATAGTTGCTTTAATAGCGAACGATTTAGTTTATCGATTTATTATCAACGGGTTTGAACCCCCCATATGGGACATAATGTCAGATATCTGGCGCTATTTTTCCTTTATTTTGTGGTTTATGGTGTTTAAGGCTTTTGTGCGGGAGGAATGGAGCAAGGCGCTTCTGGTTTATTGCGTTTCGACGACGGTGGTCACCATGTCGGATCATGCTTCTTTTCTTGTTGAGGCCGGCTTTAGCGCCGTCGGCTTACCGGTTTTGAGCAATTTAAGTTATCCGGCTTCCTTGGTCAGTTATGTGGCAATTCTCATTATCTTTGGAATAGCACAATACCGGTTGCTGAGCCCACGGTTAGAGCGGCTGGAGTCGCGGGACATAAAATGGCTATGGGCAGGCCATGCCGCGTTTTATGTGATTTATGATATTGGCTTGACTTTTTTTGTAGAGATTTATTGCAGAGGGAACAATGTACGTATTGACCCGCAAGACCCTGTTTTTCTGTTTTTCGTAGCGCAGCTTGTGATATTGTTTATCTTAGTATTTGCATTGACACTTGTAATACTGGACAACATCTCGCAAAATAAGCGGTTGAGCTCTGAAGGAGTATTGAAAGATCAGTTGATCGATATGCAGCGTGAGCAATACAAACGGTTTATGGAAAACGCGGAAGCTGAAAAAGCCTACCGCCACGACCTGCGCCACCAGTTTGCTGTTATTAGGCAATATAACGAATCTGGGGAACCGGACAAACTCAGCGAGTATCTGGACAGGTTGACGGGCGGCCTTCCCGCATCCGAGAAAATATACTGTAAAAATTATGCGGCAAACGCCATCGCGAGCCACTACATAGCTATGGCCGAAAGTGAGGGTGTAACTGTAGAGACGCGCCTTGATATACCGGAAAATGCTGGAGACATTCCCGATATGGATCTATGCGTTATTATGGGGAATCTTCTTGAAAACGCTGTGGAAGCCTGCCGCCGCGCGAAGGAAGATGAATGCTTCATAACGCTGAACGCCAGCATCCGAAACAATACGCTCATCATAACCATGGACAATAGTTTTGACGGCGTCTATGCAGAAGCAGACGGCGTATTTTACTCCCGCAAACGTGACGGGGAGGATACAGGTCTTTCCTCCGTCCGCGCCGTGGCGCGGAAATATGGAGGCGACGCGAGGTTCGAGGCAAAGGGGAAAATGTTTATGTCCTCTGTGTACGTTGATATGAGGGAGCTGGAAACGGTGCCGGCGCGTATGGGAGATGAAGGCGGAGTAAAGGCGGAGCGGCTAAAAGGTTGATCAAAATCCTCCGATGGAGCCTGAAGCGAAATTGCATGTGCAGGATGTTACAAAGAAAACCTCTACAGGATTAATTTAATAATCCCGCAGAGGTTTTGTCTTGCTTAAGAACCACCGGCAGAGCCGGTGGTTCTTAAGCCATAATGCAAAGGAGATAGGTTTGCTACTAAACCTATCTCCTTTATTTGTTTATTGATCGCGCCGGCGGGGTTGTAGGGCGGAGGAGGGCTTTTTCCGCTGCAATAATTTCCGCTGCCATTGGGCTGCCCGCTCTCTCCGCTGGGCGGTTTCGTCGGGAAGAAATTCCATTGTTCCCCCGTCATCCAGGCGAAAGCAGTCCCCCTCATGGGCATCCCAGGTTAATTTGTACTTTTCCAGGTGAATGAACCGCTTATTCTCATCTTCGCAGACAGCGATATCACCCTCAAAGCGGTCTATACTGTAAATCATTTTTCACACTCCACAGTAATGCCGGTTTGGCTTATGATGAACATAATTGAGCCTGAAATATCTGTGCGGTAGCAGGTAATGTCCGCCGATTCAAAGAGGTCTAAAATCTCTTGATGGGGATGGCCATAAGAATTGTCTGCGCCGGCGGAAATAGCGGCATAAGTGGGGGAGATAGTGAATACAAATTCGGCGGAGTTGGAGGTGTTACTGCCGTGATGCCCCGCTACATAAATGTCTGCGGATAAATTATTTGTAAAGCTAAGGAGAGCTTTTTCAGCGCCTTCCTCAGCGTCTCCAGTTACTACTATAGCTCGGTTGCCAAAAACAATTCTGGTGATGACGGACATGTCGTTGAGATTATTAAAGGCTCTCACCGGGCCCAGAATTTCCACCTGCATCTGCCCGATATCATACACATCCCCTGTGGCCGCCGCGTAAACTTCCGTGTTTTGACTTTCAATAACGGCCATCATATCTGTGTAGGTTTTAGTAGTGGGGGTCAAGCTTGTGGGCAGATCAGGCATAATAAAATTTTGCACATCCACGGCCTCCATTAATTCGGCAACACCACCGATATGGTCGGCGTGGGGATGGGTGGCAATGAGCAGATCAATGGTATCAATGCCCAAGGCTTGAAGGTGTGTTGCGACCACAGCTCCCTGTCCATTGTCCCCGGCATCGACCATTACTGAGCGCCCATCACAATAAAACAGGGTAGAACTTCCTTGGCCTACATCGATGACATACATATAAAGCTGGGCATCGTCGTCCACTAAGGTGGATGGAGTAGAGGGCTCATCCAGCAGGCTTCCAATAGTATCCTTGACTGTGTCCGGCAAGGATATGCCGGACAAGTCCACATCATCAAAAATAATGAAGAAGGCTGCAATCACTATAGCCAAAGTGATCAAGAGTCCTAAAATACTAAAGATCAGCGACGGTTTCCTCTTTGACCGCCTTCTCCTTTTTGCCATGGCCGCTTACCCCCTTTGCGCTTAGTATTGCGGTTCGGAACTGGATTTTTCGGACTTGGTGGGATTAAGTGATTTTTTTCCGTGCCGATAAGATCCGTCCGACCAACTATCTTCAGGGACTTTTCTATAGTATCCCGGTTTTCCAAACGGTAATATTGCAGGAGTGCTCGCTGCATTTTCTTTTCAGCGGCGGAACGGGGCACAAATACCGGTTTCAAGGTATAAGGGTCAAGCCCTGTATAAAACATACACGTGGAGATAGAGCCTGGGGTAGGGTAGAAGTCCTGCACCTGCTCCGGCCTGATTTTGTTTTTTTTCAAAAACAGGGCCAATTCCACGGCGTCCTCCAGAGTACTCCCAGGGTGGGAAGACATAAGATAAGGGATCAAGTATTGCTCCTTACCAATCCGTTTGTTTTTTTGGTAGAATTTTTGCTGGAACCTCTCATACACCTCTATATGGGGTTTCCCCATAGCATCTAACACACTGTTGCTGCAATGCTCCGGCGCCACTTTGAGTTGGCCGCTGATGTGATGCCGGATAAGCTCGTCCAAAAACTGCTCATCCTTGTCCAATAACAGATAGTCGTACCGCAAGCCGGACCGGATGAATACTTTTTTAACGCCCTTGATAGAGCGAAGCTTGCGCAAAATCTCCAGATATTCCTTGTGGGATATCTCGAGAGAGGGACAAGGTTCAGGAGCCAGGCATTTTTTGCCTGGACACATGCCATGTTTCTGCTGTTTTTGACAAGAAGGGTTACGAAAATTGGCTGTAGGGCCTCCAACGTCATGAATATAGCCTTTGAACCGGGGACTCCTCACCATCTGCTCCGCTTCCTGTACAACGGACTCCACGCTGCGCTTGCTTATATACCTGCCCTGGTGGTAGGCGATGGCACAAAAATTGCAATGCCCAAAACAACCCCTATTGTGAGTGATGGAAAACTCCACCTCCTGGATGGAGGGTACGCCGCCCCCAGCCTCATAATCTGGGTGGTAGCTCCGGGCGTAGGGCAGTTGGTAAACATGATCCAATTCCTCTGTGGTCAGAGGGGGCATGGGCGGATTCTGGATGACAGCCTGTTTGCCGTGCCTTTGCAGCAATGTCCGGCCATAAATGTGGTCACAGTTGTCATATTGGATGCGGCAAGCTTTAGCATATTCCCGTTTGTTTACCTGAACGGCCTCAAAGCTGGGACAATTGAGGATTCCATAGGGAATTTGAGAGGCTTCCACCACATAGGCTGTGCCGGGGATATTCGTCAGCCGGCTTACCGGCTCTCCCGCAGCCAATGCCTTGGCGATGGACGCAGTCTGTTTTTCAGACATTCCATAGGACAATAAATCCGCGGCGCTGTCCAGAAGGATGGAGGGTATCACTGAATCGCTCCAATAATCGTAGTGGGCAAAGCGGCGCAAGGAGGCCTCAATCCCCCCAATGATGATGGGGATGTCTCCATAGGCCTGACGAATGAGGTGGCAATAAACAGTCACAGCACGGTCAGGGCGCTTTCCGGCCGCGCCGCCTGGGGAATAATAATCACTGCTGCGGGGCTTCTTTGCGCTGGTATAGTGGTTAACCATGGAATCCACATTGCCGCTGCCTACAAAGAAGCCGAACTTAGGCCGTCCCAACCTTGTAATATCTTTTATATCTCTCCAATTGGGCTGGGCGATCATACCCACTGTGAACCCCTCATCCTCCAATACCCGGCCAATGATTGTACTGCCAAAACTGGGCAGATCCACGTAGGCATCTCCAGTGACACAGAT
>Ga0153942_1001116_pt1 | contig 10723 bp, 6 predicted proteins | sample TSNJ026MetaG_FD_104731 | JGI IMG/M metagenome (GOLD analysis project Ga0153942, IMG submission 104731) | Attine ant fungus gardens microbial communities from New Jersey, USA - TSNJ026 MetaG | ecosystem: Host-associated > Fungi > Mycelium > Unclassified | place: USA: New Jersey, Brendan T. Byrne... | reverse complement strand
GTTTAGTTTATGGGAGCCTGATGTGTTAGAGCCTTCAAATTTGTAATAGATTTTCGCCGGAGTCCCGAGTGCCTTTTCCAAGCTATGAGCGCGAACAAGGGGCGACGGCCTGAAGGTCTTATAATATTCCATCATCGGTTCGGGGATGTCAAAGTACCGGGTAGTTTCATCCAGTTCAAAATCAGCCAGCTTTTTGCAGAAAATAGTATACAGCTCCTCGGCGGTCATAGGCTTTAGCGTGCCAGGATGGAGCATTGGGTCGTGCTTTTCCTTCATATCAGCCTTAATGTTATACCATTGCCGGGGCAGTTCGTCTTCCGTTAAATAAGTTTTGTAAGGGATTTTCGCCATTTTGTTTTCCTCCTTTTAAAATTAAAAATAAAAAAGCCCTTGTCCCTGTAACATAGGGACAAGAGCTGATACTCCTGCGGTGCCACCCAAATTGCCGCAAAAAGCGGCCACTTTATCCACGCAAATTTACGCGGTTCCATTATAACGGATGGAAACCGTCGCGCCTACTCTCGTATAAGATTTCGGTTTGCCCTCGTAAGACCATTCCAAACTGCCGCGCCGCCGTGCTCTCACCATCCACAGCTCTCTGAAGACATCTTTACAATTTGTACTATTCTTACTCACTGGTTTTGATATTTGATCTATTGTATGCGAAAACATGAAATTTTGTCAAGAGGTTTTTTTGGGACAGTGTTTTTTTGACAGTGATTTTTAAAAATCATGATCTCTTCTATTTCTATCTGCGCCTTATTCAGTTTTCAAGTTTTCAAGATGCCTGAGAAGACACTTTTCGCCAAAAGACGATTTCGTTCAATTTTTACAATTTCGTTCAAAAGTATATTTACTAAATTAATTTAGGACTTATATAATGATTAAGGTGGCAAAAGGTTATCGCATTATAAATTAAACAATTATCCATAGCCATGTAAAATGTTTAAGATGTACGATCAAATATTTAGAAGAAAGGATTTTCACAGATGAAACCATTTAAAGCAACTAAAGTTATGTTTTTTATGATTACGCTTATTAGTCTTTTTGGATTAACAAAAGCATTTGCTAGAGCAGAATTCGAATCCATTACTGCGATTGCTCCAAATGTATTTATAGGACAAAATAAAAGCTCGTTATTAGAATCTATGTATCTTATTGCAAAGGAGGGTGAAACTACGGCTAAAATTTATGCCCCACTGAGGGAATTTTCTGCGGAGTTAGGATATATTGTTGATTGGAGCAGTGAGGAAAACTCCATTCAATTATTTCCTAAAGTTGTATCATCACACGAAGACGGTGATGACTTTTTCAGTAACCCAATGCCGCTTATAGCAGCGGCATGTGAAGAAGACACATACCTGTATAATTTAAGACCGAACGGCGCTGTACTGACACACCATGCAATTTCAAAAGCTTTTGAATGGTCCTGCTTTTCTTCCAGGTATATATCGCCCCAACTTAAAGTATTTGATTATGATCTGGACGGACTGAAGGATATAGCTATTTCATTAAATAATGGTTCAGGTACAGGTGTAAATATTGACGAGCTTCATATAGTTAAAGTAAGCGGAGAAAACCTTTCGGGTTATCCTGAACCTTATGATGCCGATCTTACTGATTATAAATTTGAAAGAGAAAATATATATGAGCAATTGCAGGACAAGATAGATTATCAAATTTATGAAAGCGTTGATGGAGTTCTTATTAGTATCAAATCTCAAAATAATTCAGTTCTCTTTAATCTTAAAGACGCATATGCGGAAATAAGAAACTCAGACAACTTAGAATTCATTTTTCATATTGACAATCTAACATTTACATTGCAAGAAGACGGCAAAATAGTGCTAAATACTTTGGCAAGCGTGGTAATGCCTGATAACGTTGCTCCTTATGATATTGCAAATATAACGGCAGATGTCCTATTTTTTGACAATATATTTGAGATTTCCAATATTAAGCTGGACATAACTTAATGAGCTTAAATTCATTATGAACTTGAAGGGGTAACCATTTTATCCCTTTTGCCTTTTATCTACATACCTATCAAATCCTTCTCGGCAAAGTCCACATGCAGCATATAGCCGTCCTCGGGGTTCGGATATTTCACCAGCAGGTGCCTGCGGGCTATATCAAAATACCAGGCGGCTTCCAGCTTATCGAAAGCGCTTTTGTTTATGCAGCAACTCAGCTTACGCCCATTTATATCAACCTTAAGAGGTCCTTTAAATTCACAAACCAGAGCCGCTTCTATTCTTTTTGTTAAATCCTTAAAGCTTCCTTTTTTATTAAAACTAATATGGATGCTATCTTTTCCGCTTTCCACCTGAATTTGTGTGGCCAGGCTTTCGCCGGACTTATAAGCCGTCGTCTTACCGTCGTCCTGATATAGGGTAAAGCTGCTGTTTACCGACGGCTCTATCAACAGCCTCAGCTCCCTGATATTTTCCATATCCATGCGCTTTCCCGGTTGGGTAAACGGCAGTATCGCGCCCGCCCGGTACAGCATCGGTATCCTCCCCATAGGGGCCGGCAGCGTAATTGTCTGTCCGCCGTCGTATTTTTCATGAGTATAAAAATCATACCACGCGTAACCTTCCGGCAGATATACGCTCCTTTCAGTCTGTCCCTTCTCAAGCACATTAGCCACAAGTAAAAATGGCCCAAGCATAAAATCAAAGCTTTCTTCGCATACCTTCATATCCTGCTGGAATTCATAAACCATTGGGCGCATAACAGGGTCGCCCAAGGTGGAGGCCTCGTAAAAAAGCGAATACAGATAGGGTCCAAGGCTGTACCTCAGCTTAAAGGCGTCCCTTATATATTCCGTATATTCCTCGCCGTAGCTCCAGGGCTGTGTAACCGTGTTATCGTTATTGCAGGAATGTATGCAGAACCGGGGTTGAAAAATTCCGTTTTGCACCCAGCGCACAAAAAGCTCGGCGTCCGGGGATGGACCGTAAAACCCGCCTACGTCGCAGCCTTGGTTGGCAACGCCGCTTAAGCTCATCCCCAGCATGGTAGGGATATTATACCTCAACGCTTTCCAGCTTGTATAATTATCCCCCGCCCAAGTCTGAGCGTAACGCTGGATGCCCGCATACCCGCCCCGGCTTAAGATATACGGGCGTAAATCTTTTGTGCTTTCATTAGAAGCAAGAGCTTCTATGGCGGTCTTTGCCATAAGGTTTGCAAAGACCGGCTTTAACAGTACGGCTTTCTCCGGCGCTTTTTCATTAAAAAACTCATACTCATTATTGTCGTCCCAAAAATAATAGATTCCGTAATCAATCAATTGCTTTGTTAGGTATTTTTTCCACATTTCCCTTCCGCTTGGAGATGTGAAATCCACAAAAGAGGCCATGCCGCCCCAAAAGCTTTCCAGACAGGGGCGTCCCGCTTCATCCCGAATAAAGGCTCCGGCTTCTTCAAATTCCTTATACAAAGGGTTGCTTGTGAGCAAGGCCGGTTTTATATTGGGAGAAAGAAATATCCTTTTGTCATGCATAGCCCTGACGAAATCCTCCGGCTGCGGAAATCTTTCCCTATTCCAGTTAAACACGCATCTTTTGTTTCCGATGGAGGTATAGCCCGACGACAGATGGAATCCGTCGCAGTTCAAGTCCTCCTTAGCCAGCTCCTCCGTAAACTCCAGAATCCCTTTATCCGAATCCCTTTCAAGCTCTGTGTAATACATGGAGGAAGCCATATATCCCAAAGAAAAATATGGCGGCAATATTGTTTTCCCTGTCAAATCCGTATACCGGCGGATTATTTCCTTTATATCCTGGCCTAGAATCACATAATAATCCAAATCTCCGCTGTCACAGCAAAATTTAATATACTTATCCCAGTAGTTGCTGTGCTCCCGGCCCAGATCAAAAACCCCCGGGCGGGTTACATCGTAAAATACGCCTACCGGTGAATCACAGCTTTTGTTCAGCTTAATAAAAAACGGGATATGCTTGTAAAGCGGGTCGGCTTTTTCCGGGTCGTATCCCATAGTGTCGTTTGAATACATGCGCAGTGAGGTTTTATACTTATTAAGCTCTCCGGTTTTTTCGCCAAAGCCGTAATACTTGTCGTAATCCTGCTGACGTACATAATGATACCGCCTGCTGTTTCCATCCAAATAATAAGCCCTGCCGGGAAGGTCGCTGTGAACCGTCCTGCCCGCGGCGTTGGTTATGTCCACGGCAAAGTCCTTTTTGTTTAAGCAAATCCTTGTTCCCCAGCGGCTCAGATGTATGTTGTCCTCATCCTCCACAATTTCCGGAATTATTTTCGTAACGGTTTGCTTTTCCTCGCAGCCGTATAAGCCGTTATCTACAGGCCCGGCCGTAAGCAGCGCCGCGTATGACCTGTCCTTCGAAATCTCTCCGGAAAAACAATATTTTACCCGTATGATATTATCGGTCAAGAAAAGGACTAAAACGCTGTGCTTTTCCGTCTTTACAATAATACCATTGGAGCAGTTCTCATAGCATGTTATAGGATTTTTCATAATATATCTTCCTTGTCAAGCTAAATTTAAAGCGGTAATCCCCTCAAAGACAGGGCTTCCGCCGCATTCCAGCGTAAACTCCCGTCCCATGCCGGAAATAATTTTTCCGTATACCGGGTCGTTAAAGCTCAGGGCTTGGGTTTCCTCGTCCAGCGTCATTTCAGCCTTTAAGACAGCGTCGGCAAATTCGTCAAGGCTGCTGAATTCATTTATATCGGAAGCCCTGATAATCCATGTATTTTTATACCCGGGGCTGATAAGCTCGCAGTATTTGAAGGGCCCGGCTTTCTGCCTTTCCAGCCCGTTATGGGCATATACAGCGCAGTAGCCGCTCCCCGCCCTTACAAATATCCATTTGCCTGCTTGTCTGAAGCCGTCAAATTCTTTCACAGGTAAATACAGGTGGGTGAAATCTACCGTATGATCATTATTTATATCATAAAAAATACTTGCGAAGCCCTTGTATTGGTTTACTCGCGGCAAATAACCATTTCCCGCGAAATATGAAGGCCTGGCAGAACCGTGAAAGGCCAGCTCGCCTGGATGGTTTATCCAAAGCTGGCGAACCGGGTCAAAGGCGCAGTGTATGACATGCTCCTGATAACCCGGCTTTTTACGCCTAAAATCCCAGGCTGAGGAAAGCATAAAATCCGCCGTTTTGTAGGTATAGATGTTAACATGCTTTTCAAAGCCTTGTACTGAGCGGTATTCCAGGCTCTGTCCTCTGTTTATATCGAGATATTTTTTATATTCCGCAGGCGGCTCATAATCCGACAGGCAAATAGCCAGCACGCCCTTGGCGGCTTGGTTTATATTGCCATAGCCGTAGCCCACATAGCTCATGGAGGTTGAGGCGTTTATATAATTACCCATCAGCTCCTTCATATATATTCGCCCGGCCGAGCAAGCTAAATAGCCGTTCTTTGAGTTGACAGCCAGCTGGTAAAATATAAAATCCAACCCCCGTTTTGCCAGCTCTTTCAGCTCCTTATCGGCAGTGTGGGCATACAAGCAGCCGAAGCCCAAGGCGTCAACCGGTAAATACGCGCTGGAGCTCCACTCTGTAAAGCCCTCTTCAAAAAACTTAGAAAACCAATCCAGCAAAAGCTCCTTTGCCCTCTCCGCCGCTTGCCTCCCTTTCAAGCCGCTGTTTGTAAAAACCTTATCGGGGAACAGCTCACCCGCAAGAATTCTGCAAGCATGAAACAACAAGGCGTGGTTTTCGCTGTAAAACCACATAACATCGTCACCCGGCTCGTCCAGCCAATAACGGAAGCTTAACATGCAAGCCTTCATATCCTCAAGAAGCTGTTGGGACAAAAGCCCAGAGCAACCGAACTCCCTCCAGATATAAGGGAAATACACAAGGAAGAAATCACTGCAGTCATACCGCTTATTAATGCCGGTCATTTGCCTGCGGATTATCTTTTCGATTTCCTCTAAGCTGCCGCCGCTGTGGAGCAAGGCCACGGCACGGTTGATATTATTCTCTCCGTATTTGGCCAGAAATTTCACCGTCTGCCTTTTCCGCAGGGAAATGCTGTCCTCCGGGAGGCCGGCAAGCTCTAAGGGATAATTTTCAACGCTTAATATGTTTTCTATTTCTACTCCAGATACGTTAACAGAGGTCTTGACGGTTAAATATCCCATGGGGTAATCCGTAACCGGCCCCAGTGAAACGGACTTAGCTCCGGCCGGTATTATAATCTCCTTTTCCACTGCGTTGTAAGCCTGAAGGTTTTCCTCAAAGGCGCATCGCAGCTTTAGCTTAAGCGCCTCATTTTCAAATGGGTTAGTGATATCCAGTATAATATCACCTTCCGTAAAGGTGTTTTTTGTAAATGCCATATCCGCGAGAGCGGCCTCGGCTTTTTTTATCTTAATCGCGTCAGCAATCTTTACGGGAACGCATTGAGTTACCGGAAAATCACTTTCACAATCCAGTCTGAAATAAAAATATGTATCCCGTTCCGCCAAATCCTCCAGGAATACGGTTATATCGTTTAGTCCTTCTTCTAAATCCAACTCCAGCCTGTAAGTATGCTCAATATTTCTTGTGAAGGGAGAAAAGTCAACAGCTCTCTCGCCGTTTAGCCAAATATTCACCCGCCCGCAGGTTTTTACCGTGAAGAATGCTTTCTGCTTCTTCGGAGATTTTAAACAGGCAGCGGCCCACATACTTAAATATGTGGGCTCAAACCAAAAAGACGATTTATTTACATTTACGTCCGAAAACGGAAAATAAACCTTAAGCTCGCTTTCGTAGCCGTCCCAGAATACGGATCCGCCTTGCTTTCTTTCTAATTTATCCGCATAAGGGGCCTTTTTTGCCCGGTTCTTGTCTATAAACCTTGTTTTGGAAGGGTTCTCATGGACTGAAAAGCCTTCCTTCAACCAAAGGTTTACATCCGCCCTGCCGTTTAGCGCCACCGGTTCAAAACGCGCTGCCTCTTCCCTGATGCCGGAAATAAGCCATCTATTGACAGTTCTGCCCTTAAAAAGTCCATACTCAAGCATTTTGTTGTCTCCTTGATTTTTTCGTTTTGTTTACTCCTTCATTCCCGAAACGACCATTCCCTTAACAAATTGCTTCTGGAATATAAGGAACACAACCAGCATCGGTATCATGCTTATAACCGCCATAGCCAACAGGCTGCTCCAATCTACCGAAAACTGTCCGCTAAAATTCGCGAGGGCCAGCTGCACCGTGTATTTGTCCATATCTCTGATGACAAGCAGGGGCCACATATAGTCGTTCCAGCGCCACATAAATGAGAATATGAACAGTACGCTCATCAGGGGCTTGGCGTTGGGCAGTATCAGCTGAACAAAGATACGCCGCTCGGAGGCTCCGTCTATGCGGGCGGCCTCTAATAGCTCGTCGGGAATGCTAAGAAAATACTGCCTTGCCAGAAATACTCCAGTTGGCGTGGCCGCGGGGGGTATTATAATGCCCAGCAACGAATTATACATACTAAACCGTTTAATAACCTGAAAAATCGGTATCATTATAACTTCCAGCGGAAGCATGAGGGTTGCGAGAAAACCTATGAATATCGCGTCTCTAAACTTAAACTTATATTTAGCGAAGGCAAACCCGGCCATGGTGTTGATGATAATAGCCAGTATTGTAGAGGAAACGGATACAACCGCGCTGTTATAGAAATAGCGTCCGAAATCACCCTTGTTAAAGGCCGCTATAAAGTTATCCAATGTAGGCGTCCTCGGAAAAAACGAGGGAGGCCAGGAGAACAGCTCCGAGCTCTTTTTAAACGCTGAAAGCATGACCCAAATTATCGGGAACAGAAATGTAAGTGTAAGAAGGGCCAATATACAATAAAGAAATGTTTTTTTTACGGCGTTGCCCATTACTATATCTCCCCTCCCCTGTTTATTTTAAACTGTATGCCTGTAAATATAGCAAGCACTACCAGCAAAATCATGGAAAGGGCGCTGGCGTAGCCTAAATTGCTTTTTGTAAAGCCTTCCTCATATATGTACTGAACTATCATTTTGGTAGAGGAAGCAGGGCCGCCGCCGGTCAGCGCTTTGATAAGCGGATAAGCCTTAAACACGTCAATAATTGACAATATCAAAACCAGAAAGGTTGTCGGCTTTAAAAGCGGCAGGGTTATGAGAAAAAATCTTTGGGCGCTGGTTGCCCCGTCAACCTGACTGGCTTCATAATAAGATTCTGGAATACTTTGAAGGCCGGAAATAAACATTACCATATAATAACCGGCCATTGACCATACCGTTGCCAAAATCACCACGAGCTGAGCAAAAAACGAGTCTGTCAGCCATGCTACGGATTTAAAGCCAAGGACTTCCAAAATATAATTGATTACGCCAAAGCTGTCTCCGAATAAAAACCTGAAGGATAAACCGACAATTATGAAGGATATCATCTTCGGCCAGTAGAAGGAAGCCCGGAAAAATCCCTTAAGCTTTATATCTTTTACAAGAAGATTTGCCAGGAGAAGGGCCGCAGCCATTATCAAAGGCACGGATATTAACGCGTATGCCGCGGTTCTGCCAAAGGCGCCCCAAAACTCCGCCGAGCCAAAGGCCTTTACATAATTATTAAAGCCTATAAACACCTTTTCACCAAGGCCGTCCCATTTATAAAACGAGTATGTAAAGCCCATTATCGCGGGCCATACGATAAAAACGGCAAATATGATCAAATTAGGCGCAAGTAAAACCCAGGGGGCTATTTTAATTCCCCAGTCCTTACTTTTTTTCAACTGAGCGCACCTCCTCACGCCAAGCAATTCTAAGAATTAATTTCGGCTAATTCCGCGTTTACCTTTTCCGCCAGGCTGTCCAGCATATCCTTTGAGGAAGTCTTACCCTGGATCACCTCAGCCACGCCGTTAAGCAACGGCTCCTTTATCAGAGCTGAGGTTTGCGCGTAGCCCCAGTCCCGTGCCGCGTCGGGAGAAGAATTGGCAAGCTCGTTCGCGAATATCTGCCAGGATTCCGATCCGAAGGAAAATTCCATATCGGCCAAATCATTTCTGGGACTAAGGAACAAGGATTCCGAGCAATATTTCTGATTTACTTCCTTTGAGATATAGTATTCGATAAAGTCTACCGCTTCCTGCTCTACCGAGGTATTATCCAAAGCGATCACATATTTGCCTCCTGGGACAGAAGACCTGGTGACGCCAACCGGCAGATATGTAACGCCCCATTCAAAATCCGTAATATTATCCCGGTAGTTTGTCATCATCCAGCTGCCCGCAAGGTGCATGGCCACCTGCCCTGTACGGAACATATCGTTGGGGTTTTCACTGCCGACCCAAACAGAGGCCGGGCAAATATTCTCATCATGGAGCCTTTTCATTATATCTACCGTCCTGATCCCGGCTTCGCTGTTTATCTCTGTGGTCTGCAAATCCTCCGACAGTATTCTGCCGCCCTGTCCATACAGTAAGGTTGAAAACCTGTGAGGCGTTTTGTCTATTACAAGGCCGTACCTTACATCGCCGCTTTCCATGACCCTCTTCATAGCGTCGATCCATTCATCTATCGTCCAAATATCGCCGGGGTTGGCCGGAACTTCTACGCCGGCTTTTTCAAAGGCGGTTTTGTTGTAAATAAGGCCGTTGGCCGTGGTGTCTATAGGCACACCCTTTATTTTTCCGTCATAAATGTAGAACGGGTCAAGGGAATCGCTGAACTGGGCCTTGAAGCTTTCCGCGTCCACATAGTCGTCAAAGGTTATGGACGCGTCCTTAAACAGCCCTACGTATGTCACCCTTGCCAGCGCCGGAGGCTCCCCGCCGGAAATGGCGATCTTAAGCTGATTCTCATAATCGTTGTAGGGAACCTCTATGAGATTGATTTCAATATTGGGATTCGCCGCTTCATATTCGTCTATGATGCTTTGAGTAACCTCCCCTTCGACACCGTCGCTGAACCACATAAAATCCAATTTTTTCTTTTCAGCGCTTTCGGAGCCAGAGCCGCTTTGCTCTGAAGCCGTTCCGTCATCGGTGCCGGAAGCCGTTGAACCGGCCGAATCGGTTGAGCTGGTTGAACCGCAGGCCGATAACAGGCACGCCATAATTACCATAGCGATTGTTAATGTTTTTAATTTCATTGTAGATCATCCTCCTTCTGAATAAATAAAAAAACACTGCAATGATACAGTTAAGTTGTTTACCTTATTTATTGTAGCGTTTTATTCATTTCGGAAAAATGCATTATTGCTACTTTTCGGTGTAAAATTTTGACATAAGAGCTTAGAGCCTGACGAGAGCAAAACGCGCTGCGCGCGTATTTGTTTTCAGCGATTTGTCTAGGAAATTGCTTCCTTTTGCCTTTCGCCGCGCTTCTGGGCGAAAGGCTGGAATCAACGCAATTTCCTGTGACATAAACAAAACGCGCTGTGCGCCAGTAGTTTTCCGCAATTTCCTATGAGATAAAAACCCGCCTTGAATTTAATCAAGGCGGGTTCATAGATGTGTAAATGTGTGCTTTTTATAGCCTTACCGTTCTAATTCTTCCTTGGCATCAGCTTGTGCTTGCCGGGGTACAGGCTCAAAGTCAATGCCGTCTATGCAGTAATCATAAACAAAGGTTTTAAGCGGCTGCATATCGTTTGATTCATAAAACTCAACAAGCATTTTCGTAAAATCCCTTTGATGCTCAATGGGAACGGAAATAATACCGCAGCCCGATGAAATCATAACTTGATTGGCCGCCAGCATG
>Ga0153942_1001113_pt1 | contig 10738 bp, 9 predicted proteins | sample TSNJ026MetaG_FD_104731 | JGI IMG/M metagenome (GOLD analysis project Ga0153942, IMG submission 104731) | Attine ant fungus gardens microbial communities from New Jersey, USA - TSNJ026 MetaG | ecosystem: Host-associated > Fungi > Mycelium > Unclassified | place: USA: New Jersey, Brendan T. Byrne... | reverse complement strand
TTTCCACTACCATTTGCTTATATTCGCCTGTGTATTCCTTTATTTGTACTCCTCTAGCCATAAAATCACCCCACTTGTTATTTCAGTATACCATACTGTCTAACAAATGGGGTGCACTTCAAAAACCGTGTTCCCTTTTGTGCAAGGGTGCAGGGAAAGGGAGTTTCCCTGCTGGGAATCCGCAGTAGTGGTGGCGTTGGCAAACCGCCGTCACTTTGCGGATGATGGGCAAAGCCCAGGAAAACATACCGCCAGGGGATGTTTTTCGAGCGCGTCAGCGCGGGGTGCAGGGGCCTCCCTGCCACACGAAAACTATTCTCCCCAGGGAAATAGTTTTCGTGTGTTTAGAACTAACCGCAGCCGGTTGGTTCTAACCCCGCCCTAGGCGGGGAGGCAGTAGGAACGCAGTTCCTCTGCCGGGGAAGGCCAAAGGCCGAGGGGCGTAGCCCCTCAAAAGGGGCTTTCTTGGCCCCTTTTGGAAAGGGAGCGCAGAGGGAAAGGCTTTCCCTGCTGGGGAATGTCGTCAGACATGGGGCAAAGCCCCAAGAAAAGGAACTGCTACATACGGTTCCTTTTCTTTATGCGGTTCGTGCCGTGGATGGGGAGGGCTTGCCTGGACTAATTAAGAATGAAGAATTAATAATGAATAATGGTAGTATCGCTCCACGATTATTTAATATTGTCCGCGCAGCGGACTCCTTCATTTATCATTCTCAACTATTAATTATTAATTATCATGGAGGGAGTTATGTGAGTTATGCAATCATCCGAAACGTAAAATACAAACTGAAAGATGTGGGCAATATCAGCCGCCATAACGAGCGGCAGAATAAGCAATACGGCAATCCCAATGTGGATGTGCAAAAATCAAAGGATAACTTTCATTTGAAAAAGCCAATAGAGCAGTCCTATTTGAAGGAGTTTGAGCGCATTAGGGATGCGGAGTATTTGCTGGGCAATATCCGCTCCACCGGCAAGAAACAGAGCAACGCCGTTTGTGAGTTTATCATCACCAGTGATTCCGCTTTTTTCGAGGTTATGTCCAAAGGGCAGTTACACCGGTTCTTTGATGACTGTTACGATTATGTGAAACAAAAATGCGGGGAGCCTTATATCCTTTCAGCCGTGGTACATATGGATGAAAAAACACCTCACATGCATGTGGCCTATATGCCGGTGGTAGATGGGAAAGACCGCAAAGGAAACCCCTGCAAGCGGATTAATTGCAGTGAGTTTTGGAAAGGCTTTAACAGCTACGGTATTTTGCAGAATGAGTTTCACCGGCACATCACCTCTCGCGGCTACAAGCTGGAGCGCGGTGAGGTGGGGAGCCGGGCCGAGCATTTGACGGTTGCGGAGTTAAAGCGGAAAACGCTGGAAAAGGAAATCCGGGATATGGAAAGGGCGTTAGGTGCCGCAAAGCAGCGATTCTCCGATTTGGAGAATAAGGTTAAAGGTATGGAGGGCATTGTTACCCCCAAAAAGCGTCTGGATACCATCAAACCGGAACCAGGCATGATGGGTGCTGTCAAGGGGGTATCCCTAGAGGATATCCAGAATCTCAAAAAAATAGCTTTGGAATATTACTTGCTCAATGAGAAAATGAGGGATTTAAGCGTCAAATATGTGAACCTGAAAAGCAAGGTCCCCTCCGAGGCTGAAAAGCTGGAAACGGCGAAAAAGCTGGTTGCTATCCAGCAGCTTGAAAATGATAAGATGCGGTTAGAGGCGATTTTACATGCGCATGGCATTGATGCCGCTCACCAGGATGTTGACAGGAACAAAGAGGCCGAGCGGTAGGGTGAATCGGCACTTTTAGATCGCTTGGAACCTTGTGCATATGTCGGCGGCGTTGAACACCTCGGCGGATAAGTTGAAATGTTCAATCTGTGCCGCCGTATTCACTTGGGAATATGACCATGAATTGTATAAACGCCGCAATGAAGTCGAACGCCTTTTCCGCCGTATAAAGGCTTATCGTAGAGTTTTTACCCGTTATGACAAGCTGGATATCGTTTTTCTGGCTTTTGTTTCCCTTGCTCTCATCATCGAAACATTGCATTAGTATCCACACGCCCTAGTTAACACCTGCTGAACAAGGCTTTTTGCCTTGTTCAGCAGGTGTTAATGTAAACGTGTCCTTTTATATAAAAAAATAGAGAACGGAAGCTCCAATGCGGTCAATTTTACGCTGACAATAAGCATAAACAAGTAATATTGTTCGTAAGGAGACGGCTTATAAGCGTATAACGCATTCTTTTCCCTCACATAGTCAACAAAAATATTTTTGTAAAAGGAAAAATCCAACAAGCTTTGATCTGGTATATATTGACTAGGAATATATAGATCGAAAAGAGATAACCTGAGCACAATAACCGCTATAATCAAAAGCAAGAGAATGCTTACAAGCTGTGAGAGAAGCCACAATGAATTTGCTTGTATAACATCATTTATTTCCTTATAAGGAAGAAATTTACTAAAAAATGTGTGTATCTTTTTTAACTTTGCCAAGATACATTGTATTATGCGTAAACAGAGCAATATAGATAAAATGAGCACAGAGATCAATAAAAATTGCCGGATGATTATATACGCATGGGCGTAGTTATTGACTTTATAATTGTTGGCGTTTGTACTAATAAGCTGCAGATCCTTATAGATATTATCGGCGGCAAAAGTCCCCATCATGTCGTTATCGCCCATAAAAAATATATTCTGTAATCCCGCTTCGCTTGCGTAGCGGCTGTCAAAGCTACTATTAAAAGGGATATATACAGACTCATCTCCGTTCGAGGAAAGTGTGGTATAGAGGCTCTCTTGCGTATATATGCCGCACACGGTATAAGGAATATCGTTAAGTTGAAGCACATTTCCCACTCCATTAGTTGTATTAAATAGAGTAAATGATAGGTCTTCACTAATTACTGCGACATTTAATCCTACCTCTGTGGCCCGCTCCGTAAAAAAGTTTCCAAATACCAGCTTAAAATTCATATATACATCCGCATTATAGCTGGCAATGCTAATATTCACTTGGTGATTATTAGCGTAGCCGGACACCTCTTTTGTATAGGCCGGATTTCTCTCTTGGATTTGTTCTAATTCTCGGGAACTGACAGAAGACAGACTATTGATATTATACTCCTTTGCCCTTATTTCCACCCTTGGTGTCACAGCAACAAAATTGTTTATTATAAATGCATGTATGCAGAAAAGTATGGCTAAACATATACCGGGAAATACTACGCACTTAAGTTGCTTCATTGGCTTGACCTTACCTTTTGTTCATGATCCAGCGGCTTTGAACTATTTTTTACCACCTGACTTTGCATATTAATCGCAGCGTCAACAGCGGCATTAAATTCGTCTGTTTCCAGTACAGCGACGCTAAGCTTTTTTACCAGATCATACTCGCCAAAAACACCTGAAACAGTTTCGACTACATACACAAACGTGTCCGAACCAGATTGTATTATACATTCTCTGGGTAATATTTTTTCATAACTCCCGACTACATAGGTGTATTTTACATCACATAGTTGACCATCATATATTTGATATTCACCCTCGCCAATGATCTCACAAACGCATACCATGGATTGAGTGTCCGCATCGAATTGCTTCTCACGTACAATAGCGGAGATGTTAGGCTTAATGTTCTCAAATGTTAACAAAACTATATCTCTTTCAGATATGTAGCTGTCTTTACGTAACTCAATTTCAAAGACTATATTGCGGCCGTTTACACTACCGGTTGCTTCAATCTGAAACGACAACTCTCCTGCTTCAGCAACTGCTACCTGTACTTCAGGCGTCATCCAATAGTCCACTTTTGTGCTGATTAATGTAAACAGCAAAATAATGCCCAAAAATATAATAACCGCCTTAATAACCTTATGTCTATTTATCTGCATACCGTCCTCCTTATTTGATTCCAGAGTAACTAATGCCCTCAACCAGCTCATCATGAGCCAATAAATATACCAACAATGGCAATATTAAATAAATTGTTCCTGCGGCATACAGGTTTGATGATATATTACCAAGATAGAGGGAGAGCGGAAGCTCCCCTTGGTCTGTCAAAAAGATCAATGGTTGTTCAATCATTGACCAGCATTCTATAAATAATAGGATAAATAAGGCCGCAACCGCTGTTTTAGACAATGGGACGATAATATAAATAAACACGCCCCAGTGAGACAGACCGTCAATCTTTCCCGCGTCAACAATTTCATCGTCAATATTTTTCATAAATTGCGTCATCATAAATGCCCCAAAAGCGCTGAACGCGTTGGGCAAAACCACAGCAGCCGTAGTATCCAATAAGTTCAGATGATTGAGTGTGATGTATTGCGGTACCAAAGTAGCCTGAAATGGTAATAATAAAATAATGATATAGAGAAAGAAAATAATATCTCTCCCAGGGAATTGAAATTTGGAGAATCCAAATCCTGCCGAAACGCTGAGGGGGATTGCCAATATCACGGTGAAAAAGAGTATTTTAACCGAATTCCAAAACCACAATAGATACTGCGGCGAACGCAGAAGAACTTGCTCATATTGGTAGATTGAAATATCTCTAGGAAAAACATGAGCCCCTTCAGCTATTTCCCAAGAGGACATAAAAGAGTTTGACACGGTGATTATGAGCGGAATGATACATAGCGCCGCACTGATAAAAACAATTGCTTTGATAAACCACTTTTTCAAAAGAGACGCCCTTTCCTTTTATAAGTCTCGTGTATAATGCCGTTGCAATTTTAATATGAGCCAGATCAGCATCGAAAGTATGCCGATTAAAATGATCGCCGCTGTGGCCAACCGCTGATAGTTTAATTTAAAAAAGTTATTATTCATAAAGTGTTGTAGCATATATATGTTTTTGGGAGGCATGGAGCCGTACATCACGTAAACCTCCCTAAATAGCTTGAAACTATTCATCACAGAAATAATGATCGCAAAAAAAGCAATTGGAGCGATCAACGGCAAAATCACCATTCGTATCATTCTAATTTCTGACTTCGACTCAAGCAGATAGACTTCTTTATATTCCTTTGGTATTGTTGAAATAGCGCTTGTGAAAACTACCGCCAAATATCCCATATTTTTCCAAATATATAACAGAATGATAACTTCCATAGCGAATTTTTCATCTAAAAAGTTTATTGATTCCAGGCCCAAATGAACGGCAAGCCTGGAAATAAACCCGTCTACTCCTAAAATAAGATTCCAGCCCCCTATAACCGACGCAGTGGGAATTATAAGAGGTATAAGCAACGCCCAGCGCGCAAAAACATGCGGCGCATTCATCATCGACAAACTTAAGCCAAGGGACAGGATTAATAAAAGCGGTACCCCAATACCAATAAAAATAAGTGTATTCTTTACGGCCAACATAAAAGTGGGATTTTTAAACAATTCTATAAAATTACCCAACCCGACAAATTCGATTTTACCAATTCCACTTGTGAAGCTGTAATATAAACTCGCAAAAAAGGGAATAATCGCAAAAACCAATATGCCAGAAAAACTTGGCAATATAAATAAACATCCTATCAGCATGTTCCGCTTTTTACTAATAGCACTCACCTCCTCATTTCTTCAGCTACAGCCTATGCAGGTTCATTTTCATTGCCGCTGAAGAGCTTTCTATATAAAGTATTATTATTAATCAATTGATTATGGCTACCCTGAGCGACAAACTGTCCATCGGCCATAACATATATTTGGTCACATCCCATCAATGAAGATGCTTTATGGCTGATAAAAATCACAATCGACTGGGTAGCTATATTTTGGATAATAGAAAGTATTTCTTTTTCAGCCGCTCCATCTAAGTCAGAGGTCACCTCATCCAGTAAAAAAACAGGAGTCTGCCTCAAGATCGCCCTGGCAATATTAAGCTTTTGCTTTTGACCACTGGACAAGAGTGATCCATTTTCCCCTAGCTTAGTTTCATATTTTTCTGGAAGATTTTCTATCATCTGTGTTAGCCCTGCTTTTTCACAGGCCCATACAACATCCTTATAACCTGCGTGCCTATTAGCAATTTTTATATTTTCTAGCAAAGACTCATTTGTAATAAAGATTTCTTTTTGTATATATGTAAAATTGTTGCGCAAACTATTGATATTTATCTCATGCTGATTGATTCCATTAAACTTAATATAGCCGCTATCTATATCATAAAAGCGTATCAATAACTTTGCCAAGGTGCTTTTCCCACAACCATTGTTTCCTACTATTCCATATAAACCGTTTTTATCAAGCTGCATTGACAGATTTTGCAATACGGGCGTATCTTTATAAGCAAAAGAAACCCCTTCTAAAGATATGCTATGAATAACAATATCCTTTTCATCTGTGGCACAGTGCAAGTCTGTTTCATCCATCTCGTTTTCAAAGGCTTCAATGCGATCCATGCTGACACTAACGCTTTGTGCGCTAATATTGAGATTCAGGATTCTTGAAACAGCATTAAATAAGTTATTGATGTACGTATTAAATGCCACCATGCTACCAACTGTCAACTTGCCCTCCATAATTAACACCGCTGATAAATAGATAACCACCAACGTAAATACCAAGGTGATAAGTTGACTCAATATATTCATTGAATTTTCAAGAAAGATAGATCTTTTTACCAAACCAAACCGCTGAGCAATAAAACCTTTAAAGCGACTTGCAAAGCTATCTTCTAACTGATAAGACCGAATCCCCTTTAAATTTGCAAAAGCTTCATTAATAAAGCCATAATATTTATCTGAGAATTTCTTTTCTTTTTTTGAAAGGGCTTTGAATTTACCACGAAACACCACGGTAATCATTACCGATGCAGGAATAAATAATATGGAAACGGTGGATAACTGGATAGAGATGGAAAATACAAAATAGAGTGATATAATCAAATTAAAAATAATTAACGCAACACTTGTAGCAAAATTAATATAGTAATCTACAATGGATCCCGCATCCGATTCCAACCTCGAAATTAGTTCCCCAACTGTAAACTCATCCAGCTTCTTAAATCGCATGTGGAGTATTTTGTTATACAATTTCATTTTGACGTCGTTGGTTATCTTAAAAGAAAGTATCTGGCCAAGATAACCTTCCAAAACGCCCATTCCAACTGACCCCATTATAACAAAGAAATAGATAACAATGTAGTTCGTCAAATCGTTTAAATTCGAGGTGGTGATAAAATCAATCATGCGTCCATATAGTAATGGACCTATGTTGCTGGTGGCTACGCCAACAATAATGAGCAATAATAACGCAACGATAAACCCCATCCGGTTTTTAAAATATCGTTGATAAAAGCGAAAAAACTTATTTTCTTTTATCTTTTTCAACTGCATTTCTATTTTACCTCTTACCAATAAAGGGTAATTTTAATACGGCTATTATTCATTTATTCGGATCCAAATATTGTACTCCGCCTCATCCAAAGCTTCCTCCAGAGAAATCTCGTCCTGTATATATTTCCAAATGGGGTTGGCCAGATCTTGTTTGTATTCGCCCATATCGTAAAGGTAGTCGACTGTGTTAATGATTTCGGCGAATTCCTTTTCTGCTTCATCGGGAAAACCGCCAACCCACTGCCGCTTTCTTTCTTCCGCGTTTTGATTGATAGGCGACGCATCAAATGATGGGATCAGTTGTACATTTTCAGTGAGCAGATAGCTTAAGAAACTCCAAGCCGCATCCTTTTCCATGCTATTGCTGCTGATAGAATACATAAACAGCGGATACGCTACCGAATTGCGGTTGATTTCTCCCGACGGCATGGGCCAGTAGGCAATTGTTCCTTCAGCCAGCTCATAATACAACTGCTGATGCTCATATTGACCACGGATATTCTGTATCTCAAAGAGATGAGTGCGGTCATGCTTATCCAAAATAGTACCGCTCATGGATGTTATAAGGTTGCCCTGCTGGTGGACGGCTTTATAATCTGACAACAGTTGCAAAAACCAATCCTGGTGAAGATTAATTTCCTTGGTATCCAGATCAATTAAGTCAGGTATTTGTGCAATTAACATGTCAATAAGGGGGGCATTTTCCAAGCTATTAGGCGCAAGATTCATAGAACCAAAAAGAGAGGTATCGGGATAGTCCAGGCCAATTTTCAATATCTCGCTCCACTGTATTGGAGATGTAAGGGAAAGGCCCATCTCCTCGCCCACCGTTTTGGTATAAACCAGTTTCATATAAGCGGTGCCCAGGGGAAGGCCGTTGAGCTTACCGTCCAAGGTGATGCCATCCAATACGTGCTGATTGAGCAGCGGATAATTTTCATCTTGTTGGATGTAGCTGCTTAAATCCACAAAGGCGTCAGTCTTTAACAAATCCAAGTAGACAAGTCCCATACCTCCGGTGGCTACAATATCCCCCACGTCATTGGACATGATCTTTACAGCCAGCTTCTGCTTTGCCGATTCCATGTTTGCGTAAAATTGTTCCTGGGTATTGTAAAACACATCCCAAACAATCTCCACTTCAGGGTAATCCAAGGCAAAGCGTTTGACGGCCTCATCCAGAAACTGCTGTTTATAAGCGGCGGTAATGGTAATGGTGGTTGTAGTGTTTCTCTCAGGCTTTTTCCCTGCCGTTTTGATCAGACGATATATCCTGTTTTCCAGGTCTCCATTGGTAACCAGATAGATATCCCCTGTCGGGCTTACCCTAAAGCCCTCCATAGCGGGCAAGCCGATGCTGGCGACGCTCGCAAAAAGCAAATCCGCTGTATCGCCAAAGGTCAACTCCGTTTGAAGCCGTGATGCGGAAAAGTCATAGCTGTATATTTTTTGATGGTTTCCTATATACGCAGTATTCTCAGCGTCATAATATGCCACAAAACTGCAAGCATCAGGAACGCTTATCCGCTCCACGATACTGTAATTGTGCGCGATATCGGCTTTTAGCAACTCTCTTGTGCCGGTTGCGTCATTTTTAGATGTGATCACATAGAAGTTCCCTGCCGGATCAATATCCAACCCATGTATGATATCTCCAAAAGGATGCCCCAACAATTCCCCGTCTAAGGAGTTAACTTGTAATTCATAATTAAAAAAGATGTAAACCTTATCATCATAATATCTAAACTGATCCACATCACCTATATAATCGCCATTCCGCAGATTAACAATTTCGATGCCCGTCGTTAAGGGACTGCCTTTTTTGTTGTAGACGCTTAACACATAATTCCCCGAACCCATTTGAGAATACAGGATATAAAAATTCCCATCCTCATCCAAGGTAAAGCTTCTGACAGCGTAAAGGCCAAAGTATGCCTCTTGGCCAAGGGCGTCCACTTCTTCCTCTGTAGGATAATCGGAAATATCGTTGAGGTCCGGGATCTCAAACAGCATCTCCCTTTGGCCATCCTCTGTGGTTTTATATATAGCGTTGGGATTTTTTTCCATGAAAATTATCCCGCTATCTTTATCAAAATAAAGAGGTTTCCCAAAGGATCTCCCTCCTTCGCTTACAACGGATTCTACCACCGCGAAGTCATAGTAATATTTTCCACTGATATTATCATTGGACCCGATGCCTGGTTCTCTAGCGCTACCGTTCCCAAGATATAGAATCAAGCTCGCTACAACAACTCCCGCTACTAACAAGCATGCGGCAACCACGGCCACAATTCGCGCTCTCTTATTCATAATGTCCACCCCATTGCGCTAATCCATAATCTTTCAATAGATATGATTAAATATTTTGATACACTCTAACATTAATATTGGTAGGGCAAAGTTTACTGCTTTGCCCTATTTCGCTACGCCTAAGCTTACCGTGCCCAGCCCGCTGAAATTCTGCAAGTTAAATTACAGCTGGATTCACAGGTTACACCGCAAGCGCTTGAGCAGCCGTTTACACATGTCCCCAAACAAGTAGTATTACATGATGCATTGCAAGTGCCTTTACAGGAGAAGGAACACCCTAACTGGCAGGAATCTGAGCAAGCGGCGGCTGGTTGTATGGTGATACTGCTACCGATTTTACTCTCGTACATAAATCTCACCTCCTCAATCGCTGTTCTTGGGCCCTTAGAACAGACAATGTATGTAAATGTAGTGTCTAAAACACATACATTACACCACAGATATATTCTACTCTTCTACAACCTGGCTATGTTCAAAATCCACATGCATATTGCCTTGCCAGCCATACTTCTCCGCGCCATTATCCCACCATTTCTGAAACGCTATGACGGTTTTACCGTAATCAGTAATTAGTTTTTCATACAATGCTTCATTATTGATGACATCCGGCAATTTTGTAAGGTTTTCAAGCGCGGTCTTTCTTTCAAATATATTTTCTATTGCCTCCATTTCTTCTTTCGGAATATCCCATGTGGCTTTGCTCATTTCAAATCACCTTCCTGTCTATTTCAATATTCATAATATCCAACAGAGATATTATTTTTTTCATAAAGAGCCTTTATAGGGTCTAAGTAGGTCAATTCTGTAATTCGACTGTCTCCCGCCTCGCTCTTCATACCTAACTGGTAAAGCCTTGCCACTTCCCGCTCAATATGGCTTTTCCGGCATTGAAAAGAGGGCGAGACATTGATCTCGTTAGTAAATTCTTGGTTGATGCAAATGCAATTGAGACATTGATAAGCGTCACAGACTCCACACAGGGCATTATACTTCCTTTTATATAACTGAGCATCAAGCAGATTATCCAGCCCATGTTTAACATCACCTACTTGACGGCTACGATCCTTGCT
>Ga0153942_1001109_pt1 | contig 10757 bp, 11 predicted proteins | sample TSNJ026MetaG_FD_104731 | JGI IMG/M metagenome (GOLD analysis project Ga0153942, IMG submission 104731) | Attine ant fungus gardens microbial communities from New Jersey, USA - TSNJ026 MetaG | ecosystem: Host-associated > Fungi > Mycelium > Unclassified | place: USA: New Jersey, Brendan T. Byrne... | reverse complement strand
TTTTGCTTGGCTGTTCTTAAATCGGTTCTTAAACCTCAGGCAATTATTGCATCATATCGGTCACGTTTTCAAACGCTTCTCCGGCCCGCCTAGCGAACTTGCGTCGGGTAAGCTTGCGGCAATAAAATTACCCTCCGGCCATTGTACGGAGTACGGTAAGCCGGTCGCCTTCGGACAACGGAGTACCCAGAGTCGCCGTCTTACTGTTGAGATGGAAAAATGAATTCTTTAGCGCCTCCAAGGGCAGCTTTATCGTTTGCTGCTCCGTGAAAGCTACCAGAGCCTTCTCAATGGATGAACCGTTGGGTATATCCAGCTCAATGTTGCTGGTTTCTCCGGGCAGGTCATAACAAAGCAGGCGTATAGTAATCTTCATGGACGTTACGCCCTCGCTTCTTCCGTTTGAGGAGGATATAGATCGGTGATTACCTGCTCCAAGCCTCCCAATGCTTCCAGGGATTCCTTAAGCGGTACTCCGTCCATATCCCAGCCTATGGTATTGAATAGATTATCAGCCAGCAGTTCATGATCCACGTGAATATCCGCCAGCGGGCCGTCATACGGAGGATTGGAGGTATACATGCGCCGGGACAACGTGTAATCATTGCGCCGTTTGCCTTCGCGCAGGTTAAAGGCATGCCGCATATTGAATATGCGCAAGCCCAATTGCCTGACTTCGGCCGGAGTATAATTAAATTCCGTTACCGCGTTGAACTGCTCAATCTTATAACTGAAGGGGCCGCCCATTGAGCAAAATATGCACAATCCTGAAGCATTGACAACCTCCTGTTCAGCAACGGCCAGCATATCCAGATAACCGGTGCCGCGGTAATCAAAATTGTGTCCGGTAACATGTGTATAGGTAGTCATAGGCAGGGCGCCTTTCACATGACGCCCCGGAGTGGGATCATACTTGTAGGTACGGGTCAGTCCATAAGCCATCCGCGAATCATGCATTGGCTCTTCAATACCGCTGGCCACTACCAGGCATTCATGTCCCTTGCCGAAACTGTCGGCTGCCGCTTGCGAGCCTTTTGCCAATATGGCTCCGACACCTTCGCCTTTACAGATTTTCTCTGTCACCGCCACAATGGCGTCGCCATTACCCCAGCTCAGCTCAACATTGTCCAATTCCTCCTTGGATATAATGCCGTTTTCATAACAATCCATAGCCCAGGCTACGGTGGAGCCGGTGGAAATAGTGTCCAAGCCGTATTCATTGCACAAATCATTGGCGCGGGCCACCGATTCCATATCCTTATTCAGCATCATTGAGCCAAAGCTCCCCATTGTTTCATATTCCGGGCGAGGAGAATGCGTCAGATCCCAGCGCTCCGAGGGGATATTCATGATAGCGCCGCAGCCCAGCGGGCAGTTGGAGCAACTATACTTCTTAATTTTGAATTGATCCATACCGATAGAGCTAACCGGAAAAGCCGCTTCCTCCGGATAATCAGCAATGCCTACGCCGCCCCAGTTTTTAATGCCGGCGTCGCCGCTCAGCACCGAGGAAACATACCCTACACCAGTGCCATAAGTCCCATATGCACCTGCGCCTTGGGCCATCGGGCCATCCATGAAGGCCTTACTCTTTTTATTTACTTCTATTAACTTCGCGTCATCGTAAATGGTTGCCTTTTGATTGCCGCGCACCACCACCGCTTTCAGTTTCTTTGAGCCCATTACTGCGCCGGAGCCGCCGCGGCCCGCAGCCCGGTGTCCGTCGTTCATCACCGCTGCCATATTGGATAAATGCTCCCCGGCCGGGCCGATGATTGCCGCGTTAATTTTGTCGCCATGTTCCTTACGTAATACTTCTTCCACAGAGGTTATGGTCTTCCCCCATATGTGAGAGGCGCCGCGTATTTCCGCTTTTCCGTCATCGATGAAGAGATACACCGGTTTTTCGGCAATGCCCTTGACGAATACGGCGTCATAGCCGGCCGCCTTCAGCTTTGGGCCGAAAAATCCGCCTGAGTTGGCATCGTTCCAGCCGTTGGTGACCGGAGATTTGGAGACCACCGTATAGCGCCCGCCAAACAAGGCTCTATTACCGTTCAAAGGCCCACTGACAAAGCCGATCATGCTGTCCTCGCCGAACACATCCGCATGCGCCGGCATCTCATCGTACAAGATCTTCGCTCCCAGCCCCGGACCGCCCATAAAGTTACGGGCCAGGTCTTCCGATAACGGGCGTGCTTCTATGTTGCCGTCACTAAGATTGACAAACAGCATTTTCCCCATATATCCATGCATCTTCAATCACTCCTTTTAACTTGTTAAATAGTCGATTGTGAAACTCAATAAACGGCGTAATCATGTTGTTTTATTAACGAAATCTTCTCACTCGTATTGAGGAGGCAGCGATCGCAGCTTTTCATGGCGGATGGTTCTCTGAACGGCCTCTCCATGACCTGTTAAAAACCAGTCCTCGCAGTCGCTGAGGCACTGTTGCCGAAGCTCTTCGGCCAGAAGCCAGCATGTGCGTTCTATCCATTCCCGCTGGACCCACCGGGAGTTTTCGTCCAGACCGCCTTCCTCTGCCATGGCAAGGAGCAGGGTCGAGATTTCTTGCCCCAGAATGGGCAGCTCCTGCAGACGACGCCATGTCCACTTGTAGTAGGGCCGATACACCTTGTTCAGATGGTAGACCAGCCCCATTGCTTCCACGGCGAACTTCGCTAGTACAATGCGCACTGTTACCCAGTCCTCACGATCTGAAATGCGCTCAAAATTGTACTGACCGGTCTGGGCGATGGTCATGCATCGGGCAGCGATCTTTTTTCGGCGAAGGTCTTCGGGATAGTAGTCCAGAAGCCTCTGGCGGACAGCGGAAAACTCTCCTGTGCCGTCCCAGAACACCTCGCCGTTCACTACCATTGCGTAGTTTTCCTCAGGCGCCCAGCGCCACTGCAGAACGTCCTCTGGGACGCATGGAACGCCGATCAGCGAGTAGTAGAACTCGCCTACGGTCATGACGCCGATCGTCGCTCCATGCATGGATCTCGTCCTGGTAAACTCTGGCGGATGGCGTCTGAAAAGCTCCTCTTTCCATCGCTTCAGTGCGGGAATGGCGTCCCTGTCCGCCTCGGTCACCCACAGGAAAAAATCCACCCCCCAGTCGTGATCCATGGACTTTTCATCGTCATAGCCGAAGCACTCAGAGCCGTTTCCGCAAAGTCCGGCTGCCAGCCTTGGGAAAAGGGCCGGAAAGACCGCTTTCAGCTCAGGAGCAGCGACGTTTTTCCAGTATGAGCGGCTCAGTTCCAGCGCTCCGGTCATTCTTCCGCACCCTCGCCGGCAAAGACATCACGCGCCTTTTGCACTGCTTCCAGATTGCGGAGGGTGTGCTCGTACTCCGCGTTTTTTCCGAAGAAATGCTCTGTGAGGGAGAGGGCTTTCTCGAAAGCTGCCTGAGCGCCGTCCCAATCCTTTTGTCTGCAGCACAGGCTCCCCTTGAGAGACAGTGCTGCGGCGTGGTGGACATCCGCCTCGCCCATGGAATCGTACATTCCCAAAGCCTCATCGATAAGTGATTTTGCGCCGTCTGTGTCGCCCATGTTCAGGCGGATGTTTGCAAGGTTGTTAAGAGACGTGGTGACCTCGTGGGCAGGCGCGCCATGGCGGCGTACCCACTCCAGCGCCTGCTCCGCCAGCTTCTCTGCTTCTTTGAATTTTCCCTGTTCCTGCAGCACGAGCGCAAGGTTGTTCTGGGCACTGGCGTAAGCATAGTCTTTGGGATCCAACAGGCGAAGCGAAGTCTCAAACATCTCCGCAGCCTCGGCGAGCTTACCCGACAGCCGCAGGGTGCCGGCGAGATTCATGAGGACGGTGGAATAGGTTGGCTTGTCCTTCTGTCCGGCGGCCTCCAGGAGGACGAGCGCCTGTAAATAGGCGGCTGCCGAATCCTCATACCGACTCACGCCCCTGTAAAAACCTGCAAGTTCGTTGAGGACGGTTATCTTTTCCGGATTCGGCACACGCTCAAGGGTTTTTTCGAGAAAAGGCTCAACCTCTGCCACTTTGCCGGACTGGTACAAGGCATCCAGCTGTTCAAAAAAATCTTTAATTTTCCTCTATCCTTTCCGTGAAGCATACATCCCAGCTTCCTCCAGATCCCTTAAACCGTAAGGTCTTATGGAGTTTTCGAGAATACATTTTGCCAAGGAGATCCCTTGGGCTACGAGAGCCAGAATGTGCTCCCGCAGAACGATCAGGGTGTTCTCCGAATATGTGAGTAGTTCTCCGAGCTGGTACGTCTCAAGGGAGGTGCTCCAAGGCGTGTCCTGCTCCGAATGCAGGGGACGAAATGCCCCTGCCGCATCGGGGAATCGGGCAAACAGCTCCTCCGTCTGCCTCATCAGCTTCTCGGCGATCTCTTCTGCGAGCTGTCGCCTCGCCAAGGTGAGTGCTGGCAGTCTCCCCTGCAAAAGGACGTACTCGTCGGGCGCAGTGCGCTCCATCATACGAATGTATTTTTCCTCTACCAGATTGTGCCCCGCGCTCTTTGCCGTCTCAAGATCCCGCAGATAGGATCCCAGAGCTTCTGCCGACCATGCTTCAAACTGTGCCCTCCGCATCCTGTCAAAGGTGACGTAGTCGTTTTGGCAGGACGCCTTCGATCCCCCTTCATTTACCGCCTGAAACATCTTCCATTCGATCGAGATTATATCATCCGTTGTAGCCATAAAAACATCTCTTTCCATTCGTTGTCCCGGCTCCCGAGGGCGACAGGCGGGGCATCCGCCTTCGTCCCCGTCGGTCCGCTCCTTTTGATGACATCGGCAAGCGTATCGATCGCTGTTATATTTTTTTCTCCCGCGAACCCGCGGTAGCCGGTATCCCCTTGTCGTTCATTCTTTGCACATAACCTCTGATTTGACGCTCGAAGCCCTCTCTGTCATCGATCTTCATGCCCTTCATCTGAAGCGGCAGACCCAACCATTCAGCCTTTTCCTCGCCGAGCGGACGGTATTTGAGCAGCTGGATCTGCTTGGGCTTGTTCGACAGGTCGTTCAGGATGAAGTCACTCGCACTGTCGATATACTCGGTATTGTCGTTGAACCCGGGGATGATGGGCATGCGGATGACCATCGGAACATCCATATCCGCGAGCTTTTTCATATTGCTCAATATCAATTCGTTGCCAACGCCCGTAAACTTCTTGTGAATGTCGCTATCCATCTGCTTAATATCCGTTATATACAGGTCAACATACGGTGCGACCTCGTCAATGGTCTTAGGATTCACATGGAGCGCAGACTCCAGGCAGGTATGCAAGCCCTCATCTTTGCACGCTCTCAATAAATCACGGCAAAAACGCCACTGCAAAAGCGGCTCGCCGCCGGACAATGTCACTCCGCCGCCTGATTTATCGTAAAAGGATCGGTCTCTGCGTATGACATCCATCGCTTCGTCCACGGACATCTTCTTTCCCCACAGGTTCAGAGCGTCCGACAGACATTCGTCCTGGCAGAGCAGGCAGTTGTCGCAAAGGTTGCGGTCGATGCCGACAACTCTGTTATCACCAATCTTTAGCGCGTTTCGACCATGTTCTGCACATGCTTTCAAACAATATCCGCAGCCAATGCACTTGTCTGCATGCACTCCAACTTGGGGAAAACGCTCGTAGGTTTCAGGATTACTGCACCATTCGCACCTCAATGGACAACCTTTAAGGAATAATTCAGTTCTGATTCCGGGTCCGTCATGTATCGTGAACCTCTGAATATTTGCCACAATGGCAGAAGTTTCGCCGTGTCCGTCAATAGGATCGGCTGTGTCAAAGATCATCGTATTATCATCCATAATATACCTCGAAGCTTTAATATTAAAAATATACCCCGACAATAAATCGGTCGCCGGGGTGTATGTAGGAAATATTCAATCCTCCCGGCATCTGCTAAGAGATCAAAGCCGGTGTTGACATCCTGTGAGAATATCGTATCGACCGGAAGGTATGCCTGTGATCAAGCGAATGATTGTTCGGTTCTCTCGATCAGCTCATCCTGGAATGACTCGCTCAGCGAGTGGAAATAGGAGCTGAAACCGGATACGCGGACAATTAGATCCTTATACTCCTCAGGCTTCGCCCGGGCCTCAAGCAGAGTCTCCCTGTTGGTAATCATGACCTGGATGTGCAACGGATTCTGTGCGAAATATGCATCCAGGAAGTCGACTAAGGTCTCGCGGCCCTGCTCACCAGAGACGGTGTCGGTACCGAACTTCATGTTAATCAGTGTGCCGGTCGAAAACTTGCCATGGTCGAGCTTGCCGATGGATCTGGCGAGGGCGGTGGGGCCAGATCTGTCACGGTGGGAGACACACGTACGAACGGCTTCGATATTGGCGGAGACCACCTCATGATGCTTGCGGCCATCGGGGGTCGCGCCGACAGCCAGGCCGTAGAGCACGTTAACGATCGAGGAGAAAGAGCCTGTACAGATCTTCCAGATGCCGCGTGAGGGAGGATAGGACTGGTACAGCTTGCTATAGCTGTCCAGCACATACTTCATCATCTCGTCGGCATAATCATCATCATTGCCGTAATGAGGAACCTTCTCGCTGTTGACCAACTGGTAGAGGCGCTCGTGGCCCTCCCAGTTCTTGGTAAGGGCATCGTAGTATTCCTCCGCGGGGATCTTCTTATCCTCATACACCAGCTTCTTCAAGACGGTGAGGGAGTCGGCAACGGTGGCAGGCCCCAAGGCCTGGAATCCGGCGTGATTGTACTTTGCGCCGCCGTTCACCCAGCTCTTTCCGCTCTCGACGCAACCATCGACCAACAAAGACATAATGGGGTAATCGTCACACTCGGCATAGGCTGCCTGCAGCACGTTGCACATCAGAACGGCTCGATCCGCCCAATACTTCTGCTGTGCCTCGTAGGCGGCCAGAACCTCGTCAAAGGTCTTGAAGTCCTTCAGATAGCCGGTCTCCAGGCCGAGGGACTTGCCCGCGCCGCGGCATTCGGTGTAGTTCGGGCATTGTTCGCCTCCGCAGTCCAGACATTTACCGTTGTTCAGCGCCAGCTCCAGTATTTTGGGGAGGTTCACACCGCCGACGTCAAGCCAGCCGCCGCTCTTGCCGGCAGGCCCCATTTCAACGCAGCCGATATTGACATAGTCGCGGGCATCTTCAAGAGAACAACCCATTCTCTGCAGGGACTCAATAGCGACCCTGTCATTGAGTATCTTCGGATGTCCGGTGCCTAAACGCATGATCTCAGCAACCTTGACCTTCAGCTCGTAAGGTAATCCATCGTGCCAACGGACGCAAGTATAGGGAACCGCCTGTCTCGTGTGCCCCGTGGCATCCAGGAACATAAATGACAGGTCATTGGTGACATTATTGCCGTCCTTGTCAACGCCGCCGACGAGGACCTGGCCGCCGAAACTGCCTCTCTGGCCGAAGCGGTATAAATCGTTGGTCGGATACTGACCATTGTTGGTCGCCTCGTTACGCAGATATAAGCAATCGATCAGCTGCTGCGCGAAATCCTTTGTGATGGCGCCTTTTTCCATATCGGCCTCATAGTAGGAACCCAGGAGTAAATCCATACGGCCCATGCCGATGGCTCCGCCGCTGGCCTCCATGAAGTAAACCTGGCACGCCGCGTGGTGGAGCATTACGGCTTCCCAGAAGGTCCGGGGGGCGCCCTCGGTGAGGTGCTCGCAGATCTCGCTCAGGCTTTGCAGCTCATCCTTGGTCTGCTGGCTGGAATATTTGCTGATCTGCTCCCTGGCAAACTTCGCGTATCTTCTGAAGTAATTGGACCATGCATCCAGCACGATCAGCTGAGCATCATAGAGCTGAAGGGCCTTGAGTCCCTCCTCGGTGACGGGCAGACCGAGCCTGTCTTTATACTCGCGGACATACGCCTTCAGGCCGCCCACACCCTTTTCCAGAAGGCGTGCAAAATCCGGAGTCGTATGGCCAATGCCCATGTCGACGTTTACGTTGGAGTTGATTACCAGCATGCCGCCGGTGACTCCGCATCCCTTAGCGGCGTCTTTCGGCATTCGGGTTCTGAACGTGGTGGCAGCGTCCTTGCCCTTCCAATAGTCCTTGCAGGACAGGACCTCTTCCCTCGTTTTTTCATCATACTGGTGGGGCATGTATTCGCGAGTACGAAAAAGATCGCTCTCAAATTCATCGAAGAACCAGTGTGATTGCTCCGGAAACATATTCATGGCAAAGAGCGGGGAGCCGTCATCCAGCAGCAGCAGCTCGCCCTCAATATAGGACAGCTTGCACTCCTCCATGAACTTTTTCAATGCGAGTGCCTTCTTGAGCACGACAGGCAGGCTTTCATTGTTCCTGTAGACCTCAGTGATTATCCGAAGCCGCGTGGTATCAACGGTATAAGGAGTTTCCTGATAGATCTTCCGCAGCCTGTTGATACGCTCATAAGGAGACCACGCGGATTCGCCACTGTGCTTCTGGGGTCCAAGGATGCCGAAATCCTTATCATACGGATCAATCCCGCTGCTTGTTGTGTGTGCTCTTGCTGTACTTGTGTTCATAAAATATACCTCCTCAGGTAATAATAGATTTTCTTTCGGTAACTGTGTTTACCGTAAATTATCCGCTTACTTCAACAAACTGGATGTACTGCTCCAAGTCTGTTAGAGTTTTTGCAACTTATCAACCCTCTCATGAGGGCGTAAATCCCCCGTTTACAGAGCGTTTTTCGGCTCCGATACCGAAATTCTTGTCTACCGGTTCGACGCCGCAAGCTGTTGTGTGATATACCTTTTTAACAGTGCTCATGATTTACCTCCTCGTATAATTATTGTTTTTAGCCGATTTCCAATTCACATAAACCGCATAAACGCTGATAAAATCAGCATTTGACCTTATATAAAAACCTCCGATGCGGTATAATGAAAACATATACCAATAACATTAACAAAATCCCACAAAGGAGGCTTTTATCATGTTTTGTCTTGCAGATGAATCGAAACAATTAAGTTTAGTAGAACGAATATCAAAGCTTGAAGCTTTGCCAAGCAGCGACCCTATAAAGTTTTTGAATTTACTCAAAGAGCATATTGATTTGCCCACCTTTATTCCTACCCTGTTCTATGAGCATTATCATTCTTCAAACGGATCAGGCGTTTTGGCGCAAACAGCATCTGCCGCATGAGTATAGGCGTCAAAAGCGCAATAAGCTGTGGGTTTGGCCGGCATGCCTACGTACAATTCCGGGTCTATAATCGCCAAATCAGCACAATTGACAGAAACAATGCTCTTCTTGTTTTGTATCGGTGATGACGCCGCCGTCAGTCACTTCACTGCCGGTACCGGCGGTGGTCGGTATTGAGATATACTGAACCAGTTTCCACGGCCCGGGATTTAAAAAATATTGGTTAATGGGAGGAGGATTGTTAATAAGTATTTTTTAACGTCCTTATCACAAACTATGACAGCTTTGGTGATACCCAGCTTTTTTGCTTCGGCCCCGGTATTCCTGGAAGCTCCCGCCCCAAACATCACCTCCGTGTAATCGACGGATGGAGAAATTCTCGATGTTGCAATAATCATTTGATCGTCCCACTTATTAAGTTTTTTCATTATAAGTATTGTATCAATTATTTTATACATTTGAAATTTATAAAATTGCAGTTTTGTCAACCTCGTGATTTGTAATTTTAATTTTAGCTGCATCCTTGTTTATGTTCACATCCCCGACGAAAACAAAAGCATAATATATTGCTAGGAAACTAATAACTGTGGTATACTAAAAATAGATAGACATCACTGAGCGTTTTATTACCCTGTTTCAGGATAACAAGGATTCCGATACCGTAAAGCGTATAAATATCAACGGAGATATTCCATTATTCGTGATAGCCATAGTGGAGCATGTATCAAAGGTCAACTACCGTGCCAGCTTTAAAATGCTGCAATACATCACGCTTGTGTTGACCGAATACGAAAAGGAAGCCAACAAAGCCAAAGACAACATAAGCTACACCAAGAATTTTATTTAGGAAAAGGAATTGAAATGGGGGATATTGATGACGCGCATTAATGCTAAAGAGATATTTACCGAATCTATTCTTGAGCTAATCAAAAAAAAATCTCTACAGGAAATCACCGTGACCAATATTGTGGAACACAGCGGTCTTTCGCGGCAGAGCTTTTATGTGCATTATCGGGATAAGTACGATTTAGTCAATCAAATATATGATGATGATATTAATAGAGCTATCAATGATCTTCAATCCTTCAAGATTTATATTGATATTTTTATAGAGGTGATTCTTGAAGGTATGTATGATAAGCTGCCGTTCTATGTTAAGGCCTTGGAATATACAGGGCAAAACGCGCTGATGCACCATATGAAAGACGTAGCCTATCAAACTCATGCGGAAATAGTTCTGCCGCACATGAATAATAAAATGCCGCAGCAGAAAATACCATATTGCCTCAATTATCATGCGAACTGCGCCATCATCACGACTATAGACTGGGTTATTAACAACACCTATGTACCGCCGCGCGAGGTTGCTTCTATGATTGTTGAGAGCATTCCCCGCTTGATGAAGCCGTGCTATAGTTTCAGTAAATATTGTTGAGAAAATGCGGTAAGCTTGAAAAAAGAACAGCCACGCTTCATTTGCTTGGCTGTTCTTAAACCTCAGGCAATTATTGCATCATATCGGTCACGTTTTCAAACGCTTCTCCGGCCCGCCTAGCGAACTTGCGGCTATCTCTGGCCAGACGTCTGCGGGTACGGCTGTCGCTCAGCA
>Ga0153942_1001107_pt1 | contig 10766 bp, 13 predicted proteins | sample TSNJ026MetaG_FD_104731 | JGI IMG/M metagenome (GOLD analysis project Ga0153942, IMG submission 104731) | Attine ant fungus gardens microbial communities from New Jersey, USA - TSNJ026 MetaG | ecosystem: Host-associated > Fungi > Mycelium > Unclassified | place: USA: New Jersey, Brendan T. Byrne... | reverse complement strand
CCGTCTTTCAGGTAAAAATAAAGAACTTTATGAGAGACAATTTCCTTGAAAAGGTAATGCAGCATTCAAAAGGAGAAAATCTACTGGTTCCTATAGAGCATCTTATGGCTTACGTCAGTTCAGCTCACCTTGGAGTCATACAGCAATGGCTCGAAACAGATACAAAGGAATCCCCGCGGGATATGGCTCTAATCTTATCGAAGATTACCTTCTATGGTCCCGCTTATATTATTGGCATTAGAAAGGATTGATTTACACGAATCGCAAATCCCTCCCGCCGCAGCTTTAAAATGGATAAAGCAACAACATAAAAAAAAGGCCTTCCTATGCGAGCTGCTCACGAGGAGCTTCCCGCCAGGAAGGCCTTTTTCTGTTTATTCGCCAGCAACGAATGGCAACAAAGCCATTGTGCGTGCACGTTTGATTGCTTTAGTCAATTTGCGCTGGTACTTAGCTGAAGTACCTGTCACACGACGAGGAAGGATTTTGCCGCGTTCAGAAATGAAACGGCGAAGCAAATCTACATCCTTATAGTCGATATGTGTAATGCCGTTTGATGTGAAGAAACACACTTTACGGCGCTTAGCGCGACCACGACGTACTGCCATGTAAAACACTCCTTTTCAATTAGAATGGTAAATCATCGTCGGATATATCAATGGGTTCTCCGCTGTCTTTGAACGGATCATCATCTTGCTGGTTATGGTTCGGATAGCGATTAGGCTGCTGCTGCTGAAAACCGCCGCCTCCATTGCCGCCGCCAAAGTTGGGCTCCTGCGGGAATCCGCCTGGACCGCCCTGCTGGCCACCTTGTCCAAAACCGCCTTGGCCGCCTTGGTTAAACCCGCCGCCTTGGCTGCCTTGTCCCGGTGCGCCGCCTTTAGCCTCCAGAAACTGGACACTGTCAGCAACAACTTCGGTCACATAAACCATCTTGCCATCTTTATCTTCATAACGTCGTGTCTGCAAACGTCCGTCAACCCCGACCTGGTTCCCTTTTTTCATATAGTTCGCCAGATTCTCGGCTTGTCGGCGCCATGTGACACAGTCAATGAAATCAGCTTCGCGGTTGCCCTGCTGATTTGAAAATGGCCGGTTAACTGCAATATTGAAATTGGCAACAGCCACGCCATTCGGTGTATAGCGCAAGTCAGGATCCCTCGTCAATCTGCCGACCAGAACGACACGATTCAACATGAGAACCACCCCTTAAATTTGATCTTACTGATCGTCTTCACGAACTGCGATATGGCGGATAATGTCATCAGAGAACTTAGCAAGACGGTCGAACTCGCTTACAGCTTCGTTGCCGCTTGTCAATTTGATGAGGACATAGAATCCGTCACGATGTTTGTTGATTTCATAAGCAAGACGCTTCTTGCCCAATTCTTCAACTTTTTCAATTTCCGCACCGTTGTCAGTAAGAATGCCGTTGAAACGCTCGATTAGCGCTTTCTGTGCTTCTTCTTCAATATCCGGGCGGATGATGTACATGATTTCATACTTTCTCATCCGTTACACCTCCTTTTGGTCTTGGCGGCTCTTTTCCTCTCGAAAAGAGCAAGGAGTAATCAATATGTCAATTACTCTATTCACAAGATTAAATTATAGCAAATATTTCTTGCCAGATCAACATGATTTCAGGGGGAAACTGACTTTTTGCTTTTATTTCTTAAACATTGAAGCGGAAATGGATGACATCGCCGTCCTGAACGATGTATTCTTTGCCTTCCAGGCGAACCTTGCCGTTTTCTTTTGCTTTCGTCATTGCACCGGCTGCAAGCAGGTCATCATATGATACCGTTTCAGCACGAATGAAGCCACGCTCAAAGTCCGTATGGATGATTCCTGCTGCCTGCGGGGCCTTGATGCCTTTGCGGAATGTCCAGGCACGTACTTCCTGCTCACCTGCTGTGAAATACGTTCCGAGGCCAAGCAAATGGTAGGAAGCCTTGATCAGCTTGTCCAGTCCAGATTCGGAAATGCCGAGCTCTTCAAGGAATTCTGCTTTTTCCTCTTCATCCAGCTCAGAAATTTCTTCCTCCGCACGAGCACAGACGACAATGACCTCTGCATTTTCCTTGGCTGCAAAGTCGCGAACAATCTTTACGTTCTCATTGGAGTCTGGATCGCTTACCTCTTCCTCCGCCACGTTGGCAACATAAAGTGTCGGCTTTGAAGTAAGCAAATGAAGGCCTTTGACAATTTTCCACTGGTCGTCTGAGAATTCAAGAGCCCGGACCGGCTGCTCGTTCTCCAGCCCTTCTTTAATCTTGGTCAGCACATCCAGTTCCTGAACGGCATCTTTATCCTTTTGGCGAGCCAGCTTTTCAGCACGCTGATGGCGCTTGCTGACAGACTCCAGATCTGCAAGGATCAGTTCCAAGTTGATGGTTTCGATATCGTCAAGAGGATCTACCTTGCCGGACACATGTGTAATATTCTCATCCTGGAAGCAGCGCACGACCTGACAGATCGCATCAACCTGGCGGATGTGGGAAAGGAATTGGTTGCCGAGCCCCTCGCCTTTGCTGGCGCCTTTGACGATGCCGGCAATATCGGTGAATTCAAACGTGGTTGGTACGGTTTTCTTTGGGTTAACCAATTCAGTTAATTTATTAAGTCGCTCATCGGGCACTTCCACGATGCCCACGTTCGGGTCAATCGTAGCGAACGGGTAGTTGGCCGCTTCCGCTCCTGCCTGCGTTATCGCATTGAAAAGCGTAGACTTCCCTACGTTCGGAAGCCCGACGATTCCTGCTGTTAATGCCATGACATTATTCATCTCCTTAAGGATTCCATATAAAATGGACGCGTAAGTTCATTATAGTTTCAAGCCTTATGAATGACAAGCCGGCGAAAAGGAGAAACAGGCAGCCTGAAGCCGCCCATTTCTCCTTTTTCCTTCGTTCAATTTGTAATTTTGCAAACATGATTGATTAGAATTTTTACGATTCTGCAGCCGGTGCCTGTTCGAGCACCTTTTTCAACTTCTTGGCAAAATCTTTTCGGCTGAGCATCACACTGTGCCCGCAGCCCTCGCATTTGATCCGGATATCGGCGCCCATCCTGATGATCTTCCAGCGGTTCTCGCCGCATGGATGAGGCTTCTTCATCTGTACTACATCATTTAAACCAAATTCCTTATCCGCCATCTTGCCTGCTCCTTTAAATTCATGGTCTGTCTTTCGTCCGGTTCTCTGTTTCTTCGCTCCGTGAATAGAGCACAACGCGAGGCGACGGAATCTCAATGCCTGCCTTAAACAGCCTGTCTTTCATTTCTTTGCGGATCATCCTGGCCCCGGCCCATTGATAAACGGGAAGTGTATCCGCAATAACCCGGACAACATAATGAGAAAGCTCCAGTGTCTGCACACCGATCACTTCCGGAATAGACAGAATCTCTTCATACTTATCCGGCAGTTCACGGGAAACTTCCTCAATAATACGCTCTGCTTTTTCTACATCACTCTCATACGGGATATTGATGTCAACGACTGCCCGTCCATTATAAATCGAATAATTGGTCACCTGGTCAATATTGCCGTTCGGAATGACATTCAGCTCACCGGTCCAGCTCTGAATCTTCGTCGTTCTAAGCCCGATCTCTTCCACTGTTCCCTGGACACCTGCAGTCTGGATATAATCACCAACCGAGAACTGGTCCTCAAAGATAATAAAGAAGCCTGAGATGACATCTTTAACAAGGCTCTGGGCTCCAAAGCCGATCGCCAGACCCGCAACTCCGGCCCCTGCCAGCAAGGATCCAACAGGAATACCCAGCGTGTCCAACACCATTGTAAACGCCGTGAAGTAGACGACATAGGTGATGACATTCTGGATAAGTTTTTTCATTGTGGATTCACGACGCTCCGAAATCCGCAGCGGACCGCGCCTTCGCGTATGGAACAAATGTTCCGTTACCTTCTTGCTAATGCGGATAATGATAGCTGCAAGCAGCATGATGACTACAATCTTGATCGCATTCTCGCCAAGTTTCATCCAGAAATCGGGCCCTGTCAATTCTGTCCAGGCCTTCTTCGCTTCATTACCCAATGAATTCGTTCCCAACAAAAAGAACCCCTCCAATGCTGCACACCACTCTGGCTGCCAGTATCTCTCTGCCTTTATTTTAGAAGGATGCCTTCATAAACGCAAGCAATTGACTGAACATCGGTTCCCTTTATCCATACTTGTCCAAACAACTAATCTTCCTGTTCCTTATTTCTCCAGAGCGGGTAGAGAAGCAGCCGGATCAAGACATATAAATTCAGCACACCATAGATTGGATACGTATAATTGACCAGCGCCGCGAAACCGAATGTAGTGAGCGGAACGGATAAAAGCACAAGAAGCGCAGCAAGCACCCACATCGGCTGTTTAAGCCAGCTTTGCACCCTGCTGACAATGCCAAGCACACCGGAGGCAGCTGTCGTAAAAATGGCAAACCAGAGCAGAATCGAGATGAAAAGCAGCATCGATGCCGGGTAATGCTGGAGGATGGCAAAGAGCGGAATCTCAAACAGCAGCATCTCATCCGCAATTTCCATGAGACCAACATTATAAATGTAAGAAATGATACAGAGGATGACCCCGCTGCCAATGCTTGCCACGAAAATCTCTCCTCTTGTTTTGATCTCCTTGCCGACTGCCCCAAGTACAGCAAGGAGCGGGAGAATATTCAATGCGGTAAAGGGAAATGCGCTGATCCAGTTGCCCTGTTTGCGCCAATCTGCCAGGAATGAAACATCCTGATCGATCAGAAACCGGATCAGAATGAAGACCAGTCCCACAAGCAAAAGCGGCAGCAGCAGGCTGTTCAAAGCGACTATGCCATTGATCCCGCGGATAAACAACACAATCAGCGCGACGGCAATAAAGGCCACACCCCACCAATATGAAAAGTTAAAAGCTTGTCCGGTTGCACCGCTGCCGGCAATCATGACAACGATCACTGTCCCCAGATAAAATAAAATCATCCAGTCATAAAACACAGCCATCTTTCTGCCAACTACAGTTCTGAGCAGCGGCAAATAATCACTTGTTTTTTGCTTGTGGCTCAAATGCATGACAATGGCCGTGCAAAACGTAAAAAGGAGACCAAAAAGAAGAATAGCCAGGCTGCTTTCTGCACCAAAAAACTGCCAAAGTTCTCTTCCTGAAGCATAACCTGCTCCGATTGTTGTCCCAATAATGAGGAACATCCACTTAAAACCCGCTCTCCACATGAACTGTACCCCCGCCCTATTGTCCGGCATGTATACTGCATGCCAAATTGCCGTATACTATACCAATATGTCTGTGGAGGATAAGCTATGAATTGGAGAAGAAACTTCAGCAAAAAACATGAAGAGATTCGTTATGTGCACAACGATCCGGAAATCACCCGGACTGTCAGCCAAAAGATCATTTCATGGCTGCCTGCTGCGGTTTGTGAATACATTGCCGTTTTTATTGGGACAGACCGTTCTACAGGTGATGCACTCGGACCATTGGCAGGCACGTTGTTTTCCGAAAAGAAACCGCGCAATATGACTGTCTATGGCACGCTCCATCGTCCTGTCCATGCAACAAATCTGGAAGCCTATGTTGACTATATTCATAAAGAACACCGCAACCCTTTTATCATCGCCATTGATGCCTGCCTCGGGAAAAGCGGCTCAGTCGGATACATTACAGCCCACCAAGGCCCTGTAAAACCTGGTGCAGCATTTAATAAGCCCTTGCCTGAAATCGGTGATATCCACCTGACCGGGATTGTCAATATGAGCGGTTTTATGGAATATGCCGTTCTGCAAAACACAAGATTGTCTATCGTCATGGATATGGCACGTGAACTGGCAGCCATTTTGGAACAAGTAGATGAAGCCCTGGCTGTGCCGCGACTTGCGGCAGTCGTGTCAGACCAGCTTCATCTAAGCTATCGAGAAAAACAGAGCGGACTTCCCCCTTCATAAGGAGAAGTCCGCTCTGTTTTTCATCATGTAACCATATTATATATGTAATAAATAAATATGACGGTCATTAAAGCCGGGATCAGATTGCCGATCCGGATCTTAACAATGTTCAGCATATTCAAGCCGATGGCGACAATAATCAAGCCGCCAACACCGGTCAGCTGCAGAATCAGACCATCCAGAAAGGCCTCAGGAACAAATTTGTTAATCTGTGTGGCCAAAAGTGCGATCCCTGCTTCATATAAAAAGACCGGCACCACAGCAAGAATAACCCCATAACCCATCATTGTCGTAAAGACCAGTGCAGAAAACCCATCCAAAACGCCCTTTGTAATCAAAATTTCATGGTCTCCCCGCAAGCCGCTGTCCAATGCTCCGACAATTGCCATGGCGCCCACGACAAAAATAAGAGAGGATGTAATAAATCCTTGGGCAATACTGATTTCTTTCCCTGGACTTGAAAACTTGCTCTCTATCCAGTTGCCGAAGCGATTGATTCCCGCTTCCAACTGGACTAATTCACCAATAAATGCTCCGGACAACAAACTGAGCAAGACTACGATAATCGCATCCGTTTTAAAAGCCATCTGGAAACCAATCAATAAAATTGCAAGTGAGATCGCTTGAATGATTGTCTCTTTTATTCGTTCTGGGATGTTTGTAAACAGCAAGCCAAGCAGACCGCCGGCAATAATGCATGCGCTATTGATCAGTGTTCCGTATAATACCATTTCTCCAACTCCAGTTCATTCCATGTTTCCTTAGTATAAGCTTTGTTGCAAAACATACTCAGCAAATGTTCCACGTGAAACATTTAATTTTAAAACAAAAAGACAGAGGCTATTGGAAAGATCCCCTGTCAGGAAGCATGCTATATTTACTTTTTTTCTAGCACTTCAATAATCCGGTCTAAATCATCATCATTATAGAATTCAATTTCAATTTTCCCTTTACGCTTGCCTCGCTGGATACTGACAGAGGTGCCAAGACGTTCCCGCAGAACCGATTCACGTTCTAAAAGGAAAATATCCTTTTTGGGTGCTGCTTTCTTTTCATTATGCTGCTCAGCAGCCTCATTCAACTGACTGATCAGCCGTTCTACTTGGCGGACATTAAGTTTCTCTTCGATGATCTTCTGTGCAAGGGGTTCAATATTTTCCTTGAGATTCAAACCGAGGAGTGCCCGGCCATGTCCCATGGAAAGCTGGCCTTCACTGATTGAATCAATGACTGGATCTGGAAGTGAGAGCAGCCGCACCGTATTGGCAATATGAGAACGGCTCTTCCCTAGCCGTTTTGACAAGTCTTCCTGTGTCAGCTTCAATTCCTGCAAAAGATTGGCATACGCATGTGCCTCTTCAATCGGTGTCAGGTCTTCCCGCTGCAGGTTTTCCAGAAGTGCCAGTTCCATCATTCGCTCATCGGTCATTTCTTTTATAATGACCGGAATTTTCTTCAACTTCGCCGCTTTGGCTGCACGGAAACGCCGTTCACCAACGATAATCTCGTAGCCTTTAATGCTTTTGCGAACAACAAGCGGCTGAATGATCCCATATTCTTCGATGGACTGTTTAAGTTCATCGATTGCCTCAGCATCAAATGACTTGCGTGGCTGATATGGATTAGGTCTGCATTCATCAGGTGATACTTCAGCAATTGCTTCTGAATGGATGTCTTCAATGCTGCCAGAAATCAACGCATCAAGTCCTTTACCCAACCCTCTCGCCATTACTCATCACTTCCTTTGCTAATTCAGTATAGACCTCAGCACCTCTGGACTTCGGATCATACGTAATGATCGGCTGCCCATGGCTCGGTGCTTCGCCCAAGCGGATAATACGCGGAATGATTGATTTATATACTTTGTCCTGAAAATACTTCTTCACTTCTTCAATGACTTGCAAACCAAGATTTGTGCGTGCATCAAGCATCGTTAACAGCACGCCTTCAATCATCAATTCTTTGTTCAGGTGCTTTTGAACGAGACGGACCGTATTTAGCAGCTGGCTCAGTCCTTCCAAAGCGTAAAATTCACATTGAACTGGAATGATTACAGAATCAGAGGCTGTCAGTGCATTAATTGTCAAAATGCCAAGGGATGGCGGGCAATCAATAATGACATAATCATACTGGTCTTTCAGTTCTTCAAGTGACTTTTTGAGCCGAATCTCTCTGGATATGGTCGAAACGAGCTCAATTTCTGCTCCAGCCAGCTGAATCGTAGCCGGCACGATATCCAGATTTTCCAAGTTCGTCGACACGCAAACATCTGCTGCAGGAATATCTTCAACAAGCACATTATAGACACACTGGTCGATATCTGCCTTGTTGACTCCGACGCCACTTGTCGCATTTCCCTGAGGATCTGTATCAACAAGCAGCACCTTATTTCCGAGTGTTGCCAGGCATGCACTCAGGTTGACAGAGGTCGTGGTCTTGCCGACGCCCCCTTTTTGATTCGCAATGGCGATAATTTTGCCCATTATGTCTTCACCTACCTATGTAAAAGCCGGTTTTACCCAGCTTTCTCTATTCAATCAAAGCGGCAAACATCCGCTCTTTTTTATTTTATCATCTTTTCGACAGAAAGCGTGAACAATCGGTTAATTAAAAGCAAATCTGGCAATTTTCTTTTATTACACATAATAAAACGCCCATCTTTAAGAGATGGACGTCGAAGTAAGAGCAAATTATTATTTCTTTTTAGGAATTTTGATCGTGATCTGATAATAGTCCTCAAAATCCGTCTCATCGGATTCCACATTAATTCCCGTATCAGAAACCATGCTGAGCGATTGGCGGATTGTGTTCATCGCAATGCGAATGTCCTTGCTGACCCCTTTTAGGACAGGACGTTTTCGCTTTGTCTCTTCTTTCGGCACGTCCAGCTTCGCTACACGTTCCTCTGTCTGCTTTACATTCAGTTCTTGTTCAATAATCTCCTGAAGCAGACGAATTTGTACTTCTTCATCTTTTACTCTAATTAACGCCCGTGCATGCCGTTCTGTGATGGACTTGTCCATTAATGCGGCCTGAACAGCCTGAGGGAGCTTGAGCAAACGAAGCTTATTGGCAATCGTTGACTGGCTTTTGCCAAGCCTGTTTGCCAATGCTTCTTGCGTCAGGTTTTGCAGTTCAATCAGCTTTTGATAAGCAACTGCTTCTTCTATGACTGTCAATTCTTCCCGCTGCAAGTTCTCGATCAGCGCAACAGAAGCGGTTTCCGTATCATTCATATCGCGGATAATCGCTGGTACGTTATCCCACCTCAGTGTTTGGACCGCTCGCCATCTTCTTTCACCGGCAATCAGTTCATAACGTCCCGGTTCGAGTTTTCGAACAACAATTGGCTGGATCATGCCATGTATCTCTATTGTTTGCGCCAGCTCCGCAATCTTCTCATCATTCAAAACAGATCTTGGCTGATAGCGGTTGGGCTCAATCTGACTAATTGGCAGCTGAATGACTTCGTCTGGCCGAATTGTTTCCTTTGCTGCTTCTGATCCTGCTTTATCTCCTAAACCAAAAATACGGTTGAAAGGCTGCAACATATCAGACACCACCTTTAGTTTCCGTCTTTCACAATGTGAAAAACACCTTTTCCCTTCATAACCATCAAGGGCTCCTTCTATAAATAAACAAATGTTTCACGTGAAACATTTGGCTTTTTAACAGGACCACGTTCATCCTTCCAGGGCATATCGATTCTCCAACCATTTTACCATAAAACGCTGAAAAGCGGCAGAGCAGCCCGTCTTTTCTGCAAAGATTGCGGCAGTAAGGGAAAAGGGACCTGATGGTATGCAGCGTGCTGCTGCCAATATGTTTTCCTTCCCTGAATCAATGAATATGGCATTGTTTCTGCAGGAATGTGCATCTTGCTAGTTTTCCAAAGGAGACCTGTTCGGTTCGCCGGCTTTTCGCGGATACTTTTTCGGTGTCTTGCGTCTTTTCTCAATGAATATAATCGCCCGATCGCTGTCTTCCTCTGGCAGTGAGAATCTTTCTGTTCGTTCCATCTCTCCGCCAAGCACTTCAATTGCCATGGCAGCATCCTTCAGCTCCTCTGGCCCCTGCGCACCTTTCATCGCGATGAAATAGCCATTTTTCTTGCAAAGCGGCAAGCATAGCTCAGAGAGTACAGAGAGTCTGGCAACTGCACGTGCTGTTACGAGGTCAAAGGTTTCCCGGAATTTCGCGTTTTTTCCGAAGCTTTCCGCCCTGTCATGGTAAAAGGCAACCTGCTGCAAGCCCAGCTTGGAAGCAAGCTCGTTCAAGAAGGTAATCCGCTTTTGCAGGGAATCGACAATGGTCACTTTCAGGTCGGGAAAGACGATTTTCAAAGGTATGCTTGGAAAACCGGCTCCAGCACCAACATCGCATAGGTGCTTTCCGCCGGTAAAGTCATAGTAAAAGGCAGCAGAAATGGAGTCATAAAAATGCTTTAAATAGACATCCTTTTCTTCCGTCAACGAGGTCAGATTCATCTTCTCGTTCCATTCGACGAGCAGTTTAAAATACGTGGCAAACTGCTGTTTTTGTTCTTCATTCAATGTGATGCCTTTCTCAAGCAGGCTCTCAGCAAATTGTTCAGGATTCATTCAGTCAAGTCTCCCCCTGGTTTAGTTGGCAAGCTTGGCGATTCTGCCATGTTCAATATAGACAAGCAAGATGGATACATCAGAAGGATTCACTCCGGAAATACGTGATGCCTGGCCCACAGAAAGCGGCCGGATCTCTTTTAATTTCTCACGTGCTTCAGTCGCCAGTCCGCTGATTGCCTCGTAATCAATGTTATCCGGGATCTTT
>Ga0153942_1001104_pt1 | contig 10780 bp, 11 predicted proteins | sample TSNJ026MetaG_FD_104731 | JGI IMG/M metagenome (GOLD analysis project Ga0153942, IMG submission 104731) | Attine ant fungus gardens microbial communities from New Jersey, USA - TSNJ026 MetaG | ecosystem: Host-associated > Fungi > Mycelium > Unclassified | place: USA: New Jersey, Brendan T. Byrne... | reverse complement strand
CAATTTAGTGCTACTTCACCGATGCAGTCGCATGCGCCAAGTTCCCATCCAATACTTTCATCCAGGACATTGTATTCAGAAAGTAAAACTGCCCATCCCATAGTCATGGATCGTGCTCTGATGTCATTGTCAGTATTTCTGGAACGTCGACTAAATCTGTCGTGGCTAGCTTGACATGCTCGCCGGATGGGCGTTGCAGCGATATTGAAGTGGATGATTTCAGTCTCAGGTGAGACTTCTGATTTCAATGCTGTGGCATCGGCTTAAGCACTCCCTCTCCTAAGTGCCTCATCTGGCGAGGCTCAATTTACTTGTTCAAATGTTGTTCTCACCGGAACTGCTGCTGGACTTTTCCCTGGATGCAGTCAAACGTAACTTGGAACACTATGTTGTCTGTTGCATGAAAAAAGTGATATGCTGGTACATGAGAATCATTCGACAGGCACCGTATCCATATCAGCCTCTCAAAGGCCTGAACTCCATTTCTCCAAGTTCATCTTCAACCAGTTGATTGTCCCGGTTAAGATATCAGTGCAAATCAATAACCCCATAAGCTTCTAAATGAAGATGTTGTAGTCTCAGGAAGCACGGAAGTGGGCATATGAACCTAGAGAAAAGCCTCACGTTGTTCTCCGTTGAGAGCTGGTACTGAATCCTTTGAATCAGAGCACCAAACCATCAAGAAAGGTTCCGTCAAGGCCATTAAAGTGGAAGAAAATGCTGGCTCTATGCGTGCCATAATATTCGGGGTATGTAATGTCGGTCCATGGAAACTTTCAGTGCCACCAGGAAGCGCAGTTAAAGAAGCTTGGGCTAAGATAGGGGTTTCCGTAGTGTCAGGGGCACAAACATCCAGGTCAATTTCAGTAGACCCTGGCCAGGTCTTTTCAGCTATAGTGCTGAAATCTGATGATGGACTATGGTCATACTTTCTGGTTGGAAAGACATCATTGAACGTAAAACAGCTTCACTCCTGGCGGTATAAAGAAGAGGAATAGGCGAAATGATCTTGATACTAGATTCCTCTTGCAAACCATGTGCAAAATCAGATTTATCGGAGACCTGCATATATGTGCAGTGATTTCGAGCACCTCTAGCAAATCCAGGGAATGAAACCTAACAGTTGAATGCTGAGTGACTGATACAGTAGACAAATAGCTGTCAACTGATCAGTTGAGGTTTGATGTCAAGTATAGCGTCAACTATAGTCACGTATCACACCTTTTTTGTATTCAGCATTTCTATTCCACAATAAACAAACTAATACTAAGACGCAGAGGGCCTAAGTAGGCCGATGTCAGGTGTGTGTCTACAGGGGACCTGCGGTCATGAGAATAAGGTGTGGGCGAAGTTTGCTAGTGGATGGGTAGTGTAACTGTGTTCGGAGGTGTTACTGTAGTCATGTAATCCGGTAAGGCAAATCTCAATCATACTTGTCTTCGAAGATTTAGCTGCCATGATAATCGAACGACACAATCTGGACTGTGGTCACTAGTAAAATCAGTCAATTCAATGGATCTTCTGTATCGGTGTTCCCATTTTTCGCCGCCTGGATTGAGTTCCATTCTTGGGACAATGATAATCATTCCTGTGTCACAACTCTGTGATAAGGTCCCACACTCCCTTCTCACTCATACTCTTCAATAGTTGAAGCAATGGCAAATCCAGTTGAACAGTTTTTGGTACAAGCCATCCAAGTTGTCAGTGAGTGCTACTTTGTTCGATCGGCTCAGTAGATCAGTGACTAAATTGACATTCAGAATTCATCGGAAAGCTTGATAAAATTCCATACTCACTCGTTGTCAAATTCAACGTGAATAGTCGCCTGAAAGAAAATTGAACAATATCAGGGATAAACAGCATCTGGCACTCACCCAAAACGAGTGGTAAGTTGAGCTTATTGTGCTTGAGCAGTCCTACGTGTTCATGTGGTGCAGCATGCTCGTGGAAGGAAGTGAACTGAATATTGAGATACACAAAAAACATTCCCAACTATGGGAAAAACTCATTCACGAGCCCGGTTCAGAGGAGGGACCCGTGCCTAATATCAAGTTCGACGACCTACGGAAACACTTGTCTTCTAGAACAGGAAAAAATTCGTGAGGGAATTTTTACCTCGATCGCTCCTAATTTATTCAGAGGACCTCAGCAAATTTCAAGGTGCAATTTAATGATCAGATTGAAGAATCACAACTGTGGTTGCTCATTGAGGTATGCTATCATTATCACTGTTGTGTTGATTTCCTCTTCAAATATAATGGTAGAGTCACAACACTGATCTGAACACCATGAATCCACAGAGCAAGGAGATGATGGTAGGACTGAATGAGTTACAGTCTGTATCGCATCATTCTGCTTCCGCAAGCAATGTTGCTAGAATGGTGATTGATTTAGGGATTGCAGCCAGCAAGGTGATTGATCTTTGACTAGTATGTATGTATGTTGTCTGATTTGAAGCAGCTAAATCCTGTTGCATAGATATTCTCTTGCATCCAGGTCATATACAAAGTTGGCTCCTTTTCTGTTTTTAATATTAATAACATCACTGATAGTTTTGGCAGCATTTGAAGATGCAAGAGGAATCCTATGAAGCCATGAAAAGCCTTGCAAACAGCATACAAGTGCTCTCTGGCCAGCTCAACAGGCTGAAGGAGATTCGAATCTCAAACCAACTGTGCCATACTATCACAGAGCTCCTATCATCACAGAAGAAGTGGTCAACTTCATTCGGAGATGGCTGAAAAGTCGGATGCGTATGTATCGGTTCGTTTGAATGCGTTTGGGACTAATTAGTTGGCTCCAGTCAAGTACATCTTTGTTGACTCTCAAAAAAAAAAGGTAATTAGATTATGAAACAAACTCGATGCGTTCAAAGACAAATTTGACCGAGATCTTATTACAGAGAAAATAAAAAGAAAGAGCTAAATGATTTAATGCGCATCCTTGGGGAGAATAGTTACACAAACCATGTATGGAAGGCACCCGTACCACCATCTTACAAGAGATTGAAAACAAGTTCAAGAATGTTGATGGTCCCAATGTGGTTTGGATAAGGGGACCCTCCAGTGTTGGAAAATCAGCCTTGGCAGTTAGCATTGCCATTTGACTAGAGGACCAGTAATAATGAGTCATCATGTAAGGCACATAAGGCACACATAACCAGGTTGTTGCATGTTTGGAAAGCAACCTTTTCACCATTCTCGATAATCAGACAAGAATCGGTGATAAAATCATCATTATTGTAACAAGGACTTTCTTGTATTGGGATTTCGAGGATAGGAGCTTGCAAGCTGGTATCTGATGGTGGAAAAATACATTGGAGCAGAAATAATAAGTGTGACAGGGGTTGTATGAAAGGGGCTACATCCTTGAATCTTCTAAAACTCTGGATAGTCGACGAGGCACAGTCCAGCTGAATGCTGGAGAACGTAGAGGAGCTGGAGAGGAACAGAATGATGGCACTGAAGAGAGGCACAGGGCTCGGGGCAACAGAGGCTGGAGGTGGTGTTGCGGACTTGAGAGCGGCGAGTGAAAAAAGATTAGCGTGCCTACAACAGCACACAACAGGAAAACGCTCACATTTTGAGTTAAAGATGCCTTATCTGCGTCTTTCTGTCACTCTGCAGGAGGAGGCTGACGCTCTGAAGGCTGGCCCGTCTAATTAACCGATGGGGCTTTACCGTTGACATGATCGGCATCTAAATTCAGAGATGACAATCAAGGTACCAACGAAATTAGACTTTTCCGATCGGTTCAGTTAGATCCGAAGTAATGGCCCCAAACTAATAAATGCTGATACACAGAGTAGTGAACTCAAATTACAATCAAGTCACTCCTCCTCCTTCTCATCATCCTCCTCCTCCGCATCCTCCTCACCTTCATCCTCAGATACTTCCAAGCCAGCTTCTTTCAGCCTTGTCTTGTCGCGTTTTCTTTTCGTTGTAACCTCATCCAACAGGACTAAGAGATCTTCCTGTTCCTTCTCAATAACTTTCTGCTTTTCTTCCACTTTCGACAGCTGGGTGGTGAGTTCAGCGACATGCTTTCGTAATTCGGCAGCCTAGTGACACTTAATCAGCCGCGTGGGTGCCCTACCTGTGAAAATAATCACCTCATCGGGCTGGGAAGACTGTTCCTTCAACTGTCTCTGCAAGAATTCTATCTCCTTCATTTGTTTATCTATAACCTCACGCAAAGACCCGACCAACATGGCCGACTCCAGACTGTGCCCTACATCAATGAGCGTCAACGCATATCGAATCACAGGTAAACTGAACCGTCTACCTGCTGAAGCAGAGATTTGATTTGGTTCAGTGGAAAACGCACGTTGAACAGTGTCTGATAAAACTCAAAATCAGAGGTTTTCTTCAAGGCGTCACATCTAAGTCTTACAGTAATTAGACTTCCAGAAATCAACGAAAGCCCAATCAAACCATATTTCTGCCTCTTCCTGATCAGCCTGGTTCTGCGGAGTTAACGAATTGGCAGAAAGAGGCGAAACTTGTACGACGGTATCTGGACCAACAGCTCTGAACCGGTCATCCTCCCGCAATCGAACGACTTGAGCCACTAAGTTATCTATACCTAGCCGGTTCAAGATCTGATGAATAGTATTTCTGATGATAACTGAGATCAAGAATCACACTTTTAAGAAACGCGCTAGTACCCACCTGGTGATTTCTCCAGGCTCGCGATCGAATTCATAACACGCGCCCAACAAGAAAGCGCAAAGTGAAGGGACCAGAATGTCGCTTTCAGAGATTTGGTTGACTGGTTCTACCAACTACACAGAGCGAGGGTGAGATGTTGTTCAAATCAAATCACGAGGAACTTCACCGTTCCAAGACCTCCGGTATCAAGAAAGTCCCTAACCGACTTGGGGTCTTCCCACAACCACTGACTTAAGAGTGAAAGATATCCAACGACGATCCGGTCCCATTCTCGACTTTCTCTATCCGAGATATCAGACCGCGAGCGAGCCAAGAGCGCAAGAGAGAGATTTTCGCTGACTATTTGTAGTAATGTTTGTGGGGGTTCGTCATCTACAGGCTCAGCCTGCGGGATAATGGAAGGAGGTGTTCCGTCGGCAGGGACAAAAAATTGACCAGCACTCTCGCTTGTTCGTGGTTCAAGCGAACCGGGCTTGATGAGACATGCAATCGCTTTGGCTCTTGATGATGAACGTAAGAGGTGAGCGAAGAGGAGACATGCAAAACACGTGGAAGAGATTTGGGCAAGATTGGCTTCAGAGGTATCGGGGGGAGACGCAAGAACGTGTATGAGGGGTGTGATTGAGGGATCTGAAGCGTCATCTAAGCCAAGGCTATATGCCTATTTTACACCTGATGACTCTCAGTTGCACGCACCTGCAGGTAACATTGCCTGGAGAATTGCACTCCTGATTTCGTCATTGTTCACAAAATTCTGTGATTATCAATGAAGACGGAACCCCATACATTGTTGACATACCTCAAACACTACTGCGGCAGCTACCCGAAGATCTAGCCCATCCTTAAACCGTTTTTCACTGGATAACCCATTATATTCTCCGTGAAGTGCAAGTTCTACAAGTGCATCAAGTGCAGATGCAGGTTCTAGTCGATCCCATTCTTCGCCGTTTGTTTCAGGAACCGGTATGTAAGGCGTCACCAGATGTTGAGAGAGAGGGAAATTCATGTTTGCAGGGAGGAGACGGAGCGACTACGTCCTCGTCTATCAGGAACCTGGAACTGGTAGGAGAGGAGAAATAGGCACCTGTGTCTTCAGCTTAGTAGGAGCATTAGACGCCAGACCTATCTCAACGAGACACCGGATGAATCCCCAGCCTTCTTGCATCTGAAGTGGTTGAACGACTTGATAGGGAAAGCACAGGATCCGATTACCTACCCCGCTCGTTTTGTTACCGATCAGCATGCCCAAGATCCCAACTACCAGGCCTGCATTGACAGCCTTCTGTTCATCCCAGAATTGAAGAGCAAACTCTTGCGGCGCTGCGTTGTGGAGTGGTATTGTCAGGGGATATAAGAGAAGAGAGCACAATATGGGAGGAAGTTGAGTTTCTTTGAAATAACTCTTGACAATACAAGTAATCCCAATTAAGTGCAAGAGAAAGGTGATTGGTGGAGTAGACGAACCTGGTTGGATGTATTGAACCGTAATAAACCATCAACACAGATCAGAGCTCCTTGTGATACAATCCCTCCTTCTATTCCCCCCTCCTGTTGTACGATATTGAAAAACTTCTCAAATGCACCTTCGAAGGCGAGGACCTTCTGGATATCTGGACTTTGAGCCACCAATATCTGTACCATGGTCAAAGTCTCTGGGATCCGTCAGTGTGTAGTGATATGAGCAATAGGAGCTTCAAGTGTACCATTTCTGATAATCTGCCTTTTGTCATCTAGTATTGCAATGACGTTGCGCGTTCCGGTAGAAGATTTAAGGAAGTAGCCTTGCGTAATTTGGCGTCTGTTTTGTAGCAGAATCGCTAGATACTGTATCGCTGAAAATTTCGTGTAGAAGTCATTATCTCCAAGCAACTCCAATAATACATTAACAGTCTTTTCTGTTGCAAGCACTGTATCCGTGTATTTGAATCGAAGCTCTTTGTGGGTAATATCGGCCTCGCACAAGATAATCAGGGTTTCTAATACAGCTTTTGCAATGTCAGCGTCAATTTTGGCATCACTAGCAAGTACATCTAAGAGTCCTGGAAGAGCACGATCCCCAACGTCCTGTTTGTGATCACGAGCGAGGCCCTTCAGGGCCAGTACTGCTGCACGACGATCTGCCAGCAGAGTAGCAGGTGATAGTCGGTCACTGAGTCTCCCTATCGTCTCTGAGGCTGTTTGTGGTTGTCCCTGGGGACCTCGAAGGGCAACATAGGTCTGTGAGAAGAACTCCATGCACAACCAGGATGACTGGCAGAGACCAGTTGGGAGATGTATAGAGTCACGTGGCACTCATTTTAGCATCAAAGGAAGTTCGTGGAAATCTATCGCTTCCACATGCTAGCACACAGTAGAGAGCACTGTTTTCAATATTGCGGAGCTCTTGGGGTTTCAATTAATTCAAAGCTTGAGTTGTTCAGAAGCTTATATCAGCCTTTTCTAATTGAATCCCAATATCCTTATCTAGTGAGTATCAGTTGTACTGAGCCCGAAGTGGAGTTTAATTTGGGAGTTTACCAGATTAAGACGATATTTTTTTCGCAAAGTTCCGCTCGAGTAGTGCTCACTGATTCAAAGCACTCGAAAATACTAGACTCAGTGCTCTTCAGAAAAATCAAACCCTTCCGATTGTTCTGTCATTTTCATAGTCTCCACTTCTCTCTTATGACGAGTAACAAGTGCTTTGTATACCTTGTTACTCATCATCTTGGACATGTATGATTGAGACGGTATGTTATGCATCTTGAGCTCTCTGCTCCTTCTGTTTGTTCTGGTTTTTATTGTGCCAATACCCTAGTACATTACCCTTGCACAAGTGGATGACTAGCTCATCTATTAAATTGTATCTTCAGACCTTTCTTCAGGCTTCTTAATGTTCCAATTGATTGTTTTATAATTACAATGGCAACTTCTGTATAATACATGTAGTGTAAAAATTACAACAAATATTCCGGAGCCGATACATTGTACACTGACGGTCGCATTTTAAAAATACATCATGAACATCGTGAGTGAGCGAATTTTCTCCAGGAATGGCTCACAGTGATATCTGCACATCACAAGGTCGTCGACTTCGACTCCACCCATTGATTCCACATAATTTGGCGGACTGTCTCCTTTCCTATGAGTGAAACGAACTCCAATACTCTCCAAACATCTTGGAAGTTACTGGCAAGCCCTAAGCTTATCCGAACAACACCCAGCTCGCGACCCATATGGTGCTCAAAGTCCTTCAATGTTACTCCAGGATATAGTTTGCGCATATCTTCTTCGACTCCAAGTATTGCAGAAGCGCCACCAGGGTTGCAAACACAGCCTGTTCGAAGTGATATTCTATGTCTTGTAGCAGCGTGTTCGATAAATGAATTCGGTAGCAAGTCGCCATTGGGCTTGTGCAAGGCAGAAAAGTTGTGAGGGTCCCATAGAACTCCAAAACATTAGCGAACTCACCCCATGAAAGAGCATTGATACCGTGGAACCAGTATCTGACTGCTCACCAATACATTTCAGCCTTCGACCCGGTAGCCGTGATAAAATCTGTACGATCGGTCTGTTCGTTGTGTCGTGGCGAAGTTCAATGAGCGTTCGGGTCAAAAAATGCATCAGACATGACAACCGGAGAGGAAGGAATGGAAGGTATGCGGTCAAGAATCTCAAGCCATCGACCACTGCTGGCAAAGTGAGGTAGTTGATGGTTCCATCCTAAGAATGGATTAAATTAGACTGGCACTCGGTTGAAAAGTTCCGATCCTAACCTCAAACCGCTCATGAGGCTCTTGAGCTTGAGTGACAATAGATCCAGGTACTTGGACCACATCAACGGTGCCACCAGCAAACCATGGACGTTGAAGTTGAGCGAGGAAGGATTTTTTAACCACTAGTGCTCCGACACCGGTGGGGAATCCGAACATCTTGTAGAACGAGATGGCCACCGCATCAACGCAAAGATTGGCAAGGGAAAGCTGAGAAGTCGGGGCAAGAGCTGCAGCATCTATGACGGTGTGGTATCCCAAAGATGCGGCATATTCAACCAGTGACAAATCCGTCTTACTGTTCGTGATGTTGGAAAGTCCGGTAAGAACAAAGAGACTCGGGGCAAGGTCTTTGTTCTGGGGTCGGTTGCGCAATAAGACGTTCTTTTTCAGAAAACGGAGGTGAGGATTGTCAGTGGTCATGTTAACAATCTATAACGTACCTTGGCCGTCATAGCCTCCAATCCACCAACAGGGGTAGAGCTGATGTAGGTGGTCCGAGCTTTTTTGTGGGTAGCAAACTCCCGGAGTCCATGGACCTGGGAGTAAGAGTATGAAAATTTGGTCGGTTGTGGTTTATCAAATACGCACACTGTTATGCGAGTCTACTCCAAGAACCAAAGTGCTTTGATTAGTGAATGGATAAGACTCTCCAACTAGTTTCAAAGCTGCAGTAGCATTTGCGGTGAAGACGACAGTGTAGTCTTTATCTGAAGCTTTGAGGAAGGATAGAAGTGCTGCACGAGCCTCGTTTGCACACTCGAAAGACAGTCTCGAGCTTTGTGTAGCAGAAAAAGTTAGCCTGGATCCTATATGGTAATGCATATATGCACCTGTTGCTCACTGAATGGGTATTCCCAAGAATGTTGGTACACAGGAATTTGGTATGAACACTGATCAAGCTTTCCGGATACAGTGCGCCACCCATATAATCAACGTAAGTTTCCCCTGTCCGGTCTAATCTTGTGTAATCTGTTCTTCGTAATGTATCCAGGATCCATGTGAGTTGATACTCTAGAAGTGAATCAACAACCATCGAGTGTGACAGAATGAGATTGAAATACCAGGATAGACCGTCAGGAATTCTTTGTACGCCAGTGCAGCCGGGTCTGAGCTATCGGTTGATATGGCATAAGAGGGAGAGTAGGCGAGGGTTGGAGCCTCCTGCGGCTGGTTACTGATCCCAAATTTTTCGTCAACTAGATTTTCTGCTTCATAGAGGGTTTTAACTGAGGAACTAGAAGAGCGGCGGCGTTTGACTGGTAATGTCCGGGCGCGTTTAGAACGAGTTGGATTGTACAGAGGGACAATCGAGGAAAAGGTGCTTCCCATGGTAGGATGTTTGATTGTCTGGACGTAGCACCTGCAGCCTTATAACATCGAACTACACAAGACGGACAAGAATAGCAACATATAGATTATAGACACCACATTAGGTAAGAGAATCAAGAATCGCGTATCCGAGTGATATTCTGATGTATCAGAATTTTCTCACTTCAGAGTCAAGTGATTTTTTTAAAGAACCTTTTAACTTCTCCGAGTCAATTTCGAAGAGTTCTAGACGGTATGACCACAAGGAGAGGAAACCTAGAAAGATTGCTTCACATGATCAACTAACTTCGCCGTCGAATTCCTGAGGGGTGCTGCTGCTGGAATATCGAGTGCCACACTCAAAATAACTTGGGTTTTATCTCCTGATGATCAGATGTTTCATTTATGTAATGGTGCATAGAGATCAATACAAGTGATTCGTTGCGCTTTTGCAACGCATTTTTCTATCTCAACTCAACAGTCGTGCAGTAGAAAACCATGAGAGTAACGTGTCCTTGATCATCCTTGATCATGACCCATTCCACCGAGATTGCAAGGGTACAGAAAACCCGCGGATGATAGTATCATGCTCATATCCTCAAGTTAGGACTCTTGAGCGAACCAAAACTATTCATTTAGGATGACAGATGACAAAAAGCTTCCTCTATGGAAACATGTTCTTTCCATGATTACTACAGCATCCACATTGAGATACTCAAGTGAGGCATGATGTTGGAATCGGTTGACAACATTGGATTTTCTCAGACTTGTCTATGCCATGCCAATATGCCAAGCATGGATTTCAAATTTCAGGGTTCCCAAGATATTGTCTAGGAAATTCCTAAGATACCTTGATAGACCGGGGCTGCACACCATATTTAGATGTTGTCAAGAATGCATACTATATATGGATGTTGACTCCCATGAGTTTGGTACTTCTCTTCTACAAGCTATACCTGTTATGTCTTCAACCCTAATCCATTGTTTTGGTTCTGTCTCATAGATGCCTCATATTCTTTATTTATACTTTTAGTTATGATCTGTGAT
>Ga0153942_1001103_pt1 | contig 10780 bp, 6 predicted proteins | sample TSNJ026MetaG_FD_104731 | JGI IMG/M metagenome (GOLD analysis project Ga0153942, IMG submission 104731) | Attine ant fungus gardens microbial communities from New Jersey, USA - TSNJ026 MetaG | ecosystem: Host-associated > Fungi > Mycelium > Unclassified | place: USA: New Jersey, Brendan T. Byrne... | reverse complement strand
TTCAGTAAAATTACAAATGAAAGAACAATTTTTGGCTTTTTTAAATAATTATGATAATACTTTAATTAGCCAAATGGGCACACAGCTGGTTGTTTCGGAGTATCAATCATTAGGCTTGAATATCGATACCTATCAAATGAATTATGTTGTTAAAAGCGGAGTTCAAATGTTAGGAATTGCTTTTTTAATTATGATTGTTACAATTGTAATTGGTTATTTTTCAGCTAAAATTGCGACAAAATTTAGTTATTTATTAAGAGAAAAAGTTGTAAATAAAATTATGTCTTTCTCTAATAAAGAGTTTAAGGAATTCTCGCTTGCAAGTTTAATTACAAGAAGTACAAACGATATTCAACAAATCCAACAATTATTAGTGATGCTTTTAAGATTTTTAATCTATTCACCAATGATTGGAATCGGGGCTTTTTTAAAGGTCTCTGGAAATTCAATGAGTTGGGTAATTGCTTTAGCTTTAGGCATTATTATTGTTTTGGCTATTTTTGTTTTTACTTTTGCAATGCCGAAGTTTAATAAAGTACAAAAATTAGTGGATAAACTAAATTTAGTCTCTCGTGAAATTATCAGTGGAATTCCTGTTATTCGGGCATTTGGTACTGAAAATCATGAAAAGAAAAGATTTGATATAGCGAATGTTGATTTAACAAAGATAAATTTATTTGTGAATAGAATTATGTCGGTTTTGATGCCGTTTATGATGCTAGTTATGAATGGTACAGCAATATTAATTATTTGGGTTGGAGCAAAACAAGTTGATTTGGGGACAGTTCAAGTTGGTACAATTTTGGCATTTATTAGTTATACGATGCAAATTATTATGTCATTTTTAATTCTAGCAATGGTTTCAATTATGTTGCCACGTGCATGGGTTAGTGTGAAACGTATTGCTGAAGTATTAAATACCAAGAATTCGGTGAATGATCCAGATGAAGCATTAAGTTTTCCAAAAGAGATAAAAGGAGAACTGGAATTTCGAGAAGTAAATTTTCGTTATCCTGATGCTTCCGAAGATGTTATTCATAATATAAATTTCAAAGCAACAAAAGGAACGACAACAGCTTTTATTGGTTCAACCGGAAGTGGAAAGTCAACCATTGTTAATTTAATTCCTCGTTTTTTTGATGTAACAAGTGGGGCTATTTATATAAACGGTGTAGATATTCGTAAAGTATCAATGCATGATTTACGTCAAAAAATCGGTTTTGTTCCCCAACAAGGAAATTTGTTTAGTGGGACAATTGAATCTAATATCCTGTTTGGTCATGATGAGATAGATGAAAAACAAATGAAGCGAGCTGCACGTATTGCCCAAGCAGAAGACTTTATTAACAATAAAGAAGATGGTTATAACAGTGAAATAAGCCAAGGTGGGACGAATGTATCTGGAGGGCAAAGACAACGTTTAGCTATTGCTCGTGCTGTTGCTATTGATCCAGAATTCTATATTTTTGATGATTCGTTTAGTGCTCTTGATTTTAAAACAGATGTTAATTTACGTAAAGCATTAAAGACTGAAACAAAAGAGGCAACGATTTTAATTGTTGCTCAACGGATTAGTACTATTATGAATGCAGATCAAATTATTGTATTAGATAAAGGAGATTGTGTTGGTATTGGTACTCATAAGGAATTATTAAAAACCTGTTTAGTATACAAAGAAATTGCATACTCTCAATTAAAGGAGGATGAATTATAATGCCAAGAGGAGGACCACAAACAGCTTCTACAACAGTGAAAGATTTTAAAGGAACGTTAAAGAAGTTAATTCATTATATTAAGGAGTTTAAACTTTTATTATTTATTGTATTTGCATTTGCTATCTTTAGTACAATATTTTCAATTATTGGACCTAAAGTAATGGGAAATGCAACCCAAGAATTATATACTGGTTTAATTGCTAAAATTAGTGGAACTGGAGGAATTGATTTTCAAAAAATTGGTACAATTTTAGTAACATTATTAATTCTATATGTTATTAGTGCTATATTCTCTTATATTCAAAGTTATATTATGTCAGGAATTTCTCAAAAGACGACCCATCGCATGAGAAAACAAATGTCTGAAAAATTACATCGTTTACCAATGAAATATTATGATAAAAATCAAACAGGAGAAATACTATCGATTATTACTAATGATATTGATACTTTAGGGCAATCATTAAATCAAAGTGCGACACAGTTAGTAACTTCTATTGTTACGGTTATTGGAATCTTTATTATGATGTGTACAATTAACGTAGCAATGGCAATCATCACCGCTCTTGTTTTGCCGGTTGCAATGATATTTGTAGGGATTGTTGTGAAGAAAAGTCAAAAGCATTTTGAAAATCAACAAAATTATTTAGCAAAAGTAAATGGACAAATTGAAGAAATGTTAGGTGGCCAAGAAATTGTTAAATCATTTAATGCTGAAGAAAAAGTAATGAAAAAGTTTGATGAGGATAATCAAAATCTTTATGAAACTGGTTGGAAAAGTCAATTTATTTCTGGATTAATGATGCCAATTATGAGTTTTGTAAGTAATTTAAATTATGCAATTATAGCTATTATTGGTGGTTTCTTTGTTATCAAAGGACATATTAATGTTGGAAATATTCAATCATTTATTCAATATTCAAGAAACTTTACTAATCCAATTGCTCAGTTAGCTCAAATTATGAATCAAATTCAGTTAATGATGGCAGCAAGTGAAAGAGTTTTCACTTTCTTAGAAAGTGATGAAGAGTTAGATGAAGGTAAAGTAGAATTTAACTTAAATAAAATTAAAGGAAATGTTGAATTTAAGAATATTCATTTTGGATATGATCCAGAGTTAACAATTATCAATGATTTTAGTGCTAAGGTAAAATCAGGTCAAAAAATTGCGATTGTTGGACCAACTGGAGCTGGTAAAACAACAATTGTTAAATTACTAATGCGTTTTTATAATTTAGATAAAAAAGAAGGCCATGGTGAAATTTTAATTGATGGAGTAAATATCAATGATTATCGTAGAAGTGATTTAAAACATATTTTTGGAATGGTATTACAAGATACATGGCTATTTAATGGAACGATTATGGAAAATATTCGTTATGGTAATCTTGAGGCAACGGATGAAGAAGTAAGTGAAGCTGCGAAGAAAGCTAATGTCCATCATTATATTAAAACATTATCCGATGGCTATAATATGATTCTTGATGAAGAAACAAATAATATTTCTGGTGGTCAAAAACAATTACTTACAATTGCTAGAGCAATTTTAGCGGATCCAAAAGTTATGATCTTAGATGAAGCTACAAGTAATGTTGATACTAGAACAGAAATCTTAATTCAAAAAGCTATGGATGAATTAATGAAAGATAGAACATCGTTTATTATCGCTCATCGTTTATCAACTATTAAAAATGCTGATCTTATTCTGGTTATGGATAAGGGAGATATTGTTGAAATTGGCAATCATGAAGAGCTGTTAGCTAAAGATGGTTTCTATGCAAGTTTATATAATAGTCAATTTGAAGAAGTGGAATCATAAGGTTTCGCTTTTTTATTGCTTTTTCGTATAGGTGGTGATAAACTAAACAATTAAAAGAGAGGTATTTATAGATGGATAAAAATAAAATGTTTCAAATTTATTATGAGGGTAAAAATTATGAAATCGAAAAGAGTAAAGTAAATTTTTCTTATGGTTATGGGATTGTTAAGAAAATCATTTCTAATATGTCTAGAAGTTGGGGAAAGTTAGAATTAATAGGAGTTGTTGATTCTGAGTTTAATACGGTTATTGCTTTTGAAGCATATTATCATGATATTCAATTATTTCCTGAAGGAAATGTTATTTTACAAGAAAGATATAGTGGTGGGGATGGAGAGCAAGCTTATTCAGGCCTTAAATATTATCACGGAAGAATTACTGAAAAAGGTCATTTTTCAAAACTAGATAAAATTAGTGAATATCAAAAAATAAATGAGACAACTTTAAAAATGCGTAATAATAACGCTAAGTTTATATTATATGATTTAAAGGAAGCTCGTATTATTTCTCCAGGCTTTTCTGAAATTGATGATTTTCTATATTTAGATGATAATTCTAATAAACGAATAGCGAAGTCTACATTAAAATTATCTTGTATGGATGGAACAGACAATGATTGTTATGTTATTTGCTATATTGATGAATCAGGAAAAATTGTATCTGCGATTTGGAATTCTTTTGATAATCAATTTATGGCAACAGATACTTCTGATTTTGATTTTAATGTTTATATTGAAAGATTAAATACTACTTTGTTAGAATTAGGTAAAATAAAAAAAGAAAATATAAATAAATTATCAAGAACCATCATATAATAAAAGAATAATTTCTTATGAATTATTCTTTTTTTTGAATAGATTTTTTGATTTCCTCTTTAAAATGGTGGAAATCACCGCTTTTTCAACTTCCTCTTAGAATTTGGTTGGAATCACCAGCTTTTTATAATTCTATCAAATTTTATTTGAATGTCAAATTAATTTTAAATTTTTTCTCCTTTTTACAATTTTTTTATTTTTGATATGTTATTTTTATTCTGGTGAAACGTATGAAAAAAAGTAAATTACTATTAGTTTTAATTTTATTGTTAATTGTATCTTATAATATTTCCAATTTAAATGTTAATGAAGATGCTAAAAAAACGATAGAAGTAGAAGAGCATAACATTAGTGAGATTGAAGAATATGAATTAAATCTTGCAATGGTTGGAGATGCTTTGATTCATGATGGTGTATATAAGGATGCTTATAACTCTAATACTGGCTATGACTTTAAAAAACATTTGGAATTATTAAAACCGATTATTCAAGAATATGATTTAGCTTTTTATAATCAAGAAACTATCTTAGGAGGAACGGAACTTGGATTATCTACTTATCCTCGCTTTAATTCACCTTATGAAGTTGGCGATGCCTTTGTTGATGCTGGATTTAATTTGGTGAGTTTAGCTAATAATCATACACTAGATCGAGGAGAACCAGCAATTCTAAATTCAATCCAATATTGGAATAACAAAGATGTTTATTACAGTGGTAGTTATGATTCAAATGAAACTAGAGACGAGATAAGAATTTTAGAAAAAAATGGTATTACTTATGCACTACTTGCTTATACAACAATGACTAATGGTCTTTCTATTCCAGAGGGAAAAGAATATTTGTTAAATGTTTATAGTGATGATATGGTCAAAAAAGATATCGAAAAAATAAGAGATAATGTTGATATAATTATTGTATCAATGCACTGGGGAGATGAATATCAATTGACACCCAATGATGAGCAAATTAGAATTGCAAATTATCTTGCTTTACTTGAAGTGGATATTGTAATAGGAACTCATCCTCATGTTGTACAACCTATTGAATATATTGGAAAAACTTTAGTATTATATTCTTTAGGAAATGTTATATCCGCCCAAAATTCAAGTGGTGATTATCAAAAAAGAATTGGCTTATTATCAAGTGTAAATATAAAAAAAACAATAGAAGAAGAAAAAGTATTAATTGAAATTAATAATACAGATAATGAACTTTTGTATACTTATTATGAGAATTATCGTAATTTTAAAATTGTTCCTTTTCGTTTCATGAATAATGATTATCACAAAGATTATCTTCGCTTGTATGAAAAATATAGTGCAGTGGTTAAATCAAAAAACAAAAGTATTCCAGTAAGAGAGGTAGTACTTCAATAACCTATAAAAAATTTTTACAAAAGACATCAAAAAAATATAGCTATAATCTTTGTTTGTTAGCACTAAAACTTCGAGTGAAGCGTTAGTGTTTTTTTGTGAGAAATTTAATATAATTGTTTAGTAATTTCAATTTTTATTCGAAAGTTTCTTAACAGTATACTTAATTTTTCCTTTATTTAAATTGACTTTCAAGTAAATTTCTATTATTCTTAAATAATTAGGAGTGAAGAAACTTGAAAATAGTAAATGATTTTAATGATTATCAAATAATGGATATGGCGGATGGAATGAAGTTAGAATTTTGGAATGGAATAAAGTTATCTAGACCAGATCCTCAAATTATTTGGAGTGAGAAAACAAATCCATGTTTATGGAATCAAATTGATGCCGTTTATAATCGAAGTAACACAGGCGGAGGGAATTGGGATATTAAAAAAGATATTCCATCTTCTTGGCAAGTTCGTTATCGTGATTTAATTTTTAATTTAAAATTAATGGGTTTTAAACATACAGGATTATTCCCTGAGCAAGCATACAATTGGAATTTGATTCGTGAGAAAATAAAAAAAGAAAATCGGCAATTAAATGTCTTAAATCTATTTGCTTATACAGGTGCAGCAAGTATTGCAGCATTAAAAGCAGGAGCTTTTGTTACGCATGTTGATTCATCTCGGGGAATGATTGAGTGGGCAAAAGAGAATGTAATTAGTAATAACTTAGAAGATAAGCCAATTCATTTTTTTGTTGATGATGTTGTTAAATTTGTTAAGCGAGAAATTAGAAGAGAAAAAAAATATGACATTATTATAATGGATCCACCTTCATTTGGAAGAGGAAGTAAAAATGAAGTATGGGACATTGAAAAGAATTTATATGAATTGATTCAAGATTGTACCGAAATTTTAAGTGATGAACCGGTTTTATTTATAGTAAATACATATAGTACTGGATTATCAAAAACAGTCATTGAAAATATTTTAAATTTAACAGTGAATAAAAAATATTCAGGACATATTTCTAGTGATGAATTAGGAATCCAAATGCAAAATTCTGAATTAAAACTTCCTTGTGGAATTTATGCAAGATGGGAGAAAGAAAGATAGTTTCAAGACACTGAAAGTTGCAAATAAAAAAAATATATTGTAAAATAAATGTAGAAGGGTAAGATATGAAGTGAAAAAAATAAAGAAAAACTTATCCTGCGAACGAAAAAACCAGAAAAAATATATTTACATTAGTGCAGTGATTTTTTTTATAATAATGCTAAATCTTTTTTTGATATATAGTCAAAAGAATGCTTTAGAGAATATTGAATTAGGTGTAGAAGAAAATGCTATAGCATTTATTGTCAACGGAAAAGCACAAACTACAATTCCAGCTAAGAGCAATTATAGTGTAACAGTTGATTGTACGAATGGAACCGCTTCTTGGAATTATGATAATTGGGGAATCGTTATTAATACTGTTGATAAAGGTAATATCAAGTGTAATGTAGAATTTAATGAAAAGGGATATTTAAGAACATCTAGTAGTGCTGGAAGTAGACCTTTTTTAGCTGGACCAATAAGAGCAGCTACAATTGAAAGTATCGAATTTGCGATAAGTAACACGGTTCCAAGTGAAGTGTTAGGTTCTTGGGATGTTTCAGAAAATCAAGATAGATCAATTATGGCGTGGTATTATGATCGTGATTCGAATGGATTATATGAAGTTTATATCGGTCAAAATGGGGGAGTTCTTGCGAATCCTGATTCTAGTTATTTATTTTATTATATGAGTTCACTCAAAACACTCAATTTATCTAATTTTGATACTTCCGATGTCACAAATATGTATTATATGTTTAATTCTACTGGACGTAGTAGTACAGTCTTCACGTTAGATTTGGGTGACAAATTTGATACTTCCAATGTCACAAATATGTATAATATGTTTGGTTATGCTGGATATAATAGCACTGTCTTCACGCTTGATTTGGGCGATAAATTTGATACTTCCAATGTAACAGATATGATCTCTATGTTTTCTAGTACTGGATATAGTAGTACAGTCTTCACGCTTGATTTGGGCGATAAATTCGATACTTCCAATGTCACAAATATGCATGAAATGTTTAGGAATACTGGGTATAGTAGCTCTGTCTTCACTTTAAATTTGGGTGCTAAATTTGACACTTCGAATGTAACAAATATGAGTGCTATGTTTAATTATGCTGGATATAGTAGTCCTGTTTTCACCTTAGACTTAGGCGATAAATTTGATACTTCCAATGTCACAAAGATGTATAGTGCGTATAGCGGTTTATATTATGGTATGTTTTCCAATACTGGATATAATAGTACTGTTTTCACCTTAAATTTGGGAAGTAAATTTGACACTACCAATATAACAAATATGAGAAATATGTTTGATTCTACTGGATATAATAGTATGGTCTTTACCTTAAATTTAGGTGATAAATTTGATACTTCCAATGTAACAACCATGCAATCTATGTTTAATCAAACTGGATATAGTAGTACAGTCTTCACTCTAGACTTGGGCGATAAATTTGATACTTCCAATGTAACAACCATGCAATCTATGTTTAATCAAACTGGATATAGTAGTACAGTCTTCACTCTAGACTTGGGCGATAAATTCGATACTTCTAAAGCAAGTATGTGGGATATGTTTAATTTTACCGGATTTAGCAATCCAAGTTTTATACTTGACTTAAGAAAGTTTAATTTTGATAATGTCCCGTCTTATTATACTAATACGATTTTTGATTCCCAACCGACCCATATCGCTTATGTTAAAAATATTAGTGACAAATCTTTCGTTAGTAATAAAGGCTTTGTTGGTACAATTATTGATTGTTCTAATAATACTTGTCCATAAAACATCAAAGTTATTTTGATGTTTTTTTGAGATTGTAAATGTTTAATAAATTTTTATGGGCAAAATCTTTTTTTTTGTATATAATGATATAAGTTATGAAAATTATTGGAGGGTTAAAAATTAACATAATGAGCGCCAGAACCTAAATTGGTTGACGAGGTAAGTAGTGATCGAAAATTCGGCGGATGCTACTTCGGGTTTCATACTCGTAAGATATATTACAAAAGATAAAATCAATCTTATAACAAAAAATATATCTCTTGATTTGTTTTTCTTATGGAAAAATAATAGAAGGAGATTATTTTTATGTGTGGAATTATTGGATATGTCGGTAATAAAAAGCAGGCTTTACCAGTTTTGATTAATGGTTTAAAATCCCTTGAATATCGAGGTTATGATTCAGCAGGAGTGGCTTATGTAATAGATGAGCAAGTTGAAATTGTAAAGGAAAAGGGTAAAGTTTCTATCTTAGAAGAAAAATTAGATCTTGATAAATTATCACTTGTTGGTATTGGACATACAAGATGGGCAACACATGGGGAAGCAAATACGCTAAATAGTCATCCTCATTCAGTTGGTAAGGTTACAATTGTTCATAATGGAATTATTGAAAATTATAATGAATTAAAAAAAGAATTAATTAAAAAGGGAGTAAAATTTCAATCAGAAACCGACTCTGAAGTAGCTTGTGCTCTTATTAATCAACTTTATGAAGAAGGAAAAGAACCTTTAGAAATTTTAAATTCTTTAAAGGATCTTTTTAAAGGGGCATATGCACTAGGTATTTTGTTTCATGATGATTTAGATAAACTTTATTTTATCAAAGAGCATAGTCCTCTTATTATTGCCTTGAAAGGACAAGAACATTATCTTGCTAGTGATTTACCAGCAGTTTTAAAATATACAAATCAACAAATTATCTTAGAAGATGGAGATTATGGATATTTAACAACAGAAGATATTTTAATTTATCAGGAAGGATTAAAAAAAAAATTTGAAATTACAACCTTTGAAGGAAGTTTAGAGGTCGCTGAAAAAAATGGATATCCACATTTTATGTTGAAAGAAATGATGGAGCAACCAGAGGTAGTAGATAAGATAATTCAAGTTTATGATGATTTTGATTTACCTGATTTAAGGAAGTATAAAAAGATTGATATTGTAGCTTGTGGAAGTGCATATCATGCCGGTCTTGTTGGTAAGTATTTATTAGAAACTTATTTAGATATTCCGGTTAATGTAGAAATCGCTAGTGAATATCGATATAAAAAATTATTTTTGGATCTAGACTCTTTAGTTATTTTGATATCACAATCAGGAGAAACAGCAGATACTTTAGCTGCCTTAAAGAAAGCTCGTGAGTTTGGTGCTCATACGCTTGCGATTGTAAATGTGGTTGGCTCTAGCATTGCAAGAATTGCTGATGAAGTTCTTTATACCTATGCCGGCTTAGAAATAGCTGTTGCTACTACCAAAGCTTATTCTGCTCAAATTATGATTTTTATTTTAATGGTGTTATCTTCTCAAAATAAAAAAATTAAGACTCAATTTTTATCAGAACAAATGAAAGCACTTTTAACATTAGATCTTAATAGGATAGTATCAACACTGGCACAAAGTGAACATTTATTTTTTCTGGGAAGAGGAATTGATTATGCCCTTTCATTAGAAGGTTCATTAAAGTTAAAAGAAATTTCTTATATTCATAGCGAAGCATATGCAGCTGGGGAATTAAAACATGGAACTATTTCTTTGATCGAGAAGAATACGCCAGTAATAGCGATTGCTACGGATGAAGGATTAGCAGACAAAACTTTTAGTAACATCAAAGAGGTAAAGACAAGAGGAGCTAAAGTAATTTTAATCGTAACTGATTCTATAAAGGTGGATAAAACCTTATATGATGAATTGATTGTTATTCCAAAAGCGGATTCGATTTTTCAACCACTTTTGACAATATTACCTTTACAACTCTTAGCTTACGAAGTCGCAAAAGAACGTAACTGTGATATTGATAAACCAAGAAATTTAGCAAAATCAGTAACAGTTGAATAAAAAATATGTTAAAATGATGTAGCAGGTTGTGATATTTATTTATCCTATGATAATCAAATTTATTATAGTTTAAAAAAGGATAGTTCTACTTATACAAATACAATTGAAATAAGTTTA
>Ga0153942_1001101_pt1 | contig 10795 bp, 10 predicted proteins | sample TSNJ026MetaG_FD_104731 | JGI IMG/M metagenome (GOLD analysis project Ga0153942, IMG submission 104731) | Attine ant fungus gardens microbial communities from New Jersey, USA - TSNJ026 MetaG | ecosystem: Host-associated > Fungi > Mycelium > Unclassified | place: USA: New Jersey, Brendan T. Byrne... | reverse complement strand
TGCAACAGTGGCCCGGATGGATTCCGCTGTGTGGTGGCGCTGCCCAAGGACACCAACACAGAGCTCGCCGTGAGGCCTGTCAAGACAGTGGAGGATAAGCTTCTAGTGGCCAAAAATAAATGGTTGCTGCTCCATCCAGACGCTGTGGGAAATTCAGGTGGATACGCCGGGATAACGGGTGAAAATATTTCCGTATAAATCATTTGAAGCAATTTTAAATTGATAGGGGAGGATGAAAGGGCGGAGGGATATTCTAAATAAGAGTATCTTCATAAGGCTTCCCCATTCTTCCCGAAGTCTACTTTAGGAGGTCATGACAATGAGCAAAGACTGGACGAAATCTACAGTAAAAGCCGGCATTTCCTTTGGGACCTGCCTGGCAATGATCATCTCTTACACCGCATGGAAGTCGGTGCTTTGGGCCATTATACATGGCCTGCTGAGCTGGGTGTATGTGGTCTATTACTTAATCCGGTATTAAGAGAATCATTCTAGAATTAATAAGGTAAAGGAGTTATGTATTATGAAAAATATTCCAGAAGTCAAACTTGGCATAATTGCCGTCAGCCGCGACTGCTTTGTCATTTCCCTGTCGGAGAAGCGCCGCGCCGCAGTTACAAAAGCTTATGAAAGTGCCGGCGGTTCGGTGTATGAATCCAAGGTGACGGTGGAGAACGAACAGGATATGCTGGATGCGGTAGCCGATGTAAAGGGCGCCGGATGCAACGCCTTGGTCGTGCTGCTGGGCAACTTTGGCCCGGAAACCCCGGAAACCTTGGTGGCCAAGTATTTTGAGGGCCCCGTCATGTATGTGGCCTCCGCGGAGGAGACCGGCAAGGATTTGATCAACGGCCGTGGCGATGCCTACTGCGGTATGCTCAATTGCTCCTATAACCTGGGGCTGCGGAAGCTCAAGGCCGTCATCCCTGAGTATCCTGTGGGAACCGCTGCGGAAATTGCCGGAATGATCTGTGACTTTGCACCGGTGGCCCGGACCCTTATCGGCCTCAGCGGTCTGAAGATTATTGCCTTTGGCCCCCGTCCCCAGGACTTCTTTGCCTGCAATGCCCCCATCAAGCCTCTATATGACATTGGGGTGGAGATTCAGGAAAACTCCGAGCTGGACCTGTTGGTATCATATAAAGCCCACAGCGGGGATGAGCGGATCAGGGCCATTGCGGAGGATATGGCCCAGGAGCTGGGCCAGGGCAATCGGTATCCTGACCTGCTGGAGAGAATGGCCCAGTTTGAGCTGACCCTCTTGGATTGGGCGGAACAAAATAAGGGCGCCAGCAAATATGTGGTGTTTGCCAACAAGTGCTGGCCGGCCTTCCCCAAGGAATTTGGCTTTGAACCCTGCTATGTCAACAGCCGTCTGGCATCCAGAGGCATCCCGGTGGCCTGCGAGGTGGACATTTACGGCGCTCTCAGCGAGTACATAGGCGCCTGTGTCACCGGCGACGCCGTGACCCTTTTGGACATCAACAACAGCGTACCCCAGGATCTGTACGATGAGGACATCAAGGGCAAATATGACTACACCCTCCACGACACTTTTATGGGCTTCCACTGCGGCAATACACCGCTGTGCAAGCTGTCTGAGGGCGCCATTAAATATCAGCTCATCCAGAACCGCCTGTTGGAGGATGGCGGTGAACCTGATTTCACCCGCGGCACAATGGAGGGGGATATTGCTCCCGGCGGGATCACCTTTTACCGTTTGCAAAGTGCCGCAGACACCTCCCTTCACGCGTATATTGCCCAAGGTGAGGTTTTGCCGGTGGCGACACGGTCCTTTGGCGGCATAGGCATCTTTGCCATTTCTGAGATGGGCCGGTTCTACCGCCATGTGCTTGTTGCCAAGCGTTACCCCCACCACGGCGCGGTGGCCTTTGGACATATCGGTAAAGCGTTGTTTACCATATTTGATTATCTGGGGGTTGAGGATATTGCCTTCAACCAGCCCAAGGGGATGCTTTATCCCAAGGAAAATCCTTTCGTATAATTTGATAACAGCAAGTAAAGGTGCGCATCCACAATTTTGTGGGTGCGCACCTTTTGCATTTGTCATAGATTTAGTTCAAACATTCCGTATTTTATAGGGATTGCAAAATATGTGTATAATAATTGAAATATGTAAATGTATTTTGTTGATAAATGAGAAAAATATGGTATAATTATCCTAAATAGTAAACATATGCTATATCAAACAACGAGGAGGAAAATTTATGAAAAAGTTTATCGTCCGTTTACTAACACTTACCGTTGCATGTGTGCTCCTTTTTTCTGTTGCGGCGATGCCCGTTGATGTGGCTGCGGCGTACCTACCACCAACAGCCAGCTTGAGCGACCAATATAACAAAATGACAGGACATCCCGATAACGAGGAAATTGCGTTCGATTATGATGGATCACTGCCAAATTCTGTGAATAACTATATATATATTTATGCCCCCGATGGTTCCACGTATTATACATTGATGGAGAACAGTGTACTGAATACGGCTATTGGGCGGGTTGATCAAGATAAGTTGGACAATGGGTTCTCTGGAATTGCGTATTTGTTGAATAGAAGTTGGCTGGATACACTGGAATTGGGTGTTTATGAACTTGTGTATAGCTTTGCTGTGCCAGCGATGTTTTCTTCTTCTACCGGCACAACAACTGGTGAATCTGGTAGCCTGTACTTTACCGTGCGTGATTCTACAATTGACCTGTCTGGCGGTCTGCCGGACGGAACAGTGGGTGAGGCGTACAGTGCCACTCTGACCATTGAATTAGCGGATGAGGTGTATGGCGCTCCCGGACCCTATACCCTAGAAATCGTTACAGGATATAATCTGCCCGATGGCCTTGCGCTTTATGCCACCAGCAATCTCAAGGAATTTGTAGTCATGGGAACACCGACCACAGCGGTAGTTAATCACGCTATTGATCTGGTGGCGACCGATGGTGACGGCATAGAAAGTACCTTTAATCATACTGTAACGATTCGCCCGGCAGAAGCGGAGGAAGAGATTCCTCCGGAACTCAATCACCCGGAAACCAATCCCCCAACAGAAGAGGAACAGAATAAGGGCCGCGTTAGAGTGGGTGAGGATTGGTATGGGGTACCCACCCCTATAGAAGGGCTGCCGGATTATTTTGTATTTAACGAAGCAGAGGGTGAGATTACCTGGAACCCGACGCCTGTGAGAGGCCGTTGGATATTTGAACCGTCTTTTTTGGAGGGGACCTTTACGGACGGTTCCGTGGCGACCTTTAAGCCCTTAAAGTCGGGAATTACATTTGTGACGTATTACTCGCTGGAATATGAGTGGAAAACTGTACCCGTCACCATTGTTTTACCTGAGGAAAATGAATAAAATTTGGCGTGTAAATTATCGCGTTCAAAAAAATATGCCTGGCTATATGGCCAGGCATACTTTTTTGCGAAAGGAAGGGGTCGGAGGATATCCCTATTCCCATATATTTTAGGTGAGCTTATGTGCGGTTCCATTTTTTAAATAAAGAGCTTGGTCGCAGAAATCCGTCAGCCGCCGGGTATCCTGGCTGGAGATGATCATGGTCATACCGGCTTGCCGCAATTCCTCCAGATATTCAAATACCTGTTCCGCCATTTTAGGGGAGAGCCCCATGGTAGGCTCATCCAGCAGCAGCAGCGCCGGTTTTGACATCATGGCGCGGGCAATGGACAGCTGTTGCTGTTCGCCGCCGGAAAGGTTCATGGCCGGCAACAGGAATTTATCTTTAAGCACTGGGAAGCGGCTTACCAATTTGTCCAATTGCTGTACACCCTTTCCAGGCCGGGTATAGCTCCCCATCAGCAGGTTGTCCTTTACCGTCATCATGGGAAAAACCCGCCGCCCTTCGGGAACTAAGACAATGCCCAACTTTACCCTGCCCCGCACATCCATTGATGTGATGTCCTTTTCAAGATAAAGGATACGTCCCTCAGCCGCCGGCAGAATGCCGGCCAGGCAGGAAAGGGTGGTGGACTTTCCCGCCCCATTTACCCCCAAAAGGGCAAGGGATTGGCCCCTTTTTATAAAAAAGTTTATGCTGTGCACCGCAGTCATAGCGCCATATTGAATACATAGCCGGTCAACCTGCATCAAAACGTTTCCCTCCAAAGATAGCGTCTATGACCTGGGGACTCTCTAAAACCTCTTTTGGGGTTCCAGTACTTATAATTTTTCCCAAATCCATTGCGTAAACCCTCTTGCAAAGATGCTGGATAAAATCCATATTATGCTCAATCAATATAATGGTCAACAGCCTATGTTGCCGGACTCCAACCAATAAATCCGCTAAGGCGGCAGTTTCAGTTTCATTGAGTCCGGCGGCCGGCTCATCCAGCAATAAAACCTTGGCTCCCGCCGCCAGTGTGCGGGCCAATTCCACCCTTTTTTGATCCCCGTAGGGGAGGCTTTCAGCGGTCAGTTCCCGCTTCTCCCACAATCCAAGCTCGTTGAGTAAGGCTTCATAATCCACATTTCGTTGATGGGCGCCCAAAGCGCCGGCCTGTATATTGCCCTCCACGGTGAGATTCCCGAACAGTCTTGGATTTTGAAAGGTCCGCCCTACGCCCTCCTTAGCCCTTCGATACGGGGGGAGGCGGTTAAGAAGGATCTTTCCGCCGCCCCGCATCAGATAGATTTGGCCGGAAGTGGGACGGTCAAAGCCGGTTAATAGGTTAAAAAGGGTGGTTTTCCCTGCGCCGTTGGAACCGATAATGCCCACTGTTTCATTGGGGGATGCGCTGATGGATACTCGGTCCACCGCCACAATGCCGCCATAGCTCTTGCAGAGGTTTTCACACTGGATCATGAGGTTGCCCTCCATTTTTTGTAGCGGATAATGGTTACCACAATTAATGCCAGTGAATATAAAATCATCCTAACCACCGACAAGGTTTGAAATACGGCAAAGAAACACTCCATGAGCATGGCGGCCAGCATGGGCCCGAAGATGGTGCCAGGGCCCCCCAGGACCACCGCCGCCAACATATCAATACTTCGGGTGAAGGTGAAGTCCCTTGGACTGATAAATCCGTTAAGGCCGGAATACAGTACGCCGGCCAAGGCAGTGAATATGGCGCCCACCATCAGGGCAATCACCTTGGCATGACGGGTATTGATCCCTATGGCCATGGATGCCTCCTCATCCTGCCCTACGGCGGAGGCCAGAAACCCTGGACGGGATTGCTTAAAGACCACGGCGCACACGAGGCACAGCAGCATCAGTAGCCAGGTGAACGGTGGGGTGGTAAACCGGGGAATATTATAAAATCCCGCAGCGCCTCCCAGAGAGGAGGTGTTTTCCAAGGCTACCCGGACGATCTCCCCAAGCCCCAGGGTGGCCACCGCCAGATAATCCCCCCGCAGACTCATCATAGCATAACCCAAAATAAAGGCTCCTCCCGCCCCAATCAAGACGGCCAAAATCAGGCTCATCCATATGCCAAGCCCCGATGCTGTGGCAACGGCGCAGGTGTAGGCTCCCGCCGCCATAAAGACGGCGTGCCCAAGGCTGAGCTGCCCGGCAATGCCCACGCATAAGTCCAACCCTGCCGCCATACAGGCGGCGATCATCATTCGGGAGGCAATCTGGCTTTGATAGGCGCTACCACGGGACAGAAGGACCCCCAGTCCTCCTATAACAACTACCGTCCAACAACCCCAGCGTCCTGGCTTAAAGCGTCGTCGTATGTTCATAAACGTGTTTTCCCCACCTTTGAACCCGCTAAACCTCCCGGTTTAAACAGAATAACAACAATCAGGATAATAAAGGCAATCATGTCCTTAAAGGCCGTATTCCAGACCGCACCCACAAAGGTTTCCACCAAACCCAGGGCAAACCCTCCCAACAGAGCGCCGGGAATGCTGCCAATACCGCCGACTACAGCGGCTGCAAAGGCTTTCAGGCCTGGTGTGGTTCCCATTAATGGAGAGATAAGATACATGGACCCATAAGCCACCCCCGCCACCCCCGCCAGAGCGGAACCGATGGCAAAGGCCAGGCTGATAATTTTTTTTTCATCCACACCGCAGAGGCGGGCGGCGATGCTGTCATCCGCCACGGCGCGCATGGCCCGTCCCTGGCGGGTCTTGTGAAGAATGAATTGAAGCCCGCCCATCAAAAACAGGGCCAGAACCAAGGCGACCAATCTGGAGACAGGCAGGCTGATACCGCCTATGACCAGGATGCCGCCCAGGAAATCCGGCGGGTATACACGGACATCCGCCCCAAAAAAGAACATAACGATGTATTCCAGCAGCAGAGACAAGCCTATAGCCACCACCATAATGGGCATCCCGCGGATGCCCCTGAGGGGACGGTAAGCCCACCGCTCAATGACAATGCCCACCGCGCTGCAAAAAAGTACGGCCCATAGGGTGGATAAAATAAAGCCTAACTGCAGGTAGGAGGCACAGAAATAACCGGCATATGCCCCCAGCATCATAATGTCGCAGTGGGCAAAATTGATCATGCGCAGGACGCCAAAAACCAAAGAATATCCCAATGCCACCAAAGCATAAACAGAGCCGATGGACAGCCCGTTAATCAGTTGCTGCATGCCGGTTCCCTCCCTGCATTTCCATGGTGGCCTGCGCGCTGTTCATTGCGGCAATGGCGTGGACTGAGAGGGCGGCGGACCGCCGGCCCTCCTGAATTTGGATCAATTGAACATCCTTTTGGGCGTTGTGGTCCTCATCAATGGTGATCAAACCCGTGACCCCCACAAAATCCTCCGTCTGCTCCAGGGAATTGTGGATACGAATAGGATCCCCGCTGCCCATGCGCAGGTAGGCATCCGCGAAGAGCATAACACTGTCATAGCCCAGGGCGGCGTAGGCGGAGGGTTCCCGGCCATAGGCCTCCGTAAAGGCGTCAATAAATTCCTGAGCTGTGCTGTTGCCAGGGGCGTAGTGGTTCGTGAAGTAGATGTTGCTGAGATATTCCTGCCGCCCCACGATCTCTTCCAGGGCGGGAGAGTCGAAGGCGTCGCCGGAAAGAACGGTGGCCTGTATGCCCAGTTCGTTCATTTGGCGGATGATTAGACCCGCCTCAGCGTAGTAGCCGGGAATGAACAAAGCGTCAAAATCCTGTTTTGCCAGCCTGGTCAGGAGACTGTAAAAGTCACATTCCCCGGTGGTGTAAAACACCTGCTCCACAATCTCCCCCCCAAGCTCGCAAAATTTGCCGGTAAAGGCTTCACTGATGCCCCGGGAGTAGTCGCTGGAGCCCTCTGTAATGATAGCAGCGCGCTGTAATCCCAGTGCCCATGCGTAGTATCCCATGGCCCAGCCCTGAACCGAATCGGTATAACAAACCCGGAACATATTGTTGACGGCATTTTCCGGTACCAGCTCGTCGGCGGTGGCCGAGGGGATGATCATGGGAATCTGCGCCCCTGAGGAAAGGGCGGACCGGGACAGGTTGGAGTTGGTGGGCCCTATAATGGCGCTGACCCCCAGGTCCTCCCCCAGCTTGAGGGCCGCCAAAGCCGCATCGGCGTTTTCTGAGCGGTTGTCCAGCGCGATCATCTGAATGAGATGCCCGTCAAGTCCACCGGAGGCGTTGATTTGCTGAACGGCTAATGTGGCGCCATCCATGCAGTTTTGCCCATACTGAGCCAGCTTGCCGGTCAGCTCCAGATTGAATCCAAGGGCAATAGCGTCGGAATCTTTTTTTTGGCAGCCGGATCCGGTGAGTGAGAGAAAACATAGCAGGGCCATTCCCACGATTGCTTTTTTCAAAGGACAACCCCCTTGAGGTAGTTAATCTACTCTCATGCCAAGAGCAGCTTTGAAGGAAAACGAAGGCAAAAATAGGAAATGATGAAGGCTTAACGCAGATGAACGGGATGTATAACGATGTTTAAAAGGGCATGAGAAGTATTTATATTGGCAGATTTCAAACAAGCTTTCTTCTATCTTTATTCAACATTCATCCGGAATAGAATAGAGGACAATATCTTGACATTTTACCCCAACATGCTAAACTAGGTTTAGACTTATACACTGTATGGAATGATTATGATAATCATGAGGAAATGAGGGCTGAAGAATGACAAAACCGACCTACCGCATCGGCATTGATTTAGGTGGAACCAACATTGTGGCTGGTGTGATGAATGACAAATATGAAATCGTTGCGAAGTTTTCTACACCCACGTTGGCTGACAGGCCGTATACAGAAGTCGTCAAGGATATGGCGATGGCTGTCACCGAGGCTATGAAGGAGGCCGGAATTACGCTGGACCAGTGTGCTTCCCTGGGTATTGGCAGTCCCGGCACATGTGACAGCGCAAAAGGAACTATCGTCTACGCCAATAACCTCCATTGGAGTGATGTTCCTCTGCGGGAGGAGTTAAATAAATACCTGGATATTCCTGTATACATCAGTAATGACGCCAACTGCGCCGCCTTGGGCGAGGTGGAGGCGGGCTCTGCGAAGGGTAAGCAAAACGTCATTATGGTCACCCTGGGTACCGGTGTAGGCGGCGGCATTATTATTGACGGCAAAATTTTTTCCGGCCAGAATTCGGCGGGCGCTGAGATTGGACATGCTTTGCTGGTTATGGACGGCGTACTCTGCACTTGTGGACGCAAGGGCTGTGTGGAAGCATATGCTTCGGCCACCGGCTTAATCCGGATGACCAAGGAAAAAATGGATGAATGTCCGGACTCAGTGATGCATGAAATTACCGCCAAACGGGGCCACGTTAGCGGCCGGACGGCCTTTGAGGCCCAGCGGATGGGGGATGAGGCCGGCGATCAGGTAGTCAAATACTATGTTCGCTGCGTTGCTGAGGGTTTGATTGACTTGATTAACATCTTCCGGCCGGAGGTTATTATTCTGGGCGGCGGCATCAGCAATGAAGGCCCTGGCTTGTTTGATCCCCTCCGTGCCTATATTAATGAAAACTGCTATGGCGGCCTTAAGACCGATGTCCCCGGTATTATTCCGGCGGTACTGGGCAACGATGCCGGTATTATCGGCGCGGCCTGCTTGTCTGAGTAATATCTGCACATACACAAAGTACAACCAACCATACAGGGACGCTTTCAGTAGATTGCGTCCCCTTTGTGAAAGGAGCGATGTATGAATACGCCGTTTAAGTGTTTCCCAGCTTTCAAGGATTATCTCTGGGGCGGGGAACAGCTGGGGACGTTATATGCTCATTTAGACCCGCCAACCCCGGTGGCCGAGGCGTGGGTGTTGTCCTGTAATCCGGATGGGGAAAGCGTTATCGCCACCGGGCCTTACAAAGGGAGTACCCTGTCCTCCTATATCCGGCTGAGGGGGGATGAGGTCCTGGGAAGCCACTGTGTGGACATGCCCTTCTTCCCTCTTTTGATCAAATTGATTGACGCCAAGGAAAAGTTGTCTATCCAGGTGCATCCAGACGACGCCTATGCTTTGGAGAATGAGGGCAGTTATGGAAAAACAGAAATGTGGTATGTGCTGGATTGTGAAGAGGACGCCTATCTATACTACGGCTTTAAGAAGGATATCACCAGGGTTTCCTGCTTAAGCAATATTATGGAAAACACCATCGAAAGTAAGCTCAATAAGGTCCCGGTAAAAAAAGGGGATATCTTTTTTATTCCTCCGGGTACGGTGCACGCCATAGGCGGCGGCATACTGCTGGCGGAAGTTCAGCAAAACTCCAACCTCACCTACCGGATGTATGACTATGACCGGCGGGATGCCGAAGGTAATCCCCGGGAACTCCATGTGGAAAAGGCTATTGCGGTCAGTGACCTGAGGGGCATTGATCCCGCGTCTCCCAGGCAAGCCGCGGTGGCTTACGGGGAATATACGGTGTTGAGGTTGGCCTCCTGTCCCTACTTTACGGTGGAGCATGTTTTATTTGACGGAACAGCCCCCTTTACCGCAGGAGAGACCAGTTTCCAAAGCCTGACCTGTATCGGCGGGGAGGGCGTTCTCCGCGACAGTGAGGGCGTGGAGCTGCCTTTTGAAAAGGGAGACAACATCTTTGTCCCGGCGGGATACGGCGAATATAGGGTGGAAGGTAACGGAGCCCTTCTCTTATCCTATGTCTGATGGGCTTTAACAAACGCTACCCATTAGGGGGATGAATTGTGAGAAAGGTGATTTTCTGGGATTTTGACGGTACCTTAGCTTTTTTTGTCCGTTGGTCGGTGTCCATGGACAGAGCCTTGAGGGAGGCCGGGTGGGAGGTGGACTTAAAGAAGATACAGGAACACCTTAAGTCGGGCTTTACTTGGCATACGCCGGAGATTTCGTACGCTCATGCGACTGGGGAACGGTGGTGGGATAATTTGTTCCGCCATTTTGAAAAATTGTATTTACAAGTCCATCTGGACAAAGCTTTATGGAAGCAGGTGAATACCGGCATCAGGGAGGCTGTGGCTGATTGGAAAAATTACACTTTATTTGACGATACTGTTAAAACATTGAATGCTTGCCGTGAGTCGGGCTATACAAACTATGTTCTGTCCAACTTCTCCCCGGAGCTGCCGGATATTTTAAAAGGGTTGGGACTGGTGGAATATTTGGATGGATGGGTTGCTTCAGCTTGGTTGGGATATGACAAGCCCAGAAGGGAAATCTTTGAATATGCTTATGCGTCTGCCGGGAATCCGGAATGGTGCTGTATGATTGGGGACAATCCCAAGGCGGATATTGCCGGGGCCAAGGCACTGGGCTGGCCGGCAATTTTGGTTCATAATATAGTCCCGTGCAGTGCGGATTTTTGTGTGAAGGCATTGGAAGATATTCCAGAACTGCTGATGAGGAT
>Ga0153942_1001099_pt1 | contig 10800 bp, 9 predicted proteins | sample TSNJ026MetaG_FD_104731 | JGI IMG/M metagenome (GOLD analysis project Ga0153942, IMG submission 104731) | Attine ant fungus gardens microbial communities from New Jersey, USA - TSNJ026 MetaG | ecosystem: Host-associated > Fungi > Mycelium > Unclassified | place: USA: New Jersey, Brendan T. Byrne... | reverse complement strand
TCAGATTCATACAGTGATAATAGCGACAAATAATCAGGAGAATCATCCTATCACTTGTGCGATTGATATAATGTTATCAGATGATGATAACTTGTATTTTTTGACTGCTAAAGGAAAAAACTTCTATCAAAGATTAATAAATTCACCCTATATCTCTTTAACTGGAATAAAAGGAGAAGATACTATGCACTCTATTGCTATTTCTATTAATGGCAAAGTTAAAAATATTGGAAGCAATAAATTGGATGAAATCTTCGCTAAGAATCCATATATGAAAGAAATATATCCCAATGAGGACGCAAGAAATATTTTGAAAGTATTTCAAATTTATGAAGGGATAGGTGAATATTTTGATTTGAGCAAAAAGCCTATAGAAAGATATAATTTTACGTTAGGTGTGGGTAAATTAAAAGAAGAAGGATATTTTGTGACAGATACGTGTATAGGGTGCAAATTATGTTATAAAATATGCCCGCAGAAGTGTATTGATATTACAAATAAGCCTGTTGTAATTAATCAAAAGCATTGTTTATATTGTGGGAAGTGTGCTGAGATATGTCCAAAACAGGCCATTATTAGGAGAGGATAAAATGAAGCAAGATGAAAGAAGAACGTGGCTATTAAAATACTTAATAAATGAGAATAAAGAATATCAAAACATCAGTATTCCAATATTAGAGACAGAGCAGAAGAAATTGCTCAGAGCATTGATGAATGTTCGTGCTCCAAACGCGATTTCAAAACAATTTATTGAAATACAAAATGATTATCTAATTGCTGAATTAAAGAATAAAAAGCTAACCAATATAAAAGAGTTAGTACCAATGGAAAAAGGAATCTACTTATGGCAAGGAGATATTACTACATTACAAGTGGATGCCATTGTTAATGCAGCGAATAGTGCAATGTTGGGATGCTTTATTCCTAACCATGGTTGTATAGATAATGCAATACATTCTAATGCAGGTGTACAATTACGAATTACATGTAATGAAATAATGGATGGACAAGGATGTATAGAGCCAACTGGAAAAGCAAAAATAACATCAGCATATAATTTACCAAGTTCATTTATTATACATACCGTAGGCCCCATTATTCATAATCAAGTAACGAAGAAGGATTGTCAACTATTAGCATCCTGTTATAGTTCTTGCATGGAATTAGCTATGGAATATCAGTTGAAAAGCATTGCTTTTTGTTGTATATCAACGGGTGAATTCCATTTTCCTAATGATATGGCCGCTACAATTGCAATTGATACAGTAAGAGATATTTTGGAAGATAAAAGTATTGAAATGGAGGTAATTTTTAATGTTTATAAAGAATCAGACTACAAAATATACAAAAAATTATTGGGAACAAATTAAGGAAGTCACGCAATTAATAAATAATGCTGATTCCATAATTATTGGTGCCGGATCTGGGTTATCAACGGCGGCAGGTTTTACATACTCTGGTAAAAAATTTCAAGATTATTTCTCGGATTTTATTGATGTTTACGGATTCCATGATATGTACTCGGCGGGATTTTATCCGTATGCTTCTTTAGAAGAACATTGGGCATATTGGAGCCGACATATTTATTATAATCGGTATGACCAACCAGCTGGAGAACCCTATTTAGAATTGTTGGAACTGGTTAAGGATAAAGAGTATTTTGTAATCACCACTAATGTAGATCATAGATTTCAAGTGGCAGACTTTGATAAAGAAAGATTGTATTATACACAAGGAGATTATGGGCTGTTTCAATGCTCAAAGGCATGTCATCAAAAAACCTATGATAATGAAAAAGAAATCCGCCAAATGATAAAGCTACAAAAGAACATGAGAATTCCTTCAGAACTAATCCCACATTGTCCAGTATGCGGTGCACCAATGACGACCAATCTTCGAATTGATGATACGTTTGTACAAGATCAAGGTTGGCACCAAGCGAAAAAAAATTATGAAAAATTTTTAACACAATATAGAAATAAAAAAGTACTATATTTAGATTTGGGGGTTGGTAATAATACACCAGGAATTATTAAATATCCATTTTGGCGAATGACATATGAGAATAATAAATCAAATTATGTCTCAATTAACTTAGAGCCGATGCCAATTGTAAAGGAAATTGAGGAGCAATCAATAGGGCTTGTTTATGATATAAAGAAAGTTATAACCGATTTAAAAATAGAAAGAGACTGTAACAGAAAAAGTGAAATTTAGTACTAACCTTTCTATATTATTTTGTATAACATGCATTATGATAATTTGACATTATTTATAGTTAACTTATTCTTTCATATAAGAGGCGGATGGCATATTTCATACTGAAGATAGCTTCTAATATAATAAATAACCTAATTTCATATCAAAAAGGATATGGATTTTTTATTAATTGATATTGAATTATTTTGTATACTATGTTGTCTTTTTATTTTTATCATAAAACATCTCCGATAAAATTAAATTATAGCAAAACAGTAACCTTAAGCATTATCATTTATAATATCATAGATGGGAAATATTGGTGTCTAACAGAGAGCAGGAAATAAGGAGGTATGAATAAATCTAGGAATAACACTTTCCTTAACATCTTTCAGGCTCTTTTCTGCATCTAAAAGAAATGATGAGCTATATCGATATGGTGATAACCAACTTCAAAAGCCTTCAAATAAACATTTTTTGCATCTTCATCCTCTTGAATTTGCAAAACATCAAGTCCTATTTGTGGTATTTCACACCTGTTGTTCAGTTTTACATAATTTTGTTTCATCTCATTTTCTCTTTTTCTTATTTCCACTCTATCACAATCACCAACTGTATAAGTTGCCGGTGTAATATTATAAAAACGATATGCTCTTCTTTTTTAGAAGCCTGACCTACTGCTATTAATACCGTATTAGCTTCAATCAAAATCTGTTCTCTTTCTTTTTCAATCACAACTACATGATCTTGAATCTCAACACATAAACTAAACATAAAACAAGTAATATTTTCTTTTACTTTATCCATGGCATGACGAATCCCTATTCGATACAACATATGACCTTGAGCATTAAGCGTGTCGGTCGCTTCTATTATTGATACAAAATGTCCTTCTTCTGCCAGTTTTAATGCCATCTCACAACCAACTGTTCCTCCTCCAATAATAACAACTTTCTTCCCAATATCTTCTATTTGTTCATAACTTGAAACAGCTTCTTTTACAATCGGTTTTTCTATCCCTTTTATATTAGGCATTACCGGCTGTGCTCCTATGGCAATAATGATGGCATCGGGATTTAATTCTTCGACAACACTTGGAGTTGCTTTAATATGATAGCGAACATCAATACTTGCTTTCTCTATTTGTATTCTTAAATACTGCATATAACGATATAAATCATGTTTATGTTGATCGTATTTCGCATGTTTTAATTGTTCGCCAAGACTGGCACTTTTTTCTAATAAAACAACTTTATGCCTGCCCCTTCTCTTAATGCTTTAATAGCCATTATTGGAAATTTGATTCTATTTTCTAGAGAGCCATCATATTCATCAATGTCATTAAGTTAAGATTAAAGTTAAGGATTAAAGATTAAGACATAATCATTTTCGATACATTAAGACATTATCATATTTGAATCAGACTACTGAAATATATACTTGCTGAAATAATTGCCAATTAACAATGTAAATGGTAACTTATTTAAATGCTCATATTCTTCTTTTGTAAATTTAATATCAGTAGCACTAGAATTTGCTTTTAATCTTTTATATGTAGGATGAATGCATTTTATGGATAAAAATTATAGTTAAGGAAATACTAGTGGATATTAATAATTTCAATAATAAAATACAACTACATATGGTTATAGTTATTTTTTAATTGTCAATTATGATGTTAGCTTTACCTACAATTTTACTAATAATTTAATATTTATTATTGATAATCATTCTTTTAAAAATCTGGAATCATGTTTATATTTTGATTAAGCCGGGGTACTTGTACATTGTGCAGAAATAGAAATGAGCACAGAATAATTTATTGATGATTCTTTATTGTCATTCATCAAAAATATAATTAAAAAATTTCAAAAAACTATTTGCTTAATTTAAATGATTGGGATTTCTAATTTTTTTCGCTTTATATTGATTGCAAAAGTTAATATCATTCATATTTTGTCACTTTAAAAGCTAATAATTAATCTTTTCTTTCATTTGCTTTTTTACTACAATTGCATTGTAAGATCTTATTATTTTTATACTGGTAAATGGAGGTGTTCAGCTATGAGAACCAGAAATTTAATTGAAATTTTATTAGAAGAAAGACCTAATCCTATTACACGAGCAGACATCGCTAAAAGGATGAATCTTTCTGTGAGTTCAATCAGAAGTATTATTAAGGAGACTGAGGAAGTTGGGTTAAATAATGGCTTCTGTATTGAATTGCAGAAAGGAAAAGGCTACATTCTTAATATTACAAATGATAATTATTTTAAAGTTTTCATAAATGAAAAACAAGATTATGATTATGATGTATACGATGTTGAAAAACGTTTAGAAATGTTGATGTTTTATATTCTTCAAGCACATGGATATATCACAGTTAGCCAACTTGAAGAAAAAATGCTACTTAGTCGTTCGACTATTGTAAAGGAGTTAAAGCATGTTGATCAAGAATTATCAAAGTTCAATCTAAAATTGGAACGCAAAGCACATTATGGGGTTATTGTTAGTGGGAGTGAGCAAGATTTACGTAAAGCATTTTCTAAATACGTTCTTGGATCAATCTATTATTTAGAACCAGCCAAAGAATATAAGTTTTTTATTGAAAACTTAGAAGTTAAAGAGTTAAGAAACGTATTAGGTGATGGGTTAGCACAAAATAGTTTCCGGATTACGGATATAGCCTTCAATAATATAGTTTCCCACTTAAAAACACTTATATTTCGGGTTTCACAAGAAAACTTCATTTCTAATGAGTCTTTTTTAACACTTGAAATTGATGAAGTATATCTCAAAGTGGCTATATATGTTACCTCTTGGATTGAGGAAAGGTATCAAATTTCTTTGCCTGAGAGTGAAATCTATTATTTAGCAGCTCATATATCGGCAAAATCAATTACTTCAATAATTGACACTGTAGAAAAAAATACTATTTATTCTGATATTAGGAATATTTTAGTACAATTAGATCAAGAATTCTTAACTAATTTTCAAGATGATTTAGAACTACAAGATGCGTTGCTATTTCATATGTTCCCACTTTTAAAAAGATTATATTATAATTTACAGCTAGAAAACCCATTGATTGAGGAAATATATACTAAATATGCTAATATCTTTGTTGTTTCTTATCGTTTTGGAGAATTAATTGAAGCTAAATATGGGTTTACTTTATCTAGAGATGAGATAGGATATCTTGCCCTTCATTTCGCTACCTACTTTGAACGACTTAAAAATCAGTCACTGAATAAGATTAAACGAATTGTAATCATTTGTACAACTGGTGGAGGAAGTGCTCATTTGCTAAGGCTTAAAATTGAGAGCGTTTTTAGTAATGCTATTGTTGTAACAACCTCGGCACAAGATATTTCGGATTTTGAGACTGATCTACCAGATTTATTTTTAAGTACAATACCGATTGGGGATAGATATCAAGGTGTCCCAATTATTCATATTAAACAATTTCTTGATGAGATAGAAATTAGACATATTAGAGAGAATGTTTACATGCAATTCTTTGAACAAAATCCAGATTGTCAAACATTAAAAATTAGTCAATTGTTCTCAGATAAACTTTTTCAAAGAAACCCGATTGGTAATTACTTAGAAATAATCAAAAATCAAAGTGATAAGATGATATTAGATGGTTTTGCAACTAAGGATTTTACAGCGTTAGTTTTAGAGCGAGAACAGAAATTTTCAACAATTTATCAAAATGGAATAGCTGGTCCTCATTCAATGAAACTTAATGCAAAGATTGATTCAGTGGGCATTACAATCTTAGAAGAGCCAATTGAATGGAGTGGGAAAATAGTACAATTAATTTTTCTAATTAATTTGAAGCAGGGGCATCTCTTCCTACACAAAGAGATTAGTCGGTTACTTCTTTATTTAATAGAAAATAAGACAATCCGAAAAAAGCTTATAAAATCATTATCTTTTGAACAATTTATAGCTGAAATTGAGAAGCTGGATTAAGGAGGGAAAATAATGACATATGAACAAACGATTATGCAAATTATCGTTAATGGAGGAGATGCTAGAACTAGTGTGTTAAAAGCGATTCGCTGTGCTAGAAAAGGAAATTTGGAAGAGGCTGAGCAGTTAAAGAATCGGGCTAATGAATCTTTAGAGCGAGCACATGAAATCCAAACAAAACTTATTCAAGCAGAAGCTCGAGGTGAAAAAAGTGAAATGACTTTATTAATGATTCATGCACAAGATCATTTGATGAATGCGATGACAATAAAGGATTTATCTGAAGAAATGATTGAAGAAATTAAATTAAGATTGGCATTAGAAACTAAAATTAAAGGAGGTGATTAGAGATGGTGAAAAGAATTTTGCTTGCTTGTGCAGGAGGATATTCGACTAGTATGTTAGTTGATAGAATGAGAGCAGTAGCGAAAGTTAAAGGGCTTGATGTCATTATTGATGCTACGCCTGAAAGTTCTATTAATAAGTTAGTTGAACAAGCTGACATTATCATGCTTGGACCACAGTTGGGACATGCAGAAGAAGGTTTAAGGAAAAAATACGGTTCAAAACTTCCAATTACAACAATTGATATGATGGACTATGGGATGATGGATGGAGAAAAGGTTTTAGATGTAGCCTTAAAACTATTGAAATAATCGTAATTTATTTTCCTTGAAAAATGAGAAAGAACTTATAAAAAATAAAATTAAATAAATTGAGGAGGAGAATATAATGAAAAAAAATAATATTCAAACAGAATTTTTGAAGATTTCAACCGCGATACAAAGAAATAAATATATTTCTGCTATCTCTGGCGGATTAGGATCGTTAATGGCATTAACCATTATTGGTTCTATATTTACATTGATAAATAGTATACAAATTTCAGCTTATCAAGACTTTTTAGTTAAAATAGGGATAAAGAGTTATCTTTCTTTACCACTTAATTTGACGACTAATCTTTTCTCAGTATATGCAGCTTTTGCTATAGCTTATAACTTGGCTCAACAATTTGATCAAGATGGATTTACTGCAGGAACTTTATCATTAATGTCTTTCTTGATTGTTACACCATTAGTAACGCTTGAAAATGGATATACAATGGCCATTCCTTTTAGTTGGTTGGGGAGTATGGGATTGTTTGTAGCTATGGTCATAGCTATTGTCTCAGCTAGATTATATGTTTTCATTTTGGAAAAAGGTATTTATATCAAAATGCCAAATGGAGTCCCACCGATTATTGAGAAATCATTTGCTGCGTTGACACCTGGCTTTTTCATTACTATAATTATGCTTGTTGTAAAAGCAATTTTTGCCGCAACATCTTATGGCAATATACATAGTTGTATTTTCACTTTAATTCAGGTTCCTCTGCAAAATATTGGTTCAAGTTTTCCAGCTTTGCTTGTCATTATGGTACTGATGTCACTCTTTTGGTTTTTTGGTATTCACGGATCAATGGTTGTTTATAGTGTCATCTCTCCTGTCCTAATGCCTTTAATGTTAGAGAATTTAGCTGCCTATCAAGCAGGGGAAAAACTTCCGCATTTAATTACTGTTCAATGTTTGAACTTTGCGGGAGTTGGTGGATCAGGTGCGACAATCGGTTTGGTTGTGGCGATGTTGTTTTCGAAATCAAAACGTTATAAAACTTTGGGGAGACTTGCAATTCTACCAAGTATCTGTGGTATTAATGAACCAGTAATATTTGGGACACCAATAGTACTGAACATGACTTTTCTTATCCCATTCATTGTTGCTCCAGCTACTTTATTTACATTGGGCTATGTATTAACGATAATTGGCATTATGCCACCTTTAAATGGTGCTACTGTTCCAACAGGAACACCAATCTTCTTCAATGGCTTTTTAATGGGTGGATGGCAGTTTACAGTTTTCCAAGTTATTGCTTGTATTATTTCATATTTTGTGTATCTGCCATTTTTTAAGAAGGCTGATGCTGAAGCTTATGCAATGGAACAACAAGCAGAAGTTGTAGAATAAAAGAAACAAAACAAAATAAAAATACAAGGAGGAGTTAAAATGTATAAATCAAAATTTCCTGATAATTTTCTATGGGGTGGCGCAACGGCGGCTAATCAATGTGAAGGTGGCTGGAACGAAGGCGGGAAAGGCCTATCCATTATGGATATTATTGAATATAGATCTGGCCACGTCATAAAAGATAGCAATGAAGCGGGGATTGTTGTCCCAATTAATAAAGAACAATTAGATCAATTGGTATTAAGAACTGATGATGAAAACTTTCCGAAACGTCGTGGTATTGATTTCTATCATCGCTATAAAGAGGATATTGCTTTATTTGCTGAAATGGGATTTAAAGTATTTAGAATGTCGATTGCTTGGTCTAGAATCTTTCCTCAAGGTGACGAAGAGAAGCCGAATGAAGAAGGATTAAAGTTCTATGATGATGTGTTTGATGAATGTTTGAAATATGGAATTGAGCCATTAGTGACATTATCTCACTATGAAATGCCGCTACACCTAGTTAGAGAGTATAATGGGTTTTCAGATCGTCGTGTCATAGATTATTTCGCTCATTATGCTAAAACAGTATTTAAACGTTACAAAGACAAAGTTAAATATTGGTTAACTTTTAATGAAATTAATGTAGCAGCAATCGCTTCTTATGCTGAGCTTGGTATATTAACTGACGAACTTGATGATGATAACAAGGAACAAGCTATTTATCAAGCAATCCATCATCAACTTGTTGCAAATAGCTTAGCAGTAAAAGCATGCCATGAGATTATTCCAAAGGCTATGATTGGGAGTATGAATGGAAGACCAGAAATATATGCAGAAACTTGCAGACCAGAGGATGTATTAGTCACTTTGAAAGAAGAGCAAGATTATCTGTTTTATAGTGATGTACAAGTACGTGGATATTATCCTAGCTATAAAAAACGCTATTTTGCTGAAAATGATATTCACATAAAAATGCTGCCTGGAGATGAAGAAATCTTATTACAACATACTGTTGACTTTTTCTCTTTCAGTTATTACTTGTCTGCAGTCGCTAGCAGTGTTCCAGGAAGAAAAAAAGAAAAGGGTAATTACTTTAGTGGCATTAAGAATCCATATCTTGAAAAAGAGTCTGAATGGGGTTGGCAAGAAGATGGGTTGGGACTACGTATCTCACTAAATAAATTGTATGATCGTTATCAAATACCATTATTAATTGCTGAAAATGGATTAGGAACACATGACATCGTTGAAGAAGATGGATCTATCAATGATGACTACCGAATTAATTATTTACGTCATCATATTGAAGCAATGAGAGATGCGGTCAAAGATGGAGTTGATGTGATGGGGTATACATCTTGGGGATGTATTGATCTCGTTAGTGCAGGATCCAATCAAATGTCTAAACGTTATGGTTACATTTATGTGGATCTTGATGATGCAGGTAACGGAACTATGGCACGTAGTAAAAAGAAAAGCTTTGATTGGTATAAAAAAGTAATTGCTTCTAACGGAGATGACCTTTCTTAATTTAACAAACGATTTCTATTTTATATATGAATAAAAGAAGGTTATTTTGCATTATTAAAAAAAGATGATTATATCACAAGGTCAGTAGCTTTGGACTTGTAAAGGTAGGCTTTTATAAAAATAGGAACTTTTTCACTAAGGTTTCTATTTTTTGCATATATGTTATTACAATCAGTTTGCTCTATAGATGTCTATTGCTTTTGCTAGAGATCTTTTATATGACAGTGCAAAAGTTGCAATATAATGAGATGTATCTGACCATTGTGCACGTAAACTTGTATTCTCCTTTTTTGCCACAAAAGCATCAATTATTAGTGTTTTAGTTAATAAAACGAATGTCTCCTTGTTCCAAATGTGAAGATGATTCTGCCTTAAAATGTAATAATATAAATTTTAATTAACTTTAATTAGATTTTAATTCAACACTTTGACTTAGTTCGATTTGCGGCTCAATAAACAATTTAACTTGAAATTAGCATTAAGCTACATCTTGATTACGAATTTGAAAGAAATGAAGCAGAAAAGATGCTAATGAATTACAAAATAAACGTAGAATACAAAGACACTATTCAATGTTCAAGCTATTTAAGAAGTATTCTTTGCATATAAAAAAGAATTATCTAATGAAGAAGTAATAAATGACTGTTTAGCATATTTACGCCATAATGTTATTTTATAAGAAATACAACATTGCTTTTGACACTCAAAGCTAAATTGGTCAAAATTTGTAGCGTTTAGGGTGGCTGCTATAACAAAATCGTCTGTTGCTTGAACCGCCCTTGTCAAGTAGACAAGTGCGGTTCAAAATATCATTCTCTATTTATTTCTTGTTGATATGACTTTTAAATTGAAAAAATAGGCAACCGAAGTTGCCTACTATGCTTTGTTATCTTTTGTGATATCTAATATGAGAGAGTGTACTTACTCTTTACGATTACATTCATCGTTTTTCCATCTATAATGTTCATTTATGACTGATTGATACTAATTCATTAAAACAAGTTCTTGAGGTTATCAAGAACTTGTTTTTTCTAAGAACATGTCAACAAATTTATCTTCAATCTTCTTATATGTGCTTGTTGTGCCATTCTCAATTTTTTT
>Ga0153942_1001097_pt1 | contig 10806 bp, 13 predicted proteins | sample TSNJ026MetaG_FD_104731 | JGI IMG/M metagenome (GOLD analysis project Ga0153942, IMG submission 104731) | Attine ant fungus gardens microbial communities from New Jersey, USA - TSNJ026 MetaG | ecosystem: Host-associated > Fungi > Mycelium > Unclassified | place: USA: New Jersey, Brendan T. Byrne... | reverse complement strand
GGTAGGGGAAATACTTTAGCCTTGCTCATAAGGCAGAACAGGTGGTCCTGACTCAGGTATAAGCATCAATACCTATACCAAACTATATATCCGCTTCATATTGTCAAGGCTCACCTTAGTAGCGTAATAACAATCCTCCATGCCTTCATATTCTAAAAATATGTTACCGTCATAGCCGGCTTGTTTCACGATGGACAAGATTTCGTAAATATCCAGATCACCTTGAGCAAGGATGGAACCCCGCAGATAATTACCGTGAACCGATCTAAACCAGGAGTTGGAGCACTCAAACTGCGAGGCATCCCCTGGGTCACGGTGAGGGGAACGAATATAGAAATCCTTGAGATGGACAGTTTTGGCGTATGGAGCCACCTTCTTTGTCGCCACATCACCCTGTTCATCTACACAAATAAAGTTGCCCACATCTAATTGGAGGCCAAAATTTTTCCGTTCTACTCCATGATAAACTAGTATTACCCGGTCACTTCCATTGACATAAAAGCCATGATTTTCAAGCAATACAGATATGCCCAATGGAGCGGCGTAATCACAGAGAATTTGATAAGCCTTAACAATCTCAGGCAATTCTTTGTTAAAGTTTTCAATGGTATTGCTTTCCAAGGGACGTCTGAAACTTGAACAATCCATCCGGATGCAGGGAATCTCCATCTCATGACAGATTTCAATATAACGCTTCGCACGGATTAATTCTTGTTCCAATTCTTCCGGGGAAATTTGCAGAAAATTGGCGTTGAGGGAAAAGTTCCCCAATGGTACGCCGGCAGCTTTGGCCGCATTCTTAATCCGCCCAATCAAGCTGGGATCAGCAATAAAATCCATTCCAAAGGGTACCAACTCAATAACCTCAGCACCATTTTCCGCCAACCAGTGAACTGCTTTTTCAGGCGTGGTGGATCCATCCATAATTTTCCTGCTGATACAATAGATACTAGCCCCAAACTTAACCATACACTCACCTTTCCTTATATCCTCTGTTAGTACCCCTTAAATAAAACCAATAATATGATTAGATTTAGTATATCATACTCAATAGTCCACTACAAGTCGGAGTATTTAACGTATTTCACCGTAAGAGATGGTCTTGGTCCTCCAGAATTAACACAAAATAGTAAATATTTTTTGCACATATTTGCACATATATTGAAATATACCACTATGCAGATTTGTACCGGCATGAACCCTTTTTGGCTGCATATCTCTTTAAAAACAGCAAATAATAACTGTAAATTAATGATAAGGTTGTGCTTTTTATCTACACCGTTGTTATTTTTGGAAATGCTGCTGACCATTCGCTGGCCAAAACCATTACGAAAACATTGTCACAATTTGGAAACACTATTTTTTCTGGTCATGGCCGGATTAGTATTTCTATTTCTGAAAACAATCCTGTCCCCCTCTTCTTTATCTGTGAAACCGACACCTTGCAATATGTGGATACCCAAAACGCAGTGATCATCTTAAAAGAGAATATTGAAGGCACAATTGCAGATTGGGACAATATTGATCTAGCCGCCATAATAAGTTCCGATAATGATTCCGGATTGATTCAATTAGCCAATCACAATATAAATGTAATAACATGTGGGATGTCCGGCAAGGATACTATTACAATTTCAAGCAAGTCAGAGGGCGTTACCATGATTAGTATTCAGCGGATCATTCATCGTTTAGATGGCGGTATTGTTGAGCCCATGGAAATTCCTGTAAGATCCGGGAATCTGTCTACTTATCAAATATTGGCACTCTGCGCTCTCTTTTGTGTTATGGGCATGGAGGAATCTTTCTTTTGGATTAATTAGAGCTGGTATTGTCTGAAATTTATCTGCTGCAGATAGTACTCCCCTATCAATAACATGGCATATTTTAGAATATCGCTAATTTTTATTGAAATTACTCTATAAGCAATATTTCAATTCCGCAAATTTCCTCTAATATCAAAAAGATTTATGATCACAATAATAAAGCAAACGCGGGAATGATATTTTAAAGGAGATTATAAAAATGGCAAGAAATAATATTGTTATCCCTGAAGCTCGTGAAGCTATGGACCGCTTCAAGATGGAGTCTGCCAGCGAAGTCGGTGTTAACCTGAAAAATGGATACAACGGTGACCTTACCTCCCGGCAGGCCGGTTCTGTTGGCGGCCAGATGGTTAAGAAGATGATCGAGTCTTACGAGAACTCTGTTAAATAAGTCTTGTTTCTAATCAGAAATACAAATGAGCCGGTGTTAACACACCGGCTTTTATTTGTAGAATAAACCACACTTAATATATAAGGTAACGGCGACGCTTTAACGAGGAAGAGGTGTGTGACAATTTACACTCACCATTCACAATTTAGTACATAAACTGGAATAACATTCATAATACTTAAGGAGCTTATTGAAAATGCCAAATATATATTACACCGTTCAGCCGGGCGACAGCTTGTGGAAGATTGCTGTGATGCATCAGGTCGGCATATCCGAACTAATCGCGGCGAATCCTCAAATTACAAATCCGGCACTTATTTATCCAAATCAAGTAATCACTGTACCTCAGCAAAATACCCAAACATCTACCCTGGAAAATCAGGTTGTTGAACTAGTAAATAACGAAAGAATTAGTAGAGGATTAAGGCCATACGTATTAAACTGGCAGTTGTCAAGAGTAGCGCGATATAAATCGGAAGATATGTATAGAAATGGTTATTTTAGTCATCAATCCCCGGTTTATGGCTCTCCGTTTGATATGTTAAGAAGTTTTGGAATAAGATTTACCGCTGCGGCTGAAAACATTGCTCGAGGGCAGACTACCGCCCAAAGCGTTATGAACTCTTGGATGAGTTCCGCAGGCCATAGGGCTAATATATTAAGTAATAATTTTACCGAAATTGGCGTCGGTTATTTCAACGCGGGAACCCCATACTGGACACAAATGTTTATTAGACCGTAAAATGCTGATATAGTACCTAACAAGGCGCACGTTGTTCTCGACTTGTTTGCCATAGCAAATCATTCTCATTTTTCCTGGTACAGCATAGTAAATGTATTCTGAGATCTTGTATCAGTTCTTGTGCTGTTCATTCAGTATTTGTGCGCTCAACTATTTCTCCATTCTGGAGGATAGACTTTTCTCCGCAACGGTTCATGCCATCGCTGGTTCGTTTAATGCGGCAATGAACGTTTAATCATTTGTCTTCATATAATGGGGTATTCCAAATCTATGGGGTAATAAGAAATGGATAATAACGAATTGCAAAAGAAAATTTATGATATTCGCGAGAGCATGAGTGACGTTTTAGGTAAACTTAAAAATATGAAGGAATCAAGGCTGGGTGTGAATAAAAATATTGAGGGAATTAAGGTAAGCTTAAATAGCCTACACAAAAGCAAGAATGATCTTGAACAGGCAGAAAATAAATTCAATAAACTGTACCCATCCAAATGAAGTGCCCCTATTGCGCCGATGAACCAATGAATAGAACGAATACGGAAAAAGTGCGTTTCCAGGCCATGGGAACGCACTTTCTGATAAATTTCATCTTCTATGAAAAATTCTGGTCAAACATATAAAAAGACACTAGGTCATAGGCTTCCTGTGGATTAAGGCAACCCATAGCGGCATACCCGCTATCGTTTAAGTATTTACAGGCCATTTTATTCATTTTACTGTCATCGTCTACAACTAGAATGTTTATCATGAGTCTTCCTCCAAAATTATTTCATTAACCAGTAATTCTATAAACATACTAATTGCATCGTATGCCGCGATTGTTTGAAAATTGTTAAAAGGTTGTTGCGGTAATGTTTAATTTTCTTTCGACAGAGATATTTTTGAGTGTCTGTTGGCTTGGGTGCATCCACAAAATTTTGCTTCTGTGATAACTCGGCAAGCAGGGCTTCTTGGGCCCTTAGGCCAAGAAGCAGCTTGTTGGAGAGTTTCCCAATCTCACTGAGAACGGCCGGGAGGATGCGGACGATGTAGAATTTGCTGCGAAGCTTCATTTAAACACCATTTAGTTTGCCGGCATGATCATCGGATGCGAATGGTATGCCGGTCAGAATACTTGTTATAGCAGGTACCACGGCGGATTGCACGATAGCTATTGCCTTAATTGATGGCTTTACTGCCGAGTATCTACTTGCTGACCGTGGTCATGATACCAATTGCTTAATAGATGCCGCCATGGCGACCGGTATGCAGATTATCATCCCGCCCAAGCACAATCGAAAACAACAACGAGAGTATGACAAATACCTTTACAAGCTACGCCATCTCGTTGAAAACGCCTTTCTACACTTAAAACGTTGGCGCGGTATTGCGACTCGTTATGCCAAGAATACCGCTTCTTTTGTGGCTGCTACTCAGATTCGCTGTATCTTGCTTTGGGCTAACATTCTCGCATAACTTATGTTTATACTATCTAGCTTTGCCGGCAAGACAACCTAAAGCAGGCAACAAAAAGGAGTATTACTCTATTTGCAAACGCATCCGTTACAATTCCAAAAATGTTTTTTCCTCAATATATTTCAGCCAGAGCCGATAGCCACTTCCCTGCTGACGTAGTCCACACTTCACGGTACGTGGCATTGTTTGCCATAGGCCAATATGGGCAATCAGCATTCCCCTTCGTCTGAATACCTACCGGCATAGCCCCCACCATCTCACCGGAGAGTGCACCATACTGTTGGGCATAGTTGCTGCCTTCACCGTATACAAGGCTTTGTCCAAAAGGATTCTTTCCGGCCGTCCAATATAATTGTTCACGAGCTATTTGAAGCAATTCTTCATCCTCAAAGATGCGACCCAATATGGCAGCGGCTTTGCCTAGAGATAAATGAACGGCTGTATTGCCGCGAAAAGAAAACCAAACAGGAAAACATCGCACATAATACCCTTCACCCAAGTCATTGCCATGTTTAAGCTGTTCTATATAGTTGTCCCGCTCCAATGGGTGGGAGGCAAGCAGATGGAGCAACGCGAAAGTTTCTGCATCTTCCACCTCGTCTATGGAGTGAAGGCCAGCAGCGATCATGCCATAGGGCGCCGTATAACACATCAGCGCTTTGAGGTACTCCCCATGAAGCTTCATGGCTCCCTTCCACACCGGATACTTTTGATGCTCCCACTGGGTGACGCAGAGCTGCTCCAGCGCCTGGATAAATATCTGATCTCGTCCCTGATGAGTGAAGTGAACGATCGTTTTGTGGTCCGGTTCCCGGTAGAAGAAGCCCCTCATAGGCACACTTTCGCTGCCGGTCTCCTGGCAGGTGAGCAGAAGATCTCCAAAATGTACAGCGTGATCCCCATACATCTTGTCTCCGGTGACGGCATAGATGAAGGAGGCTGCCCAACTGGCTGTCGCCCAGTACTGGGCCAAGCTGGAGTTGTAGGTGTGCTCATAGAAGTTGGGCAGCTCCATCCCCTTTTCCTCAAAACGTTTGAGAGCAAACTGGTAATCCTCCTGGGCTGCGGTGGCGCATTTCCAGCTCAGTTCCGGGTCTGCTTCCCGGAACACAACGGCGGCATACGCTTCAACGCCACCCATAAGGAAATTCTCAAAGGCGTGGTTGTGGACGCGGCCCGGACAGTCATCCATATCGCCAATCAGGCCATTAGTCCAGCGGCGAATGCCCGCCGAGGTGGCTCGGTACCCATCCCCAAAGCGCATCCGCAGCACAAAGTCCAGCCCCCACTGGGCCTCCTCCAGCAGACGCATATAGAGAAGGTGATCGTCCTTCACCCGCTGGGCCATCTCCATCAGGGAAAAGGCCACCTCGGCGGTTTGCGCGGTTTGCTGGGACACATCCCCTGCGTCGTGCCACCCTCCGGCGTAAGCCAGGGTCAGTCCGTGGTGCTCGACGACAATGTCTCCGTGACAGGTGCCGTGTCGGCCAAAGATGGGGCCGCCACACCGCTCGGCATAGAGAAAATGGACCGCCCTCCACACCGCCTCCTCCATGACGTGGGGGCCGATCTGAAAGGTTTCGGTGGTTGTTCCGCCCACCTTTATGGCAAAAGTCCCCTCCTCTTTAAAGGAACTGAAATCCAAGACGCTGAATCTGCCCTTCTCATTGTCCACAATTTGAACCCGCCCACTGTACACTGTGTCGCCGCACTCGTTCACAATGGAGAACTCTTCAGCTGCTATATGAGCAATGGCGGTTTTTTTTCCACAGAGCCAGTAGCCCGTCGTGGAAAACGAAACCGATCCTGGGCGGCCCCGCCATCCTTCGGCCACCTCCGGATCCTCCACCCGAGCCACCCGCACATTCCGGATCAAAAAATCCATATTTGGCCCGGCACTCAACTCCTGACCGTAGCTGAAAGCGCAGAAAAAAATCTCCTCCACCCGGTCCCGGCTCAGCTCAGTGAATTCCCAGACACAGTGGTTCCACTGACCACCTCGCAGATGGATCAGGTGATACCCCTCCCGGTCGTAAATATCAGGTACTGGTTTCTCCCCGGAGTTGACGAGCCCCACCTGAATTAGCGGACTATGGGAACCAGGGCAATTGGGCTTGACCTCAAAGGTGATTCTGTGAAACCGGGTCCAGTCCTCGCCGCCTACAGAAAGATGGGCCCGGGTACGGCCAAAGCTGGCGTAGTCGCCGTCTTGGGCCTCATGGGACGGCCAAAAATCAGCCCGGGCAGGATTGGTAATCTGGAGATTCTCCCCGTCCATGCGGATTTCACCCAACCCATCCCAAGTCCATTTCTGTGGGACTTTGCCGTTCCACAGGACCTTTTCCTCTAGCACCTTCTTTCCCAGCAACCGAGTTTCCATCGAGCGGATGTCGTCGGTCTCCAGTGGTGCGTGGATATATGCGGAGCGCAACAATTGATCTTCAAAGGCTTTTCTTATGGTTTCCACCTCACTTGTTATACTCATCTGTGATTGAAATCTATGTTTCCATAGAGAATAGCATTAATGTGTACATGATATATGGATTGACTCAGCCCCTTTCCATAGCTTTTTTGCCTTATACTTCACTCATTCTAATCCAAATCCAACGGCGGCGGCCCCCAGGATACCGGCAGATCGGGGGTTGAGGGCGGTGAGAGCGATGCCCTTGGTGACGCTTTCCAACTCCTGCCTACCCATGTGGCCCTTGACCTGTTCCAGCATCCAGCCGTCCGCCATGACCCCGCCGCCCAGGATAATCTTCTCCGGATTGATTGCCCTCACCAGATTCATAAGCAGATGGGCCACGGCGTCCACCGCGTCGTCCACAATCAGCTTTGCCAGCGGGTCACCGGTCCGTCCGTGACCGAAGATATCATTGACCGTCACCGCATCCCCCAGCCTGTACAGCGGGGAGTGGGGGTAGGTATCCATCATATGCAGGCAGCGAGCATACATGCCGTGGCCGGAGGCGATGGCCTCCACACATCCCCTTTTGCCGCAGACGCATGCCACATCGGAACGGCGGTCCACCACCATGTGGCCGATCTCACCGGAGTCATTGGCCCAGCCTCGTAAAAGGTGGCCGTCAGCCATGAAACCGGCGGCGATGCCGGTGCCGATATTCACATAAATAAACTGATTGGTGTCCCGGCCCGCCCCAAAGTTCTTCTCTGCCAGGGTGGCCGACTTCACGTCGTTTTCAATCCGACAGGTAAGGCCGTAACGCTTCTCCAGTATTTCTTTGATGGGAGTGGGGTCCTTGCGGCTGGGGTCGATCATGACCCACACACCGGCCTTATAATCCACCTGTCCAATCATGCCAATACCCATAGCACCGGGTTTTCCCCCCACCCAATCCACAGTGGCCATATAGTCATCCAATGCTGCACAGAGCACCTGCACGGCCTCTTGTTGAGTCATGGAACCGGAAGCATATTGTTTGGAGCGCAAAATTTGCCCTTCCCGGTCCACCTCCCCGATAAGAAGTTTTGTCCCTCCCAAATCCAAAGCCAGACAGGTATCGCCGTGATATTCTCGGTTCATCAATCTCTTCCTTCCAAGCATACTTTGATGGCGTCATGGCTTATATTACATGACGCGTGGAGGTTGTGTGGCAAATTCCCGAGCAAAAGCTCAGGAATTCGCCACACGATCTCCGGTGGATGAGCGTAGCGGGGATGCCCGACGGCCTATTCCTCACAGGAACCGGTGCAGACCCTCCATGCAGCGTTTGGCGTTGTCTAGTCCACTATACAGCGTGCACTCGCTCTCCACAATGAGGCGCAGATAATCCTTTGTAGATGCCGCCAGGATGGAACTCCAGTCGTTGAGATCATGTTCATCTCCCAGCACTACATCAAATCCCAACTGGTGGGAATAAGGCTTGAGGTGAAGCAATATTTCCCGGTCTCCATACTTCCGTATCACCTCAGTGGGGTTATATCCCCCCTCGATACAGTTGCCGGTGTCAAACTCCAGAATAACATCCGACCGGAGGTTTTCAAACAGGAGGTCAAAGACGGTCTGGCCCTCATATTCGAGCTGAAATTCGTGTTCGTGGTTGTGGTAGCCCATGCGGATGCCACCCTGGGCCAAGATTTCGGCCATGGCATTCATCTTTTCCACATACTCCACCCATAGCCCACGGTTCTCCTGGTTCGGGGTGTGATTGACGTTCCATTTCCCGCCGAGACAGGGCACCACGGCAATGGGACAGCCGATTTGCCGGAGGTATTGGATGGTGGTTTCAATCGTTGAGGGCTGGAGATTGCGCCACTCGATGTGCCAGCTGGTCAGCTCAATGCCTGCGGTATCCAAGGCTTCCCGGGTACTGCTGATATCAAACTCCGGCTCACCGTAAAACTCAATACCGGTATAGCCCATATCCGCCAGCGCTTCCAGGGTGCCGGGCATATCACTGTCCATCTCCTGATGGACAGTGAACATACCCATGGTGATTTTGTCTTTGATTCCTGCCACTTAAAGTTCTCCCACACACCAGGCCGCCGCATTGGACAGCAGGGTCTCCATTTTGGCCAGCATGGGCGCGTTGTGGCCGGGAGTCATACAGCAGACCCGACCCTTGCCCACTTCTTGGGTCCAGCCTGCAATTTCAGTGCCCGCGTCAGAGATGGAACACAGGAAGGGAGTTACATTTTCCACATCCACCTTGCAAAAGTAGTGTTCATCAGGGTCCACAAAGGACTCAAACCCCTTGAGGATGAGATGTGCACTCCCCGGCAGCGCACAGCAGTAGACCGGGTTGTGGGGCTCAGGGTGGCTGGCGAAGCGGCCACGGGCAATGTCAAAAATGGGAGTATTGTCCTGGATACAGGCCAGACCGGCGTGAATGTACATGGCGTTCATGCCACCCTCCACCAACTTTTTCATCTGGGCCTGCTCCTCGAGCGACAAATCAGGTTCCACGCCTAGGGGGCGGCCGATGGTCCAGTTGAGGACCAGATCCGGCACCTGCTCAAGATACAGGATATCCCGAGCCTTGTAGGTGGTGGTCAGTTCCCACTTGTCATTATTAAATAATTTATGGGTGATCGCGGTATAGGTTGCTTCGGGATGATATTCATCGTCCCAGATTACATAAACTCTCTTCTTTATCATATTACTTTCTTCACCTTCATATTTATCGCTCAGAGAGGCGGACACATCCTTTGATATAGCCATCCAACTTCTCACTATGATATCGGAATGCCTCCTCCAGCTGCCCGAAAGAAAACTCATGGGTCATGGTTTGTCCGGTATGCAAGGTCCCCGCCGCCGCGGCACCCAGGGCCTCCCGCATATACTCCAGCTGATTGGGGCGGCGGTATTCAAAAGCGGCGATGGTGGCAAATGCCCCCGATGCCCAGTGCCCCATATCCACTTCCCGGCGGCAGGGGTGATATCCCACCGCCACCATAGTACCATATTGAGCACAGAGCTGATAACTCAAATCCAATGCACTTTGGGTACCGGCCGCCTCAAAGACGACGGGAAACTGCATTCCCTCCGCTTCTTCCGGCATCAGGGCGGTATCGGCGCCAAATTGGCGGGCGGTCTCCAGCGCCCCAGGTACCGTGTCCACTGCGGTAACGGGTCCGGCCCCGTAAAGCTTCAGCAACTGGATCAATCCCAGGCCCATATAGCCTGCCCCCACCATGGCTGCCGGCATACCCACCGGCGGCGCCAGACGGCGTATGCCGCTGATAAGACAGACGTAGGGTTCCACAATGGCCTCCCGGTCCGAAAGGACCTCCGGTACCGGAATCAGCGCATCGGCAGAGGCGACGGTGTACTCCCGGTAACCCTGCATGATGCAGCCTGTCACCCGGTCCCCTGCCTGGACCTGGGTGACGCCTTCGCCCAGCTCTTCCACAATGCCCACCACCTCGTGGCCAAAGATAGATTCCTGACCGATGCCTCTCCGCCATGCACCCATATCCGAGCTGCACACACCGCAGACCAACACACGGATCAGCGCCTCGCCGGGCCCCGGCTGGGGGATGGGAGCGGTGTCATAGCGAAAGCCGCCTCGCTCCATTAAATATGATACCTTCATTGATCTCAATAGTTCATCACATCCCCGCGATAGTTGATGTAGGCGGGTGCGTGGGCATCGAAGCGCTCCGGTTCCTCCAGCTGGGCGATGATGCCTGCGGCGCTCTCCGCCGGGGTGACATAGAATTTCACATCCTGTATGGTGGGCAGTTCCACCATCTCCGCATCAGGTCCCGCAGGTCCGCCAATCACAGACTGCATCCAGCCCGGATGGAGATTGACCACCTTGCCGCCCCTGGGCTTGATAGCATTGTAAATCAAGGCCGACTGCATATTGGTGCCCGCTTTGGAGATACAGTAGCCAAATTGATCATTTTTTCGGCAGTTGCTAACACTGCCC
>Ga0153942_1001095_pt1 | contig 10816 bp, 7 predicted proteins | sample TSNJ026MetaG_FD_104731 | JGI IMG/M metagenome (GOLD analysis project Ga0153942, IMG submission 104731) | Attine ant fungus gardens microbial communities from New Jersey, USA - TSNJ026 MetaG | ecosystem: Host-associated > Fungi > Mycelium > Unclassified | place: USA: New Jersey, Brendan T. Byrne... | reverse complement strand
TGTTATAAGGGAAACAAAAACGCTGTTGAGGAAGTAGACGACAAAATTCGATTCGCGCCACACCAAAACATAGTTTCTTAACGTGGCCGGATTTGCAATGTACTGCATCGGGCGGACAAATACGTCCGATTCATGCTTCAGCGATATCAGCACAATAAAGTAAATCGGGAACATTAAAAGTACGAAAAATAGCGAAAGAACCAGATAATACAAGATTTTTTTGGCAATACCCATCTTCATAAGCTAACCTCCAAAAATCACACAAAGAGAAAAACGTTTTTCTGCATAGATACTAACATCATTTCTTTTTTGTGTCAATATAAATAATGCATAAATTGTTTAGCAAATAGTTATACAAATTATTATAATAACTAAAATAATCTGCTATGCTATTGCATATTATTGTTTTTGATGATATCATTTAGAAAAACGTTTAATTAGTATCATTTAATTAATATTGAGGGGTTCTTAATGCATGGAATAAAAGATGTCGCTAATTTGGCGGGGGTTTCCATTTCTACAGTGTCAAATGTGATGAATAACAGTAAATATGTGCGCGAGGACTTAAGGAAAAAGGTTCTGGACGCAGCGAAATCGTTGGATTATGAAGCGGACACGATCGCCCGCGGCTTAAAGTCCTACCGAACGCGCACCTTGGGAATCATCATTACCAGCTTCAGCCGAATATTTTTCCCGCAAGTTTTGAGTGGTATGCAGGTAATAGCCAATGAGTTGGGTTATAACCTCATCATCCACAGCACGGACGATGATTTTTCCAAGGAGAAAAGCTATGTCAAAATGCTGTTAAGCAACCGTGTAGACGGTATTGTTATCGACTCGGTGGCGGATCCGGAAAACGAAGAATATTTCCGGTATCTTTCCGGTCTTGCAATAAAAGCAAAGCACGTCCCGGTGTTCAGCATAGAGCGTGATTTATCAAAGCATGGCATACACTCAATTTTTATCAACAACAGTTTAGGCGGCAGATTGGTAACAGAACACCTGATCAAGCTGGGTGCCGGTCAAATTGTCCATATCGGCGGGCCCGCACTATCGGAAATGTCATTGCAGAGGTTTCAGGGCTATAAGGACGCCATTGAAGAAAAAAATATACCGTTCAGACAGTCGCTCGCAATCAACGGGGATTTTTCACCGCTTAGCGGATATACGGCTCTGAAGCGGCTTATTGTGATGGGGATACCTTTTGATGCGGTCTTTGCCGACAACGATCAAATGGCGATCGGCGCCATGAAATGCTTGAAGGAAAATGGTTTCGATGTCCCGCATGATATTAAAGTGGCGGGATTTGACAATACTTTTGTTGCGTCAGTTGTCAAACCGTCTCTTACGACAATACATGTACCCAAGCACAGGCTTGGGATTCGGTCGGTCAAAAATCTTATTGACATAGCAGAGGGAAATATCGAAGAAGCGCCTGTTGTCAGGGAGGAAATGCCGATTGAATTAATTTGCAGGCAATCAACCGACCCATGCGTAGAGGATGACTGGGAACTCGAATACTGGTAACGCCGATATAGTAAATCAACTTTAAAATAATAAAAAGGGTGGAGGATTATGGCAGTACTGGAAACACAAGACCTGCGGTTGACATTTGATGATATGGGGTCTTTAATCGAGGTATATTCAAAGCCGTCCGATTGGTATCTGTTGAACCGTGCACATCTCGGGCTGTCTTTTCGCATGATGCTGCCACTGGAAGGCAGAAGGAATAATAATGTCTGGGGGCACAAACAGAAAAAGCCGCCGTCCTGCCGTTCGAGCAAGGACTCTGTGGAATTTACTTGGGATACGGTAGAATCGGAATATGGAGGGGTACATAACATAAAGGTTAGGTCTTTATGCGAGATTGTCGGCGGCCGGGCGATATTCAGGATGAATATAGACAATGGCGACAGCGTGATGGTGGAAAACGTCTATTATCCATATTTCGGCGATATGCACAGGCCTGCCGGTTGCACGAATTACAACTTTATGGCTGGAGATTTTGGTAATTTGGAGCATTATTCGCTTTTCCCGACCTTCCCAAACATGCGCGGCTATTATGGTGTCGAGACACCTGTAATCATCCCGATGGCAATCCGATATGGCACCCCTCCGATGCATCCGATTGGTATATTTGCGGACAATTCTGATAACGGGTTTTATATCAGCGTTGCTGAAAACCGCATGGAATGTCTTAACTGGCAAATTGAACTTCACCCCGGTTATGAAAATTCGGCGGATCAGCGTGTGCCGGAAGCGGACACAATCGACGGCAAGGATGTTTCTATCAGGTTTGGCGTTACTCATATACCCTACATTGCGCCTGGCCAGACGTTCGATGTCCTCCCATTCGGCATCCAAGCCTACTGCGGGAATTGGAATGTGGCGGTTCAGAAGCACTTGCAAGTAAGCAAGCAGTGGACGGTTTTGCCGAGTGATTTGCCTGAATGGGCAAAGGAACCCCATTCCTGGCTGCAGCTGCATATCAATTCACCTGAGGATGAACTGCGTGTTCGCTATAAGGACCTTCCGAAATATGCGGAGGAATGCGCACGCCTTGGCGTGAAAGCCATTCAACTTGTTGGTTGGAATAATGGCGGGCAGGATAGGGGGAATCCTTACCATGATATCGATCCTCGTCTGGGAACTTGGCAGGAACTATACGACGCCATCAAAGAGATACAGCAAATGGGCGTAAAGGTGATTCTATTTGCCAAGTTCACATGGGCGGATCGTTCCAACGAGGACTTTAAAAGCCGTTGGGAACCATTGGCAATTAAGGACCCATATGGAGAGTATTACCTATTTGAAGGGTATAAATACTTCACGGCAACCCAACTCAATGATATCAACACCCGCCGCCTGATTCCCATGTGCTTTGCGTGCGAGGAATATATAGATATATGCATCGAAGAATTCCAGAAGTGTGTGGATCTTGGTGCGGACGGCATCCTGTACGATGAAAGCCAGCATCACAAACCGGCAATGGCCTGTTTTGATCCCTCGCATGGCCACCGGTACGGAGAGCCGATGTATGCCCATGACCGAAAACTGATTGACAGGTTCCGGGAAGTTCTTAACGGTAAGGAATTTATGCTGGCGGGGGAAGCTGCATATGATGACCAGATGGATTATTATCACTCTACCTATGTGCGGACATGGCAGAAAAACCATTATCCCATTATCCGGGCACTCCGCCCCAAGACCGCTCAGATCATGACCGCAGTAAATGGTTTTAATGACCGCGTGATGGTCAACCGCTGTCTACGTGATATGTATATTATTTCGTATGAGCCTTATAACTTTAAAGGCATGCTCTCTGATTTCCCGCTCACCGTTGATTATGGCCAAAAAATGGAAAAGCTGCGCACGAATTTGCGCGAATACTTCTGGGATGGTACCTACAACGGAAATCTGGGGGCATCAGTAACGGCGGACGGAAAGCTGCATGACAATTACTCAGTTTTCAAGACGGATTCCGGGAAAACCGGATTGATCATCTGCAATGACAGTGCTGATGAGGCCATAACGGTTACCCCAACCCTTGAAGATGGAGGGAAGCTGTCTTTCTATTGCTTGATCGAGCAGCCAGAACGAAAGCCTCTTACAGGCCCGGTTACCATCCCGCCGCTTTGCGCCGCGGCGGTTATTTAGGAGGGGGATATTCGCATGCATAAAATTACCGTGAACGCAGGCCGTATCCTCGGCGCAATCGACCGGAATATCTTCGGACATTTTCAGGAACACGCGTTTGGGAATATTTACGGCGGGGTTTTCGATCCCGGCAACCCCTTGTCTGATAGCAGGGGATTTAGAACCGATGTGCTGGAGGAACTCAAAAGACTGAATGTGCCGATGCTGCGCTACCCGGGTGGGAATTTTGTTTCCAATTATCACTGGGAAGACGGTATCGGCGATCCTGAAAACCGTAGGCGCGTGTTTGAATATGCCTGGAATACAGAGGAAAGCAACCAATTCGGTACGATTGAGTTTATTGAGCTATGCAGGGAGCTTGGCTGTGAGCCTTATATATGCGTCAACATGGGGACGGGGACAATCGAGGAAGCCATGAACTGGGTTGAGTTTTGTAATGGCACAGGCAATACGCACTACGCGAATATGAGGCGCAAGCTTGGATATGACGAGCCTTTCCGCGTAAAATATTGGGGGCTCGGTAACGAGGTATACGGTCCGTGGCAAATGGGGCGCCTTAACGCGGAAGATTACGCGAAAAAAGCGCTTGAATTTGCAAAAGCTATGAAGTGGGCGGATAGAACAATCAAGCTGGTAGCATGTGGACTCGAAAGTGATGCTGACTGGAACTACACAGCAATCAAAACGCTCAATTTTTATATTGACTACATCTCCGCGCATCATTATTCGGTCGGTTGGGGCGCTTTTAACCCTAGCGACTATCTTCAGCTTATGGGTATACCGGAATATATGCGGCAACTCAACGAGGTGACGAAAGCCGCCATAAATTGCGGTTGCAACGATTCAAGCGGGAGGATCAAAATTGCGTGGGATGAATGGAACATGTTCGGCTGGCTGGTCGATAATGTGAATGAGGACTCCTCCTACACGCTGACAAATGCAATTGTCACCGCTTCTATTCTTAATTTCTTTATCCGCAATTGTGACAGCGTCAAGATCGCCAATTACTCAACTTTTATCAATATTAACGGCGCAGTAAGCGTGCATGAGAGTGGCGTTGTCAAGCGGCCGCAGTATTACGCCTTTGAATTGATCGGGAATAATTGCGGCGGTGAGCTTTTGGATTGCATTGTAAAGTCCGGGTGTTTTGAAGCGCCGAAGCCCCCGAACCTGAAAGGGGGGCGACCGCAGCCTCCGCATATCGCCAACGAGTTTAGAATAAAGGATGATTCATCTTTTGTGGTGCCGTACATAGACGCAGTGGCAAGCGCTGATAAAGAGCGTGTATACCTATCTGTTATAAATAAGCATTTGACAGATGATATTTCGGTGGAGCTTGAGATCAATGGCCGTGAATTCGACTGGGAGGCTTCAAAAATGCATGTTTTATTCCATGAAGATGTCAATGCCGCCAACACGCTTGCCGCCCCGAATGAAATCGTTCCGTTGACCGTTAATCATAGCGGTTACGGCAAAAGCTTTTCAATTCCGTTAAAGAAACATTCTTTATCTATAATCGTTTTTAAGCTGGCGGATTAGGGAAGGAACGCTCATATGAATATTTTATGGCTCACATTGGATCATCTTACATTTCGGCACTACCGGCTGAATAAAGGTGCTAAACCCATTTTGTCCACTTACGAGCGGTTGGGACGGCAGGGGGTCACTTTTACCCAATGCAAATCCACTCACCCGCTTTGTACGCCTGCACGGGCTTCCATGCTGACCGGTGTTTACACCCACAAACACAGGATATTGCGCAATAACGATGATTTGCGCTCTGAATACGCCCCGGCCACTTCCACGTTGAAAGAGGCCGGCTATCGGCTTGGCTATTTTGGGAAGAACCATTCTACAATGGATTTGGCTGCTGCGGGTTTCGAGGGCTATTTCCCACCTTCATATGGCAACCCGTTTTTTACGCCTGAATACAGGGATTACCTAGACCGCAAGGGTTTGCCAGATCCGATTTTTAACAATGAATGGAGTATTGGTAACAGGTTCAAAATAGGCGAAGACTACAATCTGCTTGAAACTGATTATTTCAATAACTATACCTGCGGGTATTTCAAAACCCCGGGGCCTTACCACGAGACGGATTTCCTGCTGGATATGGCCGGTAATTGGTTGCGGGAACGGGCGAAAGATAAAGAGGATTTTGTTTTGCGTCTGGATGTATGGGGTCCTCACCAATCCTATCAAATACCATATGGCTTCAAGGACAAAACCTATAACGACGCAGATATCGAGCCTTATCCCGGCTTTGACGAGGTATCGCTGCCTTATAAGGCGCGTGTTGCGGATATGCATCTAAAATCTCTGCGTGAGCGCGGCGGCGTGATGGATAGCTGGGATGAGTGGAGGCCGATCGTAAAGCGCGCCTATGAAAATTATACATATATCGACATGCAGCTTGGCTGGCTGATTGACGAACTGGAGCGCTTGGGGTTATCTCAGAACACGGCTATAATCCTCACCGCCGACCACGGCGACGCATTAGCTTCACATGGCGGGATGTTTGATAAATGCGGCGATATGGCTGAAGAGCTGATGGATATCCCCATGGTGATATCCGCCCCAGGCTTGCCCAAAGGCATATGCAACAACAGCCTGACCTCAAATTTGGATGTGGTACCTACCGTTCTGGATCTGGCAGGGGCATCGCAGCCATATGAAATGGATGGGATTAGCCTAAAACAGGTTGCATTGGGCAAAAAGGAAAGAAGCAGTTTACTTTGCGAACATTATGGACACTTTGATTATTATTTCAGGCAAAGGGCTGTTTATGAAGGCTACTGGAAGTATGTTGAAACCGAAAATGATAAGGATCAACTGTACAATCTGGAGGAGGACCCGTATGAACTGCGCAATTACGCCACAGGTTGCCCGGATGTACTTTTGAGGATGAAAGATTTATTGGGCGAAATGGCGGTTAAATATGCGGATTTTTCGTATTAAGCCAAATTTATATGCAAACTCAAAAAACTTTATAAGCATGATGCTGTCTTTTTTGAAGGTAGGTACCATGGGCTTCGGCGGTGGGGCCGCTTTGATTCCCGTGATAGAACAGGAGATTGTAGGAAACAAAAATATGAATGACGATCAACTTCATCTATCTCAGTTTTGTGAGGAAGTTGGGTTTGATTGTTTTGCTTATTGATCCACTGACGAACATACACGGCGCTATATTTTGTGTACAGTTTGTTGATTTCTTAACCTATTGTACACGATATAGAGAAAGAAACAGGAATCATATTAGAGCTCTCAAAATTCTCATGATAAAAACAACAAACGTTTCAAGGTGCAGGAGGTTATGAACAAGGGCGGGATCTATTTCAGGCAAAACGCTATTTCCAACAACTTGATTATGTGCCTGAAAGAATATTTGCTCAATTACTTGGCTTTTCGCCTCGGTGTTCCGGGAAGCGGCAAGTCTTTTGGCGCAAAGATGGAATTGGCGATAATTGCGCTGATGTTCCCGAAGGACGATATTTTGGTGTGTGATCCGGAAAACGAGGTGCGACGAGAAGTCGCGTAGAGAGTTGCTGGTCATCAGCTACCCTATCCATTTGGGGTAATCCTACCATAGCCTGCGTCGCTGGTAACGGCGGGGTAGCCTGTGGGACAACGTGGGAAATCTGACAGCCTAAGCCGGATGTACTGCCAGGATAAGAGTGTCATGGAGTCATGGAGAATGTAATGTGAATCATCGTAAGGGTCGTTACAGGGAATAAGTAAAATAAGGCTGTTACGCTTACACCAAAAGGTGCGGAGGCGGCAAGGGGAACTTTCACAATCCCCGCGCAGATGGACACAAATCCTCCCAGCTCAAAGATGGCTCCTAAAACACTCATATTATTTGCTACGCGGAACTCGGTAAGCCCTATGCGTTCCTCATATCCCGTATGTAGAGGAACGAGTAAAGGCAAAAATCACGGAGAACAAGGAACTGCGTGAGCTATGCGGAAACTCATACAATAGGGAATGGCTCGGCTATATCTGCGTCCATCAGTTAGGTGAAATCATCGACCCGGATTATATTACCGGGCGGCACACCGATTTGCTTAAAAAGGCCGGACTGCCCCATATCAGGTTTTCATACAGGCTTTTCAGAAATCGACTGTTTGTGTCTATGCCCTGCCGTAATGCCGTTGGATGGTGATTTTTTGGTATAACCTTTTGTTCCCCACCCGCATAGCGGGTGGTTTTTTGTTTCGCGCGTTCCGCACTTAACTGCCTAAAGGCGAATAAAAAAATCAAAGACCACCTAAGCGGTCTTTGTAATTATGGCTCTCATTGCGGATAATGCGGAACTAATTATTCTGCGGTATGAATGTGCTGGCATATTCCAAGCCAAGCCCATATGCGCCGCCGTGTTCCCGAATGATGTCTGTGACAACTTGATAAGTGTCCTTATTAGCCCAATCTCGCTGCATTTCCAACAAAGCAGCTTGCCATGTCACCGGTTTCGCTCCCGCTTGAATCAACCGTTGCATTGCCATCTGGTGCGCCTGTTTGCTACTTCCTGCGGAAGCGTCTGCCACAGCGTATATTTCATATCCATCTTCCATAGCTGATAGCGCGGGAAGGGTTACGCATACTTCTGTCCACAGTCCGGCAAGTAAGAGCTTTTTTCTTCCGGTGGCCTGAACTGCGGTTTTGAATTTTTTATCTTCCCATGCATTTAATGTTGTGCGGTCAATAGGCATTATATCAGGGAAAACGCTTTGCACTTTATTGACAAGAGGGCCAGAGAAGGTATTTGCTTCTACCGTGGATAAAATAATCGGAATATTAAACGCTTTGGCAGTTTTCGCCAACCCTATTACCGCGTTTAATACGGCGTTGCGGCAATCGCTCTCAACGCCAAAATACATTTGCGGTTCATGGTCGATTAACGCAATGACTACTTGTGACGGGTCAAGCAGGGAATTTTGATATGCTCGCATAGAATCACCTCCTTTATACTTAACAGCTTTTCCATTTTTTCGCATATTATTCGTTCAGTGCAAGATTGCATAAATTTATTTTATCAGAAGAAACAATCATATCACCGGGAGCATTGCCACCAGCTTGCAAAAGCTGATCGGACGCGGATTTTTTCTCTGCCTGTGTTTTTACCGTATCAATGTTGATTACAAGGGCATTCCCCCTTTCATCCGCTACCGCGCAAAAATACCGCCCTTTGTCCAATGGGCGGCATTTTTGCGCAATGTGATAGCTTTCATTATTTTATTTTTTGCCCTGATACCGGGCTGTTTTGCAGGTTCCTAATATAAACGGCCCTGCAGGTACAACCGGTGAGGCTGGGGCCACTGGAGCCACTGGCCCCACCTTAGCTGTATAATAAGCCAAACAAAACCTTATAATAAAAAGATCATAATGATCTTTTTACATAATTATGAATTTTTTTAATTTGATATCCAATATTAGCATATTCTTCATCTGATGTTCCTACAAAGTATATCAAATTTCAAATCCAATACATTTGAGTCTAATGAAGTATTAGAAACCATTAATGAAGCAGTGATATTTATACCACAGTAATTTAAAATATCTTTCACATCAGATTGTGTTGCTCCGTTTGGTAATACCGAACCTATTCCAGTTAAATTTACTTCAGTACTTGCTTTTTCAAGTGAACTATTTACTTTAATCATCATTTCATCATAATGTGGAGCGTCTTTATAATCTAAATAATATGCTGAATAATAGATTAAATCATATAACTGTTGCATTTCTGCTTCTGTTTTTGTTTTTTCTAAATATGAATATATTTCTTTTATTGTCTTTATATATTCTTCTTTTGTCACCTGATAATCACTCCTTACTGGAAAGATAGTACCCTGCGAATTATCACTTATTGCATACGTGGGAGTATATAACTCTTTTTGACTATCTATGATATTTTCTTCTATAGATGGAATATCATAGGAATATGTTTCACTATACATATTTTTATATATATTTAAAAGTTCAATATTCCCATAATAAATTGCTCTAACTTCCCAGAAAGACCCATGATAATAACTATATGAATATACTTTATTGAATAAACTGGAAAAAATAGGGTATTTTTTCAATAACGCAGCTTCTATTCCAAATTCATTATTTACAATAATGGATTCTGTGCCATGCATAATTTCATGGTATGAACCTCTAACTATATTTGAAATGGCCAATTTAGTTATATTGTTCAATGCATCATAACGCTTTTTAGAAATTCTAATCCTTCCATTAGAAGTATAATCCATAGTTGATATGGAATCAGAAATTTCTACACTTGTAACTAATATATCCGGATTTTTATCCACAGAATATCCTATCCAGTATCCAATAAAATCCTCTTTTTGAGCATCAGTTAATGATGTTACTTTCAAATTCATAACATCATCGATCCATGATTGTAGTGCTGCTCTTTCTTCAGCATTTCTATAAAATGCAATTGCATCTAAAGTATTATTAGCATTGTTTATTATTTCTTTGTTATATTTGTTTACATAATTACTTAATGCGTCTGCCAATTGTTCTCTAGTTGCGTTTTCTTTCGGTTTAAAATTGCAATCTGCAAGTGTAAACATCACTCTACCATTTTCTATTGCAATTACTGCTTCTTTTGACCAATCACTTATTGAGTTTGGATCATTTATATAATCATCATTTTTTTCTAATTTAACATTCATGATTTCTGCAAATCTATATAAGAATACTGCCGCCTGTTCTCTGGTTACATTATCATTTGGTCCAAATTTTCCATTGCCATATCCACTTACGAAACCTAATTCTGTTGCCCAGACCACATATTTTCCATACCATGAGTCCATAACCACATCATTAAATCGGCTATTTCCATAAACTGATATTTCATAACCATTCTTTTCATATAGTTTTCCTAGAACTGTCACAAACATTGCTCTTGTCATTGTTCCTTCAGGACTGAAAGTTGTTGCACTTGTTCCGGTAAATAATCCTAATTCTGTTACAAAGTCTATAGCACTAAAATAGTATGAATTCGGATTAACATCTGTAAATTTTGATGCAGCTAGAGCATACATCTCTGTTTTATTGTTTGTATTAATTGCAGTAGTACTGGTTGCCGGATTCATATCTGCTGATATTCCTTGCGATTGATTTGTTGCACTGGCAGTTGATGATCCTA
>Ga0153942_1001094_pt1 | contig 10822 bp, 9 predicted proteins | sample TSNJ026MetaG_FD_104731 | JGI IMG/M metagenome (GOLD analysis project Ga0153942, IMG submission 104731) | Attine ant fungus gardens microbial communities from New Jersey, USA - TSNJ026 MetaG | ecosystem: Host-associated > Fungi > Mycelium > Unclassified | place: USA: New Jersey, Brendan T. Byrne... | reverse complement strand
TGATTGGGAAGGCCAAATCCTGCACAAAAGTCAAAAATCAGAGTGGGCTATTCGAATTGGGGGCTATGACTGGGCTGAAATAACTTGTTTTTTATTGACGTTACGGAGGATTAATGTACTAAGGTGGTCAGCCTGGCGGCCCGGGACTGAATCACACGCCAGTTCATTAACACATAAATATTACACATTAACCCGACCACTGCACCAATGTAACATAATATCCGCATAAAACGATTGCTTCTCTTTAATGCCATGTACAAAAAAATCAGTACAACCGCAAAGGCATAATGGACTGCTCGTTGGTTCAATGTCTGCAATGGCAATGTCGCACTCGTGTACACCTGAAATGCACACATTGCAAAGGATACTGCCAGAATTATGTAATTAATGTTTTTCTCCACTCCGGCTGGAACTACCGCTTTAGGAGTTTCATTTTCCTCCATCTCGGACTTCGCTCTTTTTTTACGAATTTTATCAAGCACGATTATCCCCTCTCTCTATCATTCTCAAGGCTTTTCATTGAATTGCTCCAACCTCTTTAAAATATTTCAGTGCGCCCGGGTGAATATCCATTACCCCCTCCCAGTCAGAAACAGTATTTTCCGGTGTACTGTATGTTGCATTGGAAGCTGCTGCAGCCCACTCATCGTTATGTTCGCATAAAATTTTAACTATCTCATAAACAACTTCTTCAGGAACGTTGTTATTGATGATAATCGGCGCACAGTCGCCAACTGTATTAATATCCGCTTCAATTCCCTCATAGGTTCCACCTGGAATCGTACGCTGCTTTGTAATCTGAGTGGACTCACAGATTGCCCTTGCATCCTCATCCGACAAAGCCAGTATCTTTAGCCCTTTTCTGGAAGAAGCAAGCTCCAAAGCTGTGGAATTACCCAGTCCGGAAGCGTTTACAATCGCGTCTACAGTTCCTTCCTTCAAAGCCTCCGTTCCTTCCGTCATGCTGATTTCGATAACCTTCAGATACGTATTGATATCCAGACCCATGGCAGAGAAATAGTTTCTCATCATGGAATTTGTGGAATTGTCAGCCGTACAGATATTGAATCTCTTCCCCGCAAGATCCCTGATGTCATTTCCCGCAAAATCCGCTTCCGTCATCACCTGCAGAAAAGTCGGAAAAGCAGACAGCATGACGCTGATATCCTCGTCTTTTGACAGTTCATAACAGGTGGATCCGGAACCACCGCCCATATCCAGTTCGCCCGCCACCATGAAAGCAATCGATTCTGGCGCCCCAGAAGTAACAACTGCATTGGCCGTGATATTTTCTGAATATTTGTTAATAATCTCACACATCGGAACCATTTGCTGATAAAATGCGCCGGTCGTATTTGATGCACCTACATTAATCTCTATTTTTTCCGCTGCCGCAGAATCATTTGATTTGGCAGAACCACATGCTGCCGCCCCGATACAAACGGTTAAAAACATGGCTGCCACGATCATTTTCCGAATCAGATTGTTTTTTTCTTTGTTTTTCATATTCTTCTCCTTTTTTAAATGCTTTTAAATAGCTAATAACTAGAAGAGTATACTCCCCAACGGATAGGCCACAAATGCATGCACTAAAATCGCAGCGAATACGAGCGGGACGCAGTATTTTAACCCGTCGGTGGGCGTGTACCATCCAGTAGACATGAAGAGCGCGGTAGATGCTGTCGATGGCGGGGTCAGGATTGCGAAGCAACAGCCCATGCCAACCATGATACCAAATGCAATACCGTTGACGCCTAACTGCGGAAGTGCCAGAATGATAGGCACAAAAGCTGAGTAAACCATTTGTCCGCTTACGAGGCAAGACATAAAATTCGTCTGAATGACAACCCAGATGGCGGCGATCAGAACCAAAATCACCCAAGAGTTAAAGTCCTGGAGAAGGGGGCCCAGCGAAGTTGAGATGAGTACCGAAATGCCGGTGTTCTCTGCGGTCAGAGCGGGGCCGAGTAACGTGATGACCGCGCTGAGGAAAACGGCGGCCCAACTGACATTTTTAATTGCCGCGTCGAAGTCCAGAAGCGCTTTCCCGTCACTGCTCCTGGCCACGCACAGGAATAGAATCGCCAAACCAACAGGGAAACTGACCCCGGCACCGGCCAGCCAGGTCGCAACCGCCGGAAGCACCGGCTTGAGCAGATCTGGGGCAAGCCACAGGAAGATGACCACAAAATAGGTTATGCATCCAATCCGCTCGTCCCGGCCCATCGGTTTGATTGATTGCCGGGCGGCTTCCGCATCATACTGATTGATGAGGGAGACATCGGGGCGAAGGACTACGAATAAGTACAGGAACACCAGGACCAGAAGAATCAAACTTGTCGGAATGCCGACGCTGCACCAATCCAGCATAGAAATCTTACGGTCGAAATCATTCCCGATCAAGCCCATAAAAACGACGGGAAGCGCATGTGAAATCGGAGTGGCTAAATACGCAAGTCCCAGAGACACGGAAGCTCCCAGAAATAGCACCTTGGGCAAGCGTTCGCCTTTTTTGCAACCGATCTGTTCACACAGCTCGATGGTCAGAGGAAGCAGAATTGCCGCACCTGCTGTTGCGTCAATAATCAGCCCCGCAAGATAAATGGCCGAAAAGAAGCAGATGATGAAAAGCCACGGCTTTTTCTCCAGAAACTTCCTGCTGATGGCCCATACCACAAGCCTTCTTACAATTCCCAAATCAGTAAGCAGATAATTCAAGATCATCGTTGAAATCATGAAAACCGTGACCCAGCTGCCAAATGAATTCGCAAAAATTGCGTTGATTGGCATGACGCCTGTACATACAAACAGAAGGATGGCGACCAGACTCACCCAGCCGACACCTTCCGTCAGCCACAGATACACGATTGCAATAAACACACCAATTACATTGATACCAATGTCGGTAAGGCCGTTCACGGGCGGTACAATCAATTTGATCAACACAAATAAAATGGACGCAATAATAACATTTTTAGCTGTCTTATTAAACTTCATAATATAACTCCTCCACCGCTTTTTATTCAAGCTGAAACTTTGCCGGTTGCTGCTTTTCTATCTATCCAGTCCTTTTTCCGCCAGCCATTCGGAAAGAAGATCTGCCACTTCAAGGTTGTTAAGATCGGAGAACATGGAATGTGTATTCCCAAATATCCCTCGTTCCGGCAAAAAAATCATAGTTGCGTCTCCGCCATGTGCATTCACGGTATCGACCCAGCGCTTTGCTACAATGATACCCGCCCGCATCATGTCCTGCCCGGGATTTTGGGAAGGCATCTTTGGGATATTATCTCCGTAGTATAATACGATCGGTACTTTTGTCAAAGCCAGGAAGTCATCTAACGGTATACTGGATGCAGCAATAGGTCCAAAACTACTGGCCTCAGGTTCAGGAGTCTCGCCTTCCGGGAACACGAAATTGCTAATCGGCTCATAGGCTACAATTGCTTTCACGCTGCTGCTTTTGATAGCTGTCAGCCAGCCTGTTCCGCCCCCCTTTGAATGGGTAATGAGGATGCAGTTCTTCGCTTTGTCACAGACCGCCGCTACCCCGGCGGAGGCAATTTCAATATCAAAGGCCGCTGTGTCGGGTGTCGCCAGCCGGAAGAACTGCTCCATACTCTCAGGATCCCTCGGGAATTGAACACCCTCGAAAAAATCGGGCCAAATACCGATCCGCGCAATACTAAACCACATCTGATCGTCACATCCGGCTGTTATCTCCCCTGGAATGCTCGCTCTGCCGGCCTCGCCTCGCCGTGGCTGATCCACCAAATATACGCCGAACCGCCGCCGCAGGAAGATATTTTGAAATCCTTCCCGGCCATCCGGTGTGCTTTCCCATGACCGTTTGGATTGAAAATTGCCATGGAGAAACACCATCGACAGCTTCCGCGTGTCCTTAGGGATTTGATAAAATGCATAGGCGTGATCGCCATGCAGCGTCTGTCCCTCCGGTTTCATTGTGGATACATCGAAAACACCCGGATTCTTAATCTTCGTACCGCCAGCCGCAAAGCTACCCTGTGCACTGATTTCCAATGGGGCCTGCATTCTGTCATCTCTTGCCATATAGTTACCTCCTCATTAAAATAGCCTCTCCTGCCAGATTTTTCTCCTCCAAAAATTGCATCATTTCATTTGCAACTTCGATATTGTTTTTCTCTTGAAAGGGAAAATGTCCATTTCCAAAAATTCCTTTATCTGGCAGACAGACGACCTGCGCATCTCCACCGTAGGAATTCACTGCTTTCGCAAAATGGTTTGCCATGATTACCCTCATGCGCCAATGGTCCATGCCCGGATCTGCGCATGGATCCTTCGGTATATTATCTCCGTAATAAATAACCACCGGCATTTTCGTTAACTTCAGAAAATCTTCTTTCGGTACCTCTTGCGGACATAAAACATCTATGCCGTTATACCCGGTAATTGGATTCGGTGCCTCTCCCATCGGGAATACAAAGTTGCTTCCCGGCTCATAGGATATAATCCCCTTGACACAATCGGTCTTCATCACGCTGCTCCAGCCAACACCGCCGCCTTGTGAATGCGTAATCAAAACGCTTGATCCAACTTTATTTATAGCTGCGGCAACCCCCGCTGAGACAATTTCCAGGTCGAATGCTGCTGTATTCGGCGTATTCCGTCTAAAAAACTGATCCAGTATTTCTTCCCGGCGATCATACTGTGCATTTTCATAGTAATCTGGCCAAACTCCGAGACGATATGTATTAAACATTCTCTGCTCGTCTGGTTCTGGAATAATCGAATAGGATTCTGTACTGCGTCCCGCTTCCCCCCTTCTCGGCTGATCAAGCAAATATACAGAAAAATCCTGTTTCAAAAAGATATTCTGAAATCCATCTCTTCGATCCGGAGTCATTCCCCAGGTTGACATTCCTGATTGGTTATGCCCATGAAGAAATATCAATGGATATTTCTTATGTTTCACCGGAATCTGATAGAAAACATAGGCATGATCGCCTCGTATCGTCTGACCTGATGTGGCTATGCAATCATGATCAAATTTGTCATTCTTCTGAATCATTCGACCTCCTGCCATGAATATTCCCTGCTCTGCAATCTCCATTGATCCATTTAGATTTTTAAGCATTTTCAAATCCTCCATTGTTAAAACACGATTCATTTTATAGCATTTGCACAAATGCCACTTGAATATCGCTTTCTTTTATGTCATAATTGTAATACACGGAACTACATACGTCTAATGACTATTTTAGTCGAATTCATGTCAAAAGGGGAATCATATGCAGCTATATAACTTATCCTACATTACAACGATTATTGAATGTAAGAACCTGACAAAAGCCGCTTCTGAACTGAATATGACACAAACTGCGCTCAGCAAAGCTGTCGCGCGTCTTGAGGATGAGCTTGGATATCCCCTGTTTGAACGCAGCGGACGAAACATTATACCCACTGTTTATGGTTTGAAATTTTATGAATGGGCTCGCAAGACTACATTGGGATTCCAACATTTGCTCAATGAATTTGACACAATAGAAAAAAGCAGCAGCCATGCCCTCACCGTTGCATTCGATGGCATGTATTCTTCCCGCTTTCTGCTTTCACAGGTGTACAGAAAATGCCCGCAACTTAACATCAGCGAGATCTATTACAACAGCTATGATGAATTTCCCCATCTTATATATAAATCTCATATCGACTGTGTGCTTTCTTTTATTTATTATGATGATTCGGAAAAAGTAAACCGGATTCCACTTATGGAAGATTCTTTATTGCTGATATTGCCTGCTTCCTCTGCATATGCGCGATATTCCACAATAAAGATTGAGGATATAAAGGACATCTCTTTTATTTTTCCGTCAGAAAATAATAAGCTTTGCGAGCAGGTAGGACAAGCTTTTTCTGCTTTGGGTTATACACTGAAAATAGGTTCGAAAATGTACCGGGAGCATCTCATCTATGAATTGGCGCAGGGAGCAGCCTGTAGCTTTATATCCCGGCATACGCTGTCAGCACTGGGTGCGAGTGATAAATTCGTTGCCATCAAAATGGATGATCCCGGGTTTGAGCGGCATCTTTATCTGTACTGGCGTAAAAATCCTGCTATGCCGCCCGCTTTCAATATATTTCTGGAAACTCTTACTGAAAAAAGTGCCTGCGACACCTCACCTTCTGGATGCTAATCATATTATCCCGTAGTATCATTTCAGCCATTTTTCAAAAAATCTTACCATTTCGGCAATTTCTTCTTCCGTCTGGAAGTGGTCGACGCCCGGCATGCAGAACAACTCACAATATTTGGCGATGTCCTCATCCTTCAGTTTTTTCATAAATGGCTTAAAACATTCGTCGTTCATGGCATGATCCGTTTCGCCGTACATATAAACAATAGCCACGTCCTTGAACCGTTCCGGATATCGTGCAGGATTCCATTTCCGGTTCTGCTCCGTGATATATTCTTCCGTGTAGTCCTGGTAGACCACGCCGCAGCCAATTGTCCACGACCATGTGCCCATCGGGTCATAATAGACGCTGACGCCATCCGGATACCCGTAATACTCCTCGGTATCGTTTGGCGTATGCATCGGGACGAGAGCGGTTACCCTGTGGTTTCCAAAAACCGCATACTGCCAGGTTGTCTGCCCGCCCAGTGAGAAGCCTGTAACACCGAGCGCGCCGACATCCGCCTGCGGTTCGTTCTTGTCGAGATAATCCAACACCACATCAATGCCCTCAATGGATTTTACGGTGAAATACGGGTGGTAGACCGGCTCTTCCTTGATGCGGTCACCATGTCCCCAGAGCTCCACTGTCACCGCATAGAATCCGGCTTCCGCCAGCGTGCTGATAATGCCGTGCATCGACTGGATGTCGCTCCCAAACCCGTGCTCCGCGACGACCACGGGCTTCGGCTTTCCGTCGTCTCGATAAACGGCAAGCCAGGGAACATCACCGATCCATTGATGCACTGTTTTCAGCGGCTCCCCGTCCTTATCGCAGCCAAATACCTTGTGTGAGAGTTTTGTTGTAAAACCGCGGTAATCTACCAGCAGGTCGGCTAACGTGGGGGTGAGGACCAGATCTTTCCGGGGCGTCAGCCTTGCAGTCAATGCGTTATACATGACCAGAGCGACAAAATCGCTGGTAACGGCGTACTGCATCGGGCCGTACGCGCTTGCGCCTTCCAAAAGTCCGCCGGACCAGGCAAAGGCAATCAGCCTGCTGTAGTCGTAGGACTTCCCGGCCTCCGTGTATCCCATGGCATTGTCCATCATTTCAATGAACGCGCTGTTTATTACAATGGCCTCCGGCTGTGCGTATTTAGGCAAAATCGCCTTATCCTTGCAGAAAACAAGACCGTCCGGCGCATTCTCCTTTCCGCCGTTCATCAGATTGCTTACATATCCTGCCATCCGTTCAAAGGTGAATGGCTCTCCGGAGTGGAACGCGTCATCGACGACATGAATTTTTTTCAATACCTCACAGGCGTGCGCAACCCGGGTCTTATCGATCCTGGGCAGCCCGTGCGCGCTAAAGTCAAACGTGTTCGGCTCGCGCATCTGAAGGAATTCATTGTTGCCCGTGCCAAGGCTCATGCCGTTTGGTGGCATATTCGGCGTAATGGCAATCACGCGGTACTGGTTTTCAGACCCTTCCGATGCGTCCCAATAATACGACACATTGTAGTTGGTAACTTCAGCCGGGAATCGCGGCGGCATGTAAGTAATGCCCTTTTTTTCATAAAGGCTTTCTTTCAAGGGAACAACCGATGTTTTTCCATCCTTTTCAATCGTTACCTGATTTGCGTTGTCATCGAAACGCAGCACGGTATCATGGCTCCTGGCGACCGTCTTGCCGTTCTCGTGCATGACCTCAAAACCCATAGCTTCGTATACTGTCTGAAACGGCAGATATGCTTTGCCGTTTACTGCGTCGATACCAATGTCCTCCGTAAAGTTGACGTATTGGTTGTCGACCATCACCTTGAACCTTCTCTTGGACACATCGCTTTTTTTCATAATACAGCTCCTCTCTGTTTTTATTATCTATTTCATCCGTGGAAATCTCGGTAATTTGAGGGTGGAAGGAAACTCCTTGCTGTAGTAAATGCTGACCACGGGTGTTTCATTGAGCCTGGGCGTATCCCAATGCCCTTTATCATAGTTGTAGATTGTCACACGCAGGCGGTGCCCCTGCTTCACCACCCAGGAAATCGGGAAGAGCCAGAAGGAAATCTCGGCAGGATAATCCTTTGGTAGTTTGTCTTGGTTGCGCATGGAATTTTTGTGGTACGGCGTTCCGCAGGTGTTGAACACAGCGTCTGCTTCCATGCGGATATCGGTTCGCATCCGCCCTTCTGTGATATTGCGGGAGATTCCGTTTTCATCAATGTCCTGCAGATTTATATGGAAATCCACATTGTCCGAGGATGCCTTGACATAGAGGCGGATGACCGGTATTCCCGCATAATGCATATCCGCCGCCGCGGAGCTTGTCGTAAAGGTGATGGCCTTTTCGTCAAAGGTTTTGAAGTCGGCGCTGCCGCCAGCTGTATAGTGAAACCGCTCCCAATAGCCGTCCTTCGTCACTTCGTAATCGACATCATATGTAAGATGTGTGTCGCTTGTCTGTGGCTTCAATCGTCCAAGCGTACCGTCGTTGATGGAGGAAACCGTACCGGATTTGCGCGGGTCGAGGTAAAATGTTATATCCTCCGCATCGGGAAACGGGAAAGAGGGGTAGTAATTCCAGGCTTTATCCTCGTCCTTTTCGTTGTCATACAGGCAGACCGGCGGCTCGTCCATAATGCCGTTGTCAATGCCTTTCAGCCAGTAATCGTACCAACGCAGGTGTTCAACGGTCCAGTCGAAATACGGATACTCGCCCTCCAGCAGCTTTCCATACTTCATGAGTTTCCCGTCATAGCAAAAGACGGAATCCGTGTGGAACCAGGGGCCGATGAGCATTTTTTTAGGTGTCTTTTTCAGTGTGTTGAACCACTCTACGCAGTCCATGGTGAAAAAGTCCTTCCATCCGCCAAGAATATAGACGGCGATGCCAGAGTTCTCGATATTTGTAATGTAATTGCCAAGGTAGGCAAAAACATGCGTCCGGTATTGATGGAACGGAGAGATGCTGTCAAAGTAAGGCATCGCCTCATGCTGCTCAATAGAGCTGGGATTGTTTTCCTTGATTTTTATCGACTCCACAAGAAGCGCTCCATCCGTGTCCTCATCAACAGACGCGGAGGTTTCAATGCAGTTCATGCGGCGCATTGACTCGTCCAGACCGCCCATATGCGCCGTGTTAAAGACACCGTTATAGACTTGACGGGGAATTTCCAGTGGCCCTACATTGGGTACGATCGCTTTCAGACTGGGAGGAGCCATGGCCGCACACGCCCACATCTCGGTCGCAAGGAACGACGCCCCGAACATCCCGGTCTGTCCATCGCAATACGGAAGCCTGGCCAGAAGTTCGTTTGTGTCGTAGAGGTCGGTCATATCCTGCAGGCTCAAGTCAGCGACGGTGCGGTTGCCGAAGGATGCGCCTGCGCCCCGAACATCCACAATGGCCAGAATATAGCCATGCGTGACAAACCTGGCAATTGTGCACGGTGTAAACCATATGTCCGCCACTTCCTCCAAAGTTGCGTCCGGATTGGATGCAAGCCGCCGCCGATACTGTGTCGCGCACCAGAGCAGCGGAAGTTTTTCCTCATGCAGCGCGCGGTCTTTTGTTGGTCGGTAAATGTCCACGGCACATTTACAGCCGTCGGACATCGTTATATACTGCGATACACGCTGGTACCCGTCGTAAATTTCGTCTACATATCCTTCATAACGAAAAGCATTTGATTCAACCATTTGGTAACCCCCTTATTCATTAGTTTACTAACCTTGTTTTTGACAATCAGTGCAGCCCGAGCATGGCCAGCGGCAGCGTGACCAACAGTCCGCCAAGTAATGGGAGCAGGGTACAGGTCAATCGCAAATGCTGTGGCAATACTGCTGGAAACGTCCAGCCCGGATACCATACAAATAAATACAACGGCAATCAGGCAGTTTAAAAATGGAGGATGTCCCCGAAAAGCACGTAGTGCAACAAAAACAAGACTAAGTATGACTGCGATAAAACTTATAATAACAGATGCATTCATTTTTTCCTCCTTGTTGGTGAACTATCACTTCCCAACGAACTCAATTACCGCATTATTAAACTCATCCGGGCATTCCAAAAACAGGGCGTGGCTCGCGCCTTCAAAGCAAATCAATTTTGAACCCGGGATTGCGTTATGGATATATTCGCTGCTTTCCCGTTTATACATTTTTTCGGTGCCGCCGTATGTAATCAGTGTCGGTACTGTAATTTGAGGTAGAATGTGCCGTTGGTCAATTGTTGCAAACTGTACCCAGATACGTACCATAACAGCTTCCGAATTTTTCATCTCTTCTGCAATCGCCCATTCGATTTCGTCCTTGCACTTTTCAAGATCTCCGAAAAATGCCTGCCCGAAACCCGGGACAAGATTCGCCCAGCCGTTATTAATATCCATGACCGTCTGGAAGCAGTCTTCCAGTGTGTATTTTCCGTACAGCCCCATTTGACAGGTTTCATCGGTTAACGATTTTGCTGTCATATCAACAACAATAAGGCCGCCAATCTTATCCTGGCCAAACTGCTCAACATAAGAAAGCATAATGGCGGTCCCCAAAGACCATCCCACAATATAAATATTTTCAAGCTTCAAATATTCAATCAAATCCCTTAAATCCTGCCCCATCCGCTTAATGTTAAAGCCATAGTCAGGGATTTCAGAAGCCCCATGCCC
>Ga0153942_1001090_pt1 | contig 10845 bp, 15 predicted proteins | sample TSNJ026MetaG_FD_104731 | JGI IMG/M metagenome (GOLD analysis project Ga0153942, IMG submission 104731) | Attine ant fungus gardens microbial communities from New Jersey, USA - TSNJ026 MetaG | ecosystem: Host-associated > Fungi > Mycelium > Unclassified | place: USA: New Jersey, Brendan T. Byrne... | reverse complement strand
TTTCTCTTTCAAATGGTTATTCTTCTGTGCCATATCTTGACTTTCACGAAAACTGATAAGGCCATTTGGGCAACGCCACGCAATCGATCGCTACAAATGGACTTCAACCTAGAGTCCGAGGACGCACGATGGACTCAGGAAACCCTGAACAAAGCTTTGGAGGAACTCAAGCAAACTACCCCGAATGGATACGCATTTGCCGAAACGATTCAAACAATCATGGAGCGCGAGAAGAATTGGGTCAAGTGGAAAAACGAGTTGTGTGCACCATTTGACAAGGAGACATGGTCTGTGACTAGAAATACTGAAAAGATTGGTTTGTTCGAGGCAACGAGGGAGTTGCGTCAGAGATTGAGGCAGCCACGGGAAGATTGGCGATATACCCTAGGAACAGAGCCTCTGACTGAAATCTGGCAAATGGGCTATCGAGACTTGCATGACTTGGAGAATCCATTCCAGTTCAGTGGTTCTTCCATTCTCGCATTATTCATCGATTAACTATGGTTATCATTCTATAGGCCGGGTGACGTGAAAGATTTTGTTAAAAAGGTCAAGCTTGAGGATAACCGGATTGAAATGCGCAAGAAGTCTCTCGCCAGGGTCGCTGAACGTCAACTTGCTGCCCAGGAGGAAAAGGCACAAATTGAGAGTGACAGCAAAGAAACACCTGCGAGCGTCGACGCACCAGCACCAATTGCGATTGCTGCAGCTGCCTCCGCACTACATCCCTCTCTCCCTCCACGACCACTGACAACCGTTCAGCCAACTCAAGCACAGTCAACTACAAGTTCAATTCCTAATTCAACTTCGACTCAAGTCTCAGCTCCAGCGGTACCTGTCAAGAAAACGGAACCGTTAGATCCTCAAATTGCAAAATTCGAGGAGGTGCGTCTTCTACTTCATTGGCGAATCCAATCTTGATAGAATCACAGAACAAACAAAGATGGTCTTGGCTTGCACTTCGAACAGCTCGCGATCAATATTTACAGCACTTTGGCAGAATTGGTACCGGTGACGTTGCGCTCCTCGTACAGGAGATTGAGAAAGAACGCATAGCCGAACGAGAGAAGACACATAGGGCTGATGAAGTGACGAGCACCATAGATGAGGCAAATTCTAGAACTCCTGTCCCTGAAACATCGACGATACATGAGTCTCAGCCCGCTACTACTCATGATGATCAGGGGACAGATTTCGAGGGAGCGGATGGACAGCCTTGAGACATTTGCTTCAAATCATTCGGCACAGTGTAATCTATCTGAAGCGCTATCGGTGTGATAGTGCCTTCAGTCATTCGGTGCCTATTATATATCGTATATTATTGTGGATGGGCTCGAATGGTCGAAACCTCTGAAACCATTTGCCTATTCCTTACCAACATAAAATAAACTGAAAACTTTGCATTCCCCGTAAAACTTATGAGTGTGGAAGCATCGACAGGAGTTGACAGGAATTTCATGGCGAGATGTGGATAGGTTTGTCCCCCATGTAACATCTTCCCTTCATGCGGGATGCCTTTCTTCTCTCGACGTGTAAATGTCAGTTTGATGTCGAGCGATAGAAGATCCTCATCGGATGCTATTGTAGCCATCCTTTATCTGTTCATAATTGCAGTTTGGAGCAAAAATGTGCGCATCAGGATCATTGATAGATAACCCATACTTAGATTTTCAAAATCTCTTCCAACTTCACCCAACATATCAAGGTTATGTCTGAACCAGCCCTTAAGGTATGCGTATTCTTTCACGTAGATCTACTTCGCTAAGTAAAGACAGAATGTACTGGTGACTGGTGGTGCCGGCTATATCGGTATGCTCTCCTCACAGACAAGATGCTTCTGTCCAGTCAACCTCTTTACTAGGCTCCCATGTTATCTACACTCTTCAGAAAACAAGGCGTTACAAAGTTATTTCAATAGACAACTATCATAATTCTTTACCAGCCGCTCTCGCTCGCGTCTCTCGGCTTTCTGAAAACGAGCTTCCTCAAAATGCGACATCTCTCGAACGCGAGAGCACTAAGATTGATTCTATTAACTGCGATCTTACCAAACCCGAACAGCTCCGTGCAGTATTTGAAAAGTACAAAAAGGGTGGTATCTGGGGTGTAGTTCACATTGCGGTAAGTCCGGCATGAGCGAAATTTTCGGTGTTTAAGCCTGCTTCATAGGCGTACAAAGCCGTTGGAGAATCTACCGAGATACCATTAGTCTACTACGCTAACAATGTTTCCGCTTCGGTCTCACTCCTTCAAATCATGGATGAGTTTGACTGCCGAAGAATTGTTTACTCGTCGTCTGCTACTGTGTATGGGACACCGCCCATCATCCCAATTCCAGAGACAACCCGACTGCAAGCAGACAGTCCATACGGCAAGACTAAGGTGATGGTAGAAACCATTATAGAGGACTTATGCCACTGTAAGGAATGATCTCTTGCACTGCGTTCAAACAATCAGCCCAACATTTTGTTTTTGTAGCTGATCCGAGATGGCGGGCAATCTCCTTGCGCTATTTCAAGTGAGCTCCTAATTTTGCTCGTCTACAGTGTACGACTTCTCCCAGTCCTGCAGGTGCCCATCCTTCTGGTTTCATTGGTGAAGACCCTCGCGGTCGACCTGGGAATCTTCTCCCCCTCCTCGCACAGATGGCCGTAGGGCGCGTGAAGGATCCAGTTTTGAAAGTTTTTGGAAATAATTATCCTACACCGTGAATAACTTTTCGTTGTCTTGTGTTCTCGAAGACAATACTCACGAACTTGAAGCGATGGTACCTGCGTTCGCGACTATTTGCATGTTCTTGATCTCGCATCCGGCCACAGTTTGGCTCTAGATGCCTTGGAAGAAGGTTCTTCTATCTTCTCCGGAAGGAGCGAAGCTTTCTACAAAGCATACAACCTTGGAAAGGGTAGGGGTATGAGCGTGCTCCAGATTGTTGAAGCAATGCGCGAGGCTACTGGTTATCAATATCAATATGAAATTATTGGTAGACGGTAAGTGAATCAGTCTCTGATCGAAATTGACCTTGCTTAATTGACGATATCCATCAGACGCGGAGATGTCCCAGATCTGACTGCTGATCCGTCGTTGGCCGAGAGCGAGCTGGGCTTCAAGGCACCTCAGGACCTCAAAACAATGTGTCGGGATCTCTGGAATTGGCAGAGCAAGAACCCTCTCGGATATGGGGAGCAGTAGCCAGCTCTCTGAGACTTTCTTCGTAATTATAACCTGTACGGAAATCGTTTTTATCCCTTCACAATGCCTTGTTACCACATACTTCTGCAGTCCTGAGATGGAAAAATCAATCATGCAAGTAGAGAGAGGTTGGACTTTCATTCGTACTAGGACGGTACTTATAATTCAGTATGTCTAGTGCTGTCGATGATTAGTGAAATGCTGGGACATCAAACTACTATTTTTGATGGACAGTACCATCATTTTGTCGTGATTTTGTATAGGTGCACATCATCCTCACACAAAACATCCAGCTGTGTTCGTTCAATGTGAGACGAAATGTCAGAAATGCAGAGACATTCATCTATTGAAATTGTAAGCAAACACATGAGGGAACGAGCTCTTTTACCTCGGATGCGGGAAATGAAAGTTTCGGTGGTTGCTCGGTTGCGCAAGGCCAGTGCTATAAGAGCATATCTAACTTTGCGCTCGCTGTCTTCCTTGCCTTCCTTCCTCAAGGCGATCTTGAGGACACTGACTAGGGCAGGAATTAGGGACGGATCAAAGACCTAACGGGGTGGTTTAAGCATAAAATGGTCGGCAATCCGCATACGGACGACGAACAATATCTGCACCCAGGATGATGTCGGGTTTAAGGTCATGTTCAAGATAAGATGCCAGATCACACCTTTGGTGGTTATCCAAAGAAACGGACCAATCCAATTTCTGAACGTGCACATTTGGGTGGATCGAGGAACAATCTTCATTGGGTGTCAGAAACCTACAAGGCAAGACTGAAATGCTTACTGCACGGAAGAACGATATTTTTTTTGCACCGCGCTAGGACTTCTTCGTTCATGTCGGTCAGATACAAGGTGCCGTTTCGGCCGTTGCAGCTTGATGTCGCAGCGTGCTGAAGCTGCAACGATGCAACAACTATGCCAAGGAAGCCAACTCCAGAACCCAACTCTAGGACTCGTCGAGTTCCGACCAATTCTTCAGTTTATGAATGAGGAACATTTTGATTTACGAAAAATGTTTATACAGACCTGAGTTTTCTGAAAGGTAATGAGCTAGAACTAAACTGGCTCCCCATGTTCGTAATCCAGTGGTACCACTCTCGATTAGTCTCCTTGATTCCAAAAGAGTCGCTGTTCTGTACTCTGAGAAATCCACAGCACTAAGAGACGATTTGGGAGGTTGATAGGACAAGGGTCGCCAAAAATACGTCACGTAGGAATCAACTGGCGGCTGGTGGATCAAGGGCAATTGAGGTCCACAGATTTGATCACTTTTCTCTGGTGGCAAGAAACTAATGTTTCTGCATAATCGTTCAAGGAATGAGCAACGATGCATTGGAAATTACCTACGGGCCAGAAGTAGCAAGCAACTCCAAGTACCGTTCGTAAAATCTTGGATCGACTTCGAAGTCGTGAGTCTGCGGATACAGCTATTCCTCACGCCTATCAACATAATATATTGAAGGGTTGACATACCTTCTGTGCAATTTCCAAATTCTCAAGGACCCATTTCCAGAAATTCCGCTGATATTGAAGTGAAGGAGGATACGATAAGAAATGTGGACTGAGAAACACGGAATGTAGCAAAAAATGATGGATTTTGTCTATTGATATGTGAGTTGGCCATTCCAATAGATTCACCGGCCGAAGTGTTGCAAAACCAATGAGTAAATGAAGGAGCTCTAGTTCAGTGTACGCCATTGACAGTGATCTTGTCATCTTGTCACAAAATTAAATAGCTAATCACGTGCAAAATACCTACAAATTTTTGACATCCCACGTACCATCAGCAGATGCTCTCTCTTTTCCGACGGGCCTCTAGGTTCCCTGCTGGTCCACGTCCATGCTTGTGCCTCCCCACGCGTCGTAGCATCTCCTGGACATTGACGCGATGGTCTAGTGCTGCTCCGGAACCACCCACACCTGAGGAGGAGGCTGAACTCGAAGCCACTAGTCCCGAAACTACCTTTGTAGAACAGCTAGAGTCACTTGACGGGCATGCCACGGAAGGAAAACACAAACAGGAAACTTCGTACAATGAATGGCTGAAAACTATCGGTGCCCAGTACAAGAGTGCCAAACCAAACAACTGGCTTGGAGGTGACGTGGTAGGCGTCTCAGTTGTCGGGCTGACACTTGTACCTTAATGTTCCTTCTAAGCCGTTTCCAATGAATCCCAGTTTTACACCTCCTCCCCCGCTGTCTGATGAGTTCCGCCAGCAGATTTACGAGGGTTATATGAAGGACCCGATAAAAAACAGTGTCAGGAGTCTATCTCAGCGTCATCATCTGAGCCTCAAGCGTGTTGATGCTATCCTCCGTCTGAAAGGTCTGGAGTATTCTTGGTACAAAGTATGTACATGCTTTTTCTCTATTCAGACTCAAAACGATGAGTCGAACAAAATTTTCGATTAGTCTTGAAGACATCAAACGATCAATGGTTAAATTGCACTTTGTCTGACCCTTGTAAATTCTGTTATCCTTGAATCGTAGCTGACTAAAATCCATTTCATAGGTAGATATCTTCTCACCAACCAAGTTATCGTAGTTGCTAACTAACTTCTGCTGTTTCTTCCTTTCAGGAGGTAAGTTCAGCAACCCATATTCTGTGGTTATGATGAAATTTCTTCATCATTCGCGAACTGGAAGACCTTCTGTGGTGCCTTACATCGCCCGGAGCATGGTTAGAACCGTTTCAACCCCATCTGAATTGATTTTTTCTTGATCTTGATCTTCAACTATATCGAGTAGACACTGAATTTTTTGTGCAGAAAAAACAAATTCAATATGGGTTCCAACGTGGCATGGAGACACTTCTTGGGGTTAAACCACATAATCTAGCCAAGGTTCACTGGGATGGTCCTCGATGGGAAGCTATTGAAGCAGATCTTCTCGAGCAAGACGAAAACCGCGATGCCCAGCGCCGAAGATATCAACGCCAGTATTGGGAATCCGTTCCCGAGGACGGTCGAGTAAGCTGGCACACCTCTCTGTGATCCCCATCAGCTGAAATGGAGCAAATTTAGGAACCCATTGTGCCAGCTGCACTCGAGCATGCTAAGCAACTTGGACGGGACTTCGCTCAGCGGAGGGAGGATCTAAAGTCGACTCATCCTCGACTCATGATCCGAAACACCAAAAAATCATATATTAAGACACCACGGAGATCTCAGAGCCTAGAGAAGGTTGGTCGGCCAACGCTCGAGATCCGTGATGTTGGTGGCAAGTTTCTCGACCTCAATGATAGTCTCAAGCGAATTTCGATGGCAGATAAGAGAATCTCCATGGCAGAGAAGCGAATCTCGATGGCAAGGAAGCAACCAAAAGTTAGACTGAGGGGGCGCAAGATGAAGTTTGAAAGGCGTAAGAAAAGGTGTGAAAAGAGGCGTAAAAGGAGGCTTGAAAGGCGCAAAGCAGAGGTTCAGTCGTGAAAGTGTTCTTTAAAGTTGTCATTTGCTTAATCGTGTATCTATGTCGCTATCACCCCTGATCCCTCAGGGATATTTTTAACTAAACCCTCTACTCTCAAGTCATAAATTGTGATTCTACCAAAGAAATCGGAACTCCCTCTGAATACGAACTTTATTGCCCGGATACCATCGTCCACTGTGGAATCGATGGGTTGCAGGTCAAATGTCTGTCGGCGGTTGACGTCTTCTGGGTAGATATTTGTTACATCACGCCACTCATTCTTGGAATCAGACGATACTGGAACCTGGATCAGACAGCGGGTTCCGACAAATCCCCCTTGAAAGACAAGGGAGATACGACGAGGTGAGACAAGATCTGTGAAGTGTAATTGGATTGATTGAGGTAGTTCCTGGGGGGTGAGCTAGTCAGAGGGGATTGGAAAAATCAAGGTAATTGCCTAACTCCTCGTGATGACCAACAAGTCTCTACAACCCCATCCGTTAGATGTTCTTTACCTACGGACTTGTCAAGGGTTGAGCTGACCCTGTCGTAGTGACGTTAGCTACTCTGTCAGAATTTTGACTGTAACTCGCCTGACAACTGTGCTTTCATTGATCAGCGAGACAAATTCCATGTCGAAAGAGGCTGATCGTGAGAATAACATGAAATGATAAGAATTCAAAATTCGGCTCTATTTGAGTATTCAATGTCTTATCGCGATGTACTCCCAGCGTGGCTCAGCAATGCTTACACGGAGTCTAATATCATCTCCGTCCTTCGAACCCTTTCAGAGCGTGAATCAAGACGGGAATATGTTCGATTGTTGAGTCGCAGCAGAGCTAGAGTACTGTCGGGCTTCTCAAGCGGTTTGGAGGCTTCTCATTCTCCGGTCGTCGTTCCCGACGCCCACCTGGAGTATTATTCCGTGGCCACTGGGAATCAAATGCAAAATATCCCACACAATCGCTACGCCAACGTTGTACCATATGATCGCACGCGGGTTGTTGAGGGTAGCGACAGCGCCACAGGGAGATACCTCAATGCTAATTGGGTGCTGAGAGCGGTGCGGACATAAGTGGTGGATAGCTACACAGGCGCCACTACCTATGACAATCCATACCTTTCTCAGTTTCATCGTGCAGCCGATTTCCACCCCCAAAGTTCCGCTAGCAACGTCCAACATGAAACTCGAAGATGATGCAGCTACCCATCTCACAAGCCGAATCAGGACGGTTGTGCAATTGACAAAGAATGTCGAAGGTGATCGGACGAAAGCTCACCCCTATTTTCCCACTGAAGTTGGCAAATCTGTCACTGTACCTCCTGACCCTGGGCTATCTGGGCAGGCACTCAAGGTGACGCTCATGCACACGCAAGATCATGAGGATGCCTACTGTTTACAAAGTATAGTTGCAATCTCACCTGTCAGTTCAACTTCAACCATCCAATCAACTACGTTGAAAAGTATGGATGAGAGCGAAGATTCCTATGGACTAGAGGAAGATGATAATAACAAAATTATCTTCCAGCACTTGATTTATACTGCTTGGCCCGATCACGGTGTTCCTGAAGACCGTAAATCTCTACTGGCTTTTGTGAAGCTAGTCGATCAGTTGAACAGAGACCCAAATTTTGACAGTCCCTCACCATCGATTACTCGAACACATGTGCTCCAGTGTGATGACCCTGATCCACCCATCCTCGTAGGCTGCTCAGCGGGCAGTGGACGTACGGGGTCTTTTATCGCGCTATCATCACTCTTGCGACATAGCGGATTCTTACCCCCTGCTGCAACACCGACCCCTGCATCAGTCATTCCCTCTTCTCCTCTTGGCATGCTACCTGAGGGCTTGACAGGTGATCTCGTTCTACAAGAAATAGATTTTTTGAGGGAGCAGCGCCCCCGGATGGTAGAAAGGCCTGAGCAAACGTTGCTCATTTACCAGATTTTGGTCAGTGCTTACCTAGCTGCCTGAATAGCTTTATGCCGCCTGTTGCCAATGCCTCAGTGCCGAGTTTCATTCGGAAAAGGTGACGTTGCTCATAGGTGTAATATTGAAACATTCTGATGATAATGTTGAGTAATAGAGCTGTATATTGACCTAGTGCTTGTTTTGTGTATATCTCAAGTGTTTCGAAAGCTGCCAAACATCATGGATGTGTAAATACTACCCTGGTTTGAATAATTCTCAAGCCTTGCCAAGTTATGTTCAAGCAGTTGATGAAGAGTATAACAACAAGGGTTTCTCAAGAGATCTGACATCTTTGGTCATACTGATGATGTCTGATTGCTATCTTTGGAGGACAAGGGCACATGTTGCTCAGGTAGTGATGGTCATGTGGCTGATATGAAAGTTCCGTACAAGGTCACCATGATGTTCAGGACCATGATGTTCAGGGCCCTGATTAGATGTTGAACGTAATACTGGGAGGATGCTGAGTATCAACACATACGTCATTGGCTGGAAGACATCAAAGAGGTTAAGTATGCTAGTTGAATCACTAGATTAGATGAAGGAATTTTCAGTGCCTAGAAGCAGATCGATCTAAGGTTTTTGTGTGAGCAGACGATCTCGTGAAAATCAGGATGCGGGGTCACGTGGTGCCAAGCGCAAGGTTTGATGGACATCATCTATCTGTCGACCATCACTAGACTTTCCCGCCAGGCCACCATGATGGCCCGTACAAAGCGAATATTTGGCGGTCCCTTGCAGCCTCAGCATGAGCCCAGGCCGGTGCAAGAGCCCGTCGTCAGCTCTGCAGATGCCAAGAAATTTGGATTTGAGAACGTATGTTGGCCATTATAAATCTTGTCACCCCTAGTGATTATCTTTTCAGTTTGGTAATACCTGGTGTGCTTCTTCATGCAATTTGTTGGCCACTCCCTTACTTTTGTTTGTCCAGTTACGCCAATTCTGTGCTCCAAGCTCTCTATTTCTGCGCGCCCTTTCGCGACCTCATCATACAGACTGTAGACCCCTCTCTCCCCCGTGATTACCCTCCTCCCGCTACAAATGATCTCAAAAAGCCTGCTTCCTTGCAATACTCTCTCACCCCTGTCCGTCGCAAACCCGACCGCAAGGGCTCACCGATCGACAATCCTCCTGACTTGCTCTCCACTGCTTCTCAACCGCCTTACCCGATTCCCATCTCCCCGCCTACTCTCTTTTCTGCTCTTCGGTCCTTGTTCCTCTTCATTTCGACACATCCGGGAGATAAGGGCACGGTGGCACCCAAAGCATTTATTGACAAACTCAAGGAAAGCAAGGAAGATTTCCGCGGGACCATGCATCAGGATGCCCATGAATTTCTGAATCATCTGCTAAACACCATTGTTGAGGAGCTTGAGGAAGAGAGGAAATCGGCACAGAACAGTGCCCAAGCAGAAGACTGTGAGTTTGATTGGATTCGGCATTTCGTTCTTTCTAACCGTTATCCGCATTTCTCCAGTGACCGGTTCCCTGGCAACTTTGGCCTCTAAAGCACCTCCAACTATCGTGACGGCAACGACCAGCTCAAATTCAGGTGCTTCTCCACAGGATGCCACACTGGTCCACCGGCTCTTCGAAGGTGTTCTGACTAGTGAAACTCGGTGCTTGACTTGTGAGACGGTTGGTGCTCCCCTCTGTTTCTAGTCGCTCCCGCTCATCAATCATCTAGGTTTCCTCCCGTGACGAGTCTTTCCTCGACCTTTCAATAGACATTGAACAGAACTCCAGTGTAACAGCATGCCTGCGGTCATTCAGTGCGAGTGAGATGTTGTGCCAAAGAAACAAATTCTTTTGTGACTCGTGCTGTGATCTCCAAGAAGCAGAAAAACGGTGGGCTAATGAACAGAGTAGTCAATTGGTTGCTCACCATGTCGTTTATAGCATGAAGATCAAGAAGTTACCTAACATTCTTGCACTACATCTTAAACGCTTCAAATTTCAGGAGGATGTGCAAAAATATATCAAATTAAATTACCGCGTCGCTTTTCCTCACGAGTTACGGCTGTTCAATACCGTGGATGACCTTGAGAACGCAGACCGATTGTATAGCCTCTTTGCTATCGTAGTTCATATTGGAAAGTGAGTGAATGGTTCCCATATGTGTGTATTGCTGATCTGTTCATTAGTGGACCGCATCATGGCCATTATATCTCTATCGTCAAGTCTGCTGGAACGTGGCTTGTGTTCGACGACGACAATGTGTATCCTATACCTGAAGGCGATATTCCCAAATACTATGGCGACTCTCATTC
>Ga0153942_1001088_pt1 | contig 10853 bp, 20 predicted proteins | sample TSNJ026MetaG_FD_104731 | JGI IMG/M metagenome (GOLD analysis project Ga0153942, IMG submission 104731) | Attine ant fungus gardens microbial communities from New Jersey, USA - TSNJ026 MetaG | ecosystem: Host-associated > Fungi > Mycelium > Unclassified | place: USA: New Jersey, Brendan T. Byrne... | reverse complement strand
GGCGCGAAAAAATGGGGCAGGCTGAAAAGCGGCGCCGGCTGGATCAGCTTGGACTACACTACTAAAATATAAGGAGGATTTTTAATGAATGAATTTTTTACCTGGGGATTGCTCGCTACGTTCGCCGGAGCAAGCGCCGCAACTGCTATCATTACTCAATTTGTAAAAGAACCCCTTGCTAAGATACCCACGCAAATTGTATCCTACGTTATTTCTCTCGTTATCCTGCTGCTTGCAACGGCGGCGACGGGAGGCACTGGGGACTGGACCGGCTGGGCAATTATTCCGCTTAACGCCGTCTTGGTATCGCTCGCATCTAATGGTACTTACTCTGCTATACAGCGTATCAGTGATAAAAACGAATAATATTATATAGGTTGAAAGAGCCGCGTTCGGGATTTACTCTCGGGCGGGGCTCTTTTTTTATTTGTTTTAATGTGTAGCGCGTTTAGCTTCTTAGTAGAATGTAACGCAACTTTGTTGCGAATTAGGCTATTCATTGTGCAGTATCGCCTGAAAATCCTTAATAATAATAGTAAAAGTCCGAACTTCACGTCAGCATACGATTCTTACTAAACGCGCTAAAATTTTAATCGTGAGGAGGATAATCCCACAAAATTATAATTTGAAAGGATGTGTACGGCATGTATCAACAAAAAGGACTGGTCGCTCTCAAGCAACTCATTCAAAAGTGCGGAGATACACAGGACGGACTTGCAAAGGCACTCGGAATGCACCGAACCACGTTCAATTCTAAGCTGAACGAGCGGAACGGAAATGCCTTTACCGAAAACGACATGCAAGTCATATCGGAATATTACAATATTCCACTGGACCAGCGCGAAGCGTTGTTCTTTGAATAGCCTTTATAATCTCGGCGTGCGTATGCCGACGAAATGCCCTGTTTCTTACTAAAATCAGTAGGAAAGTCCGAGCGTTTCGTCGGCATACGAATCTTACTAAACACGATAAAATTATTATTGTAAGACGCACCTAAGACACTGAAAAATAAGGAGGCTACCACAATGACATATAAGATTGAGATAACAAGACGCAACGTAACACCGGCCAAATTCTTTGCAGAAATCCGGTTCGCTCTAAAGAAAAAGGGAATTAGTTTTGACCTTGACATGAACGATTTCACAAATCCGTACGACCCAATCAACAGCCAATACTTTGTAAAGGACGGCAAGAAAATTTCATACTTCAATGGTCATAAATCCGAATGGCTGGTTAAAGACGCCCCTTGCAAGTCTGAAATTTGTAAGAACCTTCCGTATGACTACCAGGCATATATCCTTAACTTTGATGGTTCTTACTTTAACGAGATTTGCGAATTTACGTTTGATGATGATAAGACCGGACACGGTTACTACTACACGGCAAACAAAGATTCCGAATAAGCCGAAACGCTCGTATGACGAGCGTCTGCCGGAAACGACCTACCGGCACTGACGAGGCAGGTCAGACGCGCTACTAAGCTCGTTGCAGAAAGGAGGGGATAAAGATGAAAGTCATATTATTAGCTACGTATAAACGGGAAGACCCTTATAAGGGCCGCAAACACTATCACATCGTAAACAGATACCACACTGCAACAGAAATCAGGTGTTATCGAGCAGACAACAGTGAAGAACGGGAGATGGGAATTTTTGTAAATGGAAAAGAAATACCGGATTACTACGACATTGTTGAATTTAACCACAAAAGCGAACGTATTTGGCGGCACCATTTTACCGATAAAGACAGTGCAAATAAATGTTTTCTGAATCTGATGGAAAAGTACCATGGTTTCAAAAAAGTAAATTAAGCATTTCAGCACCCAGCCCCGGCGGCAGAAAGAAGGGGATAAAGATGAAAGAGAAAATCAATAAGGAGGTTTCGGATTTGTATGAGTAAAGAACAAAACGTTTATCAGAAGCACGGCTATAATGACCGCAGGGCCTATCTACAAGACCTCGCTCTCGAATACAGCATTAACGAGCAAGTTGTTTTCTCCCTCGCAGATATGCTCGGTCCTTCGGAGGACTTTGACGGCTTAATTTGTGCGCTTGAGGATTTTGAGGTTGTTTAAAACGCGGCGCACTGCTGCCGACGAAACGCACAGATTCTTACTGAAAACAGTAAAGAAGTCTAAGCGTTTCATCGGCATACGAATCTTACTAAACACGATAAAATTATTATTGTAAGGACGAGCTACTAAGACGCTGAAAAAAAAGGAGGCTACCACGATGAAAAATTACAAATTGACTTATTACGGATTTTATGGCTTTAGTTACATGACATGTGATTCAGAAGAAGAATGCATCGGAGAAGCCAAACAACTTGCTAAAGTCGGCTGCACGCCTGATAGGGTAATGAAATATGAGGCCGCGACTGATACATACAAGGAAATCGGAAACTTCACGAAAAAGTAAAAAGCCGAAACGCTCGTGCGACGAGCGTCTGCCGGAAACGACCTACCGGCACTGACGAGGCAGGTCATATCAAAAGGAGGGCTTCAAAATGAAAGCTATTATGAAACATGAAACAACTGACAACTATAATTCGGAAATGCTTGACTTTGCACAGACTGTCGATTTTACCGAACTTTTCGAGCACGTTAAAAACTTCGCAAATGTCAACTGTGCTTTTTGCCAGCCAGAAATCGAAACTCGCCATGGCAACGTGTACATCAGCTTTATGTCGGAAGATATCACGTCTCATACCGGACCCTTTGCCGCAATTCTCCAAAGCTGCTACTTTCAAAGCTTTAACAATGGCGTCTTTAGAGACAAGAAAACCAATGAGCTCAGCTACTGGGTAAACGTGAATATCCAATACAGGCATAAAGACGGCGGTTCTAATGGTATGGATTTGGCTCTTGCTTGGTACTCCAATAGTAAGGGTTGGATATTTAGGGACGCAGGCAACTACTAAAGCTGAAACATTCTCCCTCTGCAAAAGTGGGGACAGAATTATTCACGTTTACGAAACATGCGTAGTGGCCGGCACAGAAATTGGCTGATGGTTGGCACAACGCTCGCCGAATTTATATTATAAAAGAAAACGAGTAAACGCGGCGCACTGCTGCCGACGAAACGCACAGATTCTTACTGAAAACAGTAAAAAAGTCTAAGCGTTTCGTCGGCATACGAATCTTACTAAACACGTTAAAATTATTATTGTAAGGACGAGCTACTAAGCTCGGTGCAGAAAGGAGGGGGTGAAATGAAGATGCCGAACATGGCCGAGGTCCTACGGGAAGAAGCTCAAAAAGCCGAACGCCTACGAATATTGCTTTTAGCAATAGAATGTAAAACGCTTGAAGAGCTTGTTCAGAAGCTAAAAGCGGAGGATCAAAAGTAAAAGCCCGCGGCTGAACCTCTAAAAGACGCCGCGAGCTTAACCCGAAGGGCTGCGGAGACCTTACACTCCGCACTCTTCATCATATTATAGCACGTTCGATTTAAAAAATAAACCCTGAATTTTTAAGGAGGCAACAATAGCCGACACAAATATAACCGCCACCTTTAAGTCTCTATGCGATACCGGTAAAAGCACTTAGTAATATTAGTAAAAGTCCGGCCGTTTCGTCGGCATACGAATCTTACTAAACACGTTAAAATTATAATATCAAGAGCACACAAGCTCACAAAATTTAAGGAGGCTACCATAATGATATACACGTTATACTATAGTACTGAGGGTATTATTAAGGTTTATCTTGAAGCTGGCTACGAGTATTACTTGGATATTGATAACTGTTATGACATGACTTTTGACGATAAAGCGTCTTTCGAGGCCTATATGAAAAGTGTTAATGCCGAATATGTAGGCGTTGACGAAGATTAACACTAATGCAGAGTGACGGGGCACGCGCCTCGGTAATGCGGCTAAGAGCGGTCACAAGCCCGCCGCTAATATTAAAAGGAGGTCATTCAAAATGACGACGTACAGAAATACCCGTAACGGCAAGCTTGCCGAATTAATCAAACGCCGCGACGACGGCGCCACAATGAAAATGCTCAATACAGGCGAAGAAATCCAGGTCGGTATCCCTACCCTTAAACGCTGGTGGAAACCCGTACCCACGGAAGCCCAGGCGAGCCAGAATGAGCCCGTGCCTACAAGTGAGGCGAATAATAAGCCTGAGGACAAAAGCTCCTCTATGGAAGCCCAGAATGCTCTCGCAGGCGTTTCGGAAGAATCCGAGAACACACCCACGGACGGCCAGAACGACCAGAACGAGCCTGAAACAGCAAGCGAAGAAAATAATAAGCCCGAGGGCAAAAAGTCCGCAGAAGAGCCCGTTAAGCTCTCCGAGATCGCCCGTAAGCTTGAGGACCTGTTTGACATACTTAACGGCCTTTATTATGAAGGCAAGCTTCCGCGTCCGGTCATTACGATTCAATCGACGCCTAAGGCATACGGCCATTGCAGCACTAAGAAAATCTGGAAGTCCGAGAACGAAGCCAGATACGAAATCAATATCGGCGCTGAATTTCTTAACCGGCCGAAAGAAAACACTGCTGCAACCTTGCAGCATGAAATGATTCACCTCTATTGCTGCGAGAATAACATTAATGAGACTTGTCAAAAAGGCCGCTATCACAACAAGACCTTCAAGCTCGAAGCTGAAGCTCGCGGCTTGGAAATCGGTTACGACCGCACGAACGGCTACACTTACACGACGCCGACCGATGCTTTCAAACAGAAGCTTGAGGAAGCCGGCTTCGATATGAGCGTGCCGTTCGCAAGGCAGACTATTCTCGTTAAAAAGACCAGCGACCGTGAGAAGCCCCACAAGTACGTATGCGACTACTGCGGCCAGACCGTTCGCAGCACGGGCGACCTGAATATCGTTTGCGGCATCTGCGACGTCCCTATGACAAGAAAAGACTAAAACATGATTACGCCCCGAGCCCGGTTAACCGCCGGGCTCGGCGACTGGAAAGGAGTGTTCAATTATGAAATGCCCATATTGTGGTGAGACAATGAATTGCTTCCGTGAAGTGAAGCAAATTATGGCTAACGAGGGCTTTGACAAAGACTATTTGCAGGCCCAGATAAAGCAGACTATCGACGCCGCGGTTAAATCTTGTTTTAGTGAAAACCTTGAGACCTATACCGAGAAAGCTATTAGAGCGCGTTGCAATGACTGGAGTAATGACCGCGTAATTAAAGACGCCATACGAGAAGCGGTCGGCTCAATACTTCTTAACCGTGTGCAAATACGGTTACGGGAAGAAAATAAGGAGGAAACAAATTCATGAGTTTAGAATCCATGCGACAGGCTGCCGGCTTGTCACTTCATAAGCTCGCTGAAAAAAGCGGCGTTAACTATATGAAAATTCATCAAATCGAGCGCGGGAAAATCAAGCCTGAAAACATCACGCTACGGACGGCCCAAAAACTGGCGGACGCGCTCGGCTGTGAGCCTAAAGAGCTTATGGCCCCTGAGCAGCAGATTGAAAAATAAGGTGCTGCTTCTGCTGCAAGTGCTACCGGGCCAAAGTAGCACTTGCAGCACTTCAAAAAGGAGTGCTGCTCAAAGTGCTACACACAGAAAGCAAGTCAGGACAAAGCTTTTACTTACTTTGTAGCACTTGTAGCACTTATTTCTTATAGAGTATATGGAATTGAGAATTATGAGAATAAAGTATATTATTTTACCTCTCAAATCCCCTCTAAACACATTTAAGTTATAGGAAAGCGAAAAACTGCTACAAGTGCTACTTGGTGGGAAAATACCCGCCGTTAGTTAGTCGAAACTAATTCGGCATATTATCGCCGATATAATAAGGAGGTTTTCCATTGAATAAGCAAATTAGAGATATGACTCCCGACGAGGTACTGAATATGCCGACGCTCGGCTTAGATGATACTTTTGAATTTCGGTGTAAGGCTTGCGGGAAATGCTGTAAGCACCGAGAGGACATTTTACTGACGCCATACGACCTTTTTAGAATCGCCGACTATTTCGGCCGGACGCCGCAAGAAATACTTGAGCGTTATTGCGAGGTTTACGAGGGCGGACAATCACATTTTCCCGTTGTCCGCGTCGTGCCAGTTCCGCCTAATAATTCATGTCCATTCTTGCGAGAAAGGAAATGCTCTGTTCATGCCAAAAAGCCGGTCGTTTGCCGTGTATATCCTTTGGCGCGTATGTCCGGCGGTGAGGATGGCGACATAAAGTATTTATTTAGCGGCGCTGGTTGTACGCACGAGCCGCAGCGTATTACGGTACGAGAATGGATTGCCGACGTCGCAAGCGAGGAATGCACGCAGGCCGGAAAGTTATGGAGCGAGGCGCTTACGGCAATTTATCCGCTTATCCAGCCGGACAAGCTTAAAGTACCGGCGCAGGCCCGCCAAAAATTAATCACGATAACGGCTTTTACATTATGGCTTAAGTACGATATGAAAAAGCCTTTCGTCCCTCAATTAGAGAAAAATTATAAGGAAATGCAGACCATTTTATATACCGTTACCGAATACGCCGACAAGGACGATTAGGACAAACACCCGGCAGGAGTAAAAACTTGCCGGGCGTTTTGTTGCGAAAGTGTCCAGTAATATTAGTAAAAGTCCGTGCGCTTCGTCAGCATACGAATCTTACTAAACACAGTAAAATTATAAATGTAAGGAGCACCTGAGGCTTAAAAAAACAGGAGGAATCAATATGAATATTTACGCAATCAACTATGAAGGCAAAAAGAAGCTGTTCCGGTATAACAGGGAAAGAGCAGAGGTTTCATATGTTGCGAAAGCAACTGCCGAAGAAATTGCGGATAATCAGAAGTGGTTGGAGAAATATGGCAAGCCGCTATTTGAAATCCAGAGCGACGGATACATGGTAATCAACAGCGTCGGGCTTAGCCGTGAGAATTGGGACGACAAAGAAGCCAGAGACGAATACCTGAATGAATGGTGTATGCAGATGGAAGAAGAACTGGCATATATGACGGCGGATTTGGTAAAAGAATTTATGTAGCAGGATGCAGGGAGGGCATAAGTCCTTCCCTCTGCTGATGAAGACTGATAGGTGGCCGAAACAAGATTGAGGAGGTAATAATAATGTTCAATTTATACGACTTAGAAGTCATACATGAGGCGCAGCAAAAACTAAAGGCTTTTTCGATAACAACCACGAAAAAAGCAGACCACTATGCCAAAGTAGAGGAACTGCGAAAATTTTTACATAATAATTGCGAGTCCCTTAATCCATACTTATTTGACCCAGACTACCTGTTTGGCTTTGAGCAATATAAAAAAGCTGTGAATATATTCTATCAGGACAATACAAAGGCCCAGCTTGATAGCAAATTAAAATATGCATTAAGCCAAATCCGTAGGGAACTATACGAGTGTGCTGCTATAGAGTACCAAACGCAAGAGGGAATACTTGTGCCGCATCCAACGCAGCAAGGCGTTTGGATTCAGGCACAAAGTAAGTAATTGCTTGGCCTGCAAATGCCGACAAAACGCCCAGTAATATTAGTAAAAGTCTGTGTGTTTCGTCGGCATACGAATCTTACTAAACACAGTAAAATTATAAATGTGAGAGCGAGTTAGACGCTACTAAAATTCGGAGGTAAAGAAAATGACTATTCAAATGAAACTTCAAAATGAAGCTTTTGGTAAAAGAAAAATGTTCGTAGGCGAGGTCGATAGTATCGCAAGTGCACAAGAAAAAGTGCGGGAATTTATTTTTAAAGCGAACTTAGGTTCCTCAAACTTTATAGGCGCTCTGCTCTTTGATGGTAATATTTATGTTGGTTATATCTCATACAATGGACGTTTCTGGGATTCTGAAAATAAGTATGCAAAAGAGGTTTTACTTGTTGGAGCAGATACCCTGACCGCTTAATTTTTAATATGGAGGTTATCAAAATGGGACAATACACGATTCACGAGGCTAATATGCCGCGTTTAGAAAAGAAACTTGCGTCCATTCAAAAGAAATGCGCGCGCTATGGCTGCCCCTTCGAGTATCAGGAAGTCGGCGAGATTTTTAAGGGCTACACGGACTTGACATTTACGGAACTTACCGAAAACCCTGCCCTCATGGTAAAGGGCTCGCCGATTTTGCGTTTTGTCATAATTGAGGTATCAGGGACCGCACGCGTCGGCGACTGGCAGTTTATCGGTACTATCGAACATAGCGAGCCAATGAATATTATCGGTCTGTATGCGCAAAACGTTGAAATCCCAAAAGAGTATTTTACCGCTCGCCCTGGCTGCGACCATTGCAAAACCAAACGGGCTCGGCGCGATACTTATATCGTACGAAACGTTGAAAGCGGCGAATTTAAGCAGGTTGGACGTGCGTGCATGAAGGAATACACAAAGGGCTTATCGGCCGAAGCCGCTGCTTCCTGGATATCGCTTTTCGAGTCTCTGATTGAAGGTGCGGCTCCCGATACGACGAGCTACACACGCTATTTTGGTACGGTTGAGATTTTAGCTACTGCAATTTCCGTCGTCGATACCTTCGGATACGTCAAGACCAGAAACGAATACGACGAATACAATCCCGACAGCACGAAAAATAATGTCTGCGGATACCTGGAGCATGACAAGTATTTCCTCAAACGCGCCGAAGAAAAAGGCATGGCTGACCCCGAAACGAATACCGAACGTGCAAAAGAGCTTATCGCCTGGGCGCTTACCAATGAGGAAGATTACGGCTACATGACTAACCTTATGGCTATCTTACGGCGCGAATACTGCGAGTATAAGCATATCGGCTTAATCGCTTCTGCCGTCGCTTCTTATAGGCGGGCGACTGAAAAACGGGAACGCGAAGAAAAAGCGCGGCAGGAACATGCCGAGTCCTCGCATGTCGGAACGATCGGTCAGCGAATCAGTTTCGAGGTAAAAAGCTTTATTTGCCTGACGTCATTCGAGACCATGTATGGCTACATGTACCTCTATAAAATCACCGACACGCAGGACAATATTTATATCTGGAAAACGTCCAAAGGACAAGGCGAGGTCGAAGGCGTGAATCTTACCGGTACAGTTAAGGATCACGGCGAATATAACGGCGAAAAGCAAACAGAGCTTACCCGCTGCAAGATAAAAGCGGCAGCCTAATAACGAAAATGCCCGGCGAGCTTAAGAGCTTGCCGGACACTTGAGAGGAGGATTTTAATGTTACCGTATGGACATCGTAAAAGAGACCTTAGTGGGTGCTGCTGCGGGCACGATAAGTACTGTACTCATTTTTCAGCACCACGTTATAAAGGTATGAGCCGAAAAATATTGAACCGCGTTAAGAAGGTCGCCAAGGCTAAGGAACGCGGTGCAGTACGCGTTAAATTACTTAAAGACTATAATTCCGGCGATATGTAGCCGACTTGAAAGGAGGTTTATGCTGTGTGGACGATATGCTGGACAAGCGACAAAGGAGACAGCTGGGACCGTTTTGACGAGCGCGAGGATGTTATCAATCTGGCGAATACCCTTGTCCGTGAGGGCAATGCCGCACCATGCGATATTCTGATTTTTCCGCCCGAAGCGGACGCTTTTTCAATTTCGTATGACGTTATAGAGGATTAAGCACGACCAGACAAGCCCCGGTCGTCCCGTATTGCGTTTTGAGGCTTAGGCCCTTAGGTTTATACTCGAAAACGACACGGACTCGATATGGAGCTCCTGGGCTTGCCTATTGATAAGAAAGGAAGGTGCTTAGAATGGCAAAACTAAATACAATGTGCTCGTCCTGCGATTGTTTGAATAGGGACTGTGTGGGAACAACATGTCAAGACTGGACAGGCTGCATTTATCGAAGGACAAGTAATGCGAAAGAAGTTTCTGACGTGTACCAGCCGTTAATATCGCGCGAGACTATGGAAGCACGTAAAATATTGCCGAGCAAGCTACGATAAATTAAATTTCTAACTTAATAAAAATGAGCTGTGTACAGATTCGGAGAAACGCGTTACTATATATCACAATGAGCCTCCCGTTGGAGCAGGAAGCTCATTACGGTTTTATCGTGCTTAACCTTTTGTAGGTTTTGCTTGACGTGTTATTTTGGCATTGGGATTATCCTTAAGTAACAAATCAAGCGTAAACGCGAGAGCGGATTGTGGAATTACGATATACGTAGTTTTGCGGTCCGCTTTTGTATTTACCTTTTTCAGCACCTTTCACCTCCATATCTTGTGACCACAGTTAAGCATAGCACAAGCTATGGCGTATTTCTATATAGAATAATAGTAAAATATCGGCGCGTAAATGCCGACAAAACGCTTAGCGAAATTAGTAAAAGTCCATGCGCTTTGTCGGCATACGAATTTTAATAAGCGCGGTAAAATTATAAATGTAAGGAGCCTTTGAAGCTCTGAAAGAAAGGAGGCTGACTATGGCAAGAATGAAAAAGGAGGAGCTTGAGAAACTGGCAAATCCCTCGGAAGCGCGCGAGCATCTTATGGCTACACGTTTACTTGACAGGGCAAAAGATTTTTACCGAGACCCGAAAAACGTTACAGCATATGAGGAATGGAAGGCCAAACAGAAAGAATCTACATAAGAAATAACGGGTAGGTCATTAAGACCTGCCCGTTATTTTCACAGCCAGTACGAATCCATACGTAAAGAGATAAATCTCTCTGCCAGGTGTTCGACCAGCGATACCTTTAGTGGAGATAGTGGGATTCGAACCCATGACCTCTTGAATGCCATTCAAGCGCTCCCAACCGATCGGGTATGCACCCCCAAATGCTCATTTTTTGGGGGCGTGGAGAACAGCAACGCTTCAGAGCGCAACCAGTGCTCTATTTCGTTGTTCATGACAGACATGGTAATAGCAGCTAATGCCCAGCGACTGTTAAATTATATTTTTTTATGACAGATCATCTCTT
>Ga0153942_1001083_pt1 | contig 10883 bp, 6 predicted proteins | sample TSNJ026MetaG_FD_104731 | JGI IMG/M metagenome (GOLD analysis project Ga0153942, IMG submission 104731) | Attine ant fungus gardens microbial communities from New Jersey, USA - TSNJ026 MetaG | ecosystem: Host-associated > Fungi > Mycelium > Unclassified | place: USA: New Jersey, Brendan T. Byrne... | reverse complement strand
CTCCGGATGATACGATTTGCGACCCGGCTTGTGGTACGGCAGGGTTTCTTGTTTCGGCATCAGAGTATGTTAGAAATAATTATGAAGCAACTATGACAAGTAAACAGTGGGAACATTTTGATGCGGGAGCATTTACGGGATTTGATACGGATTCAACGATGCTTAGAATCTCAGCAATGAACCTGATGCTTCATTCTATTAGTAATCCTGATATTGATTATCGGGACAGTGTATCAAAGCAGAATGAGATTGTGGCAAAATACACAGTTTGTCTTGCGAATCCGCCGTTTGCAGGAACCGTTGATGCAGAGAGTATTAACGATAATCTGAAAGCAATTTGCAACACGAAGAAGACAGAGTTATTATTTGTAGCACTGTTTTTAAGAATGCTTAAAAAAGGTGGAAGATGTGCATGTATTGTACCCGATGGTGTCTTATTCGGTAATTCAAAAGCACATAAAGAACTGCGAAAAGAACTTGTGGAAAATCAGCATTTGCAGGCAATTATCTCTATGCCCAGCGGTGTGTTTAAACCATATGCGGGAGTATCCACGGCTGTATTGGTATTTACAAAAACGGATGATGGCGGAACGGATAAAGTATGGTTTTATGATATGAAGGCAGATGGGAAGAGTCTTGATGATAAGCGCCAGGAAATAGAGAAAAATGATATTCCGGATATTCTTGAACGTTGGGATGATATTGATAGGGAAGTGGATAGAGCAAAGACAGATCAGTCGTTCTTTGTTACAAAAGAAGAAATTCAGGGGAATGATTATGATTTGTCGATTAATAAGTATAAAGAAGTTGTTTATGAAAAAATTGAATATGATTCACCGATGGAAATAATTAAGCGGCTTGATGAAATAAATATGGCTATCTCTGCGAGGATGGAGGAGTTGAGAGGTATGCTGGATGAGTGAAAAAGTTAAATTAGACGATGTATGTATGAAAGCCTCATCAAACATTGCTCAAAAGGATTTGAAAGAAAAAAATGGAATATATCCAATCTATGGGGCTGGTGGATATATTAAAAATATTGATTTTTATAGACAAGAAAGTGAGTATATTGCAATAGTAAAGGATGGTGCAGGTATAGGAAAGACATTTCACTTACCTGGTAAATCATCAGTTATTGGTACAATGCAATATATAATACCACATTCAAACATTAATGCCAAGTATTTGTATTATGCAATTAAGTCAATGAATTTGGCGAGATATTATACTGGATCAACTATACCGCATATATATTTTAAAGACTACAAAAATGAAGAGATTATATTAGTAAGCAGAAATGAGCAAAATAAAATAGCTAATATTTTAGATGCTGTTTCTTATATTCTACTATTGAGAAAAAAGCAAATAGATGAGCTGGATAATTTAACTAAATCCCGATTTGTTGAGATGTTTGGGGATTTAGCGGTTAATGAAAAAAAGTGGGGAAGTCATAAGTTAATAGACTTGTGTGAAGCAAAGGATGATATTAAGTGTGGTCCTTTTGGAACTCAATTATCAAAAAATGAATATGAAAAAAAAGGTATACCACTATGGGGAATTCCTCAAGTCAACTATTCCTTTTCAACTATGCCGCCAGATTATTTGAATGAAGAAAAGGCGAAAATGCTGGAAGCATATTCAATTATTCCTGGAGATATAGTTATGTCAAGAAAAGGAAATATTGGAAAATGTGCTATCTATCCGAATGATTTTACAATTGGGATTATGCATTCAGATATATTAAGAATTCGAGTAGATAGAAATAAAATAAGCCCAGAGTTTCTTATGCATCAATTGCATAATAGTAGATATGTTGTAAGTCAAATCGAAAATGTTAGTAGCGGCGCAATAATGGCTGGTGTTAATGTAACTAAGTTAAAAAACATATTTGTTCACGTGCCACTTATGAAGTTGCAAATACAATTTGCCGATTTCGTTCAACTCGTCGATAAACAGAAATTTGAAGTTCAAAAAGCTATCGATGAAACAGAAGAATTGTTAAATAGCTTAATGCAAAGATATTTTGGGTGAAGTCATGCACTCTTAGTAAAAACTAAAAGGCATTAAGTGTAGTGTGAAAGAGAAAATCATATTAGATATTGAACAAGGATTTAATATTAAGTATTTTCGTACTATGTTAATTGTAAACAAAATCATATATAATCATTTATAATAAATAAGTGTGGTTATAATGGAATGGATAATAGATGCTGTTAATTAATCATTATAGCAATAATGGGAAGAATGATACAACTATCTTGCGCTTTGATATCGACTAAAAAGTCAAAAAAATGTTTCTATGAATTAATGAAAATTGAAAATGTTGGTTAGCTTTCACATAGAGTTAGTGTATGAATTGTTATAAACAGAGAACTTTTGAAACGAACAAAATGGGTGAATAATGTAAATAAACGAGGTGGCTAATGAATTTACAATATATGATTGAGAACTATAATACAGAAGATTTACTCAATGCAATTCTGTTGATATCCGCAGATAAAGATGAAGCTTTAACGGATTGTCGTATCCCTGCCAGTGAATGGTTGTCAGCAAATGTAATTCGGCAAAATAACACAGCACTGCGAGCCTTTACTGCAAGTAGCTATGAAGAATTAAAACAAACGGCAACTACGATATTCACACCTGCTATTGATGAAATATTTAAAAAAATTCTTGAATCTGTTGATGAAAGCGATGATAGGAAACAGGATATTTTAAAATCAACTTTAATGAAATTAAAGAATTTGTCTTTCCGTGGGGATGGGTATCAATTTCAATTAATGGAAGTTGCGGAGAGGTTTTATCAACCATTTGATGAAGATTTGAAAAATGCATACGGCTTTTCATTTTCAACGTGCCAAAAAGTAATTATGTTTATATACAAGGCATACATGAATATTATATTTATAGCAGAAGAAACTGCTAATCGAATTGCTATAATTCAATCACACGGTTTTAAGATATCGAAGGAGATGCTTTACCAAAAATTCGATAAAACTGAAATTGATAGGCTACTTCTCTATCTTTCAATTATCCCCGGCGATACCAATTTAAAAGCTGTTTCAACCAATGATTTCAATCCATTATATGCTAAACCATTTGTTGATTTTGGATACTACATATATATGCCGATACCTGTTTCAACAATTTTAAATTTGCCCAAATTATTTCATTATACTTTTATAGCAGAAAAAAAGTTAGCTCAGGATGTAGTAGACAGATATAAAGAGAATAGGGGGAATGTAGTGGAGGTATTGGCAAAACAATATTTTTTGCGACTGTTTGATGTAGTGCATTTATCTCTAAAATATCGTCAAAACTCCAAAACATTTGAGGCTGACATAACTGCCCAAAGTGATAATGCTACTATTTTTGCTGAAGCTAAGGGTAAATTGTTGACACTGCCTGCACTAAAGGGAAACTTGGATGCTATCAAAGATGATGTTTACAAAGCTATCGGTAAAGCGTATGAACAGTCAATAAGGACTATTGACCATTTGAATAGTGAAGGTAAATTTATTGATGTAGGTGGTAACGATTTAACCCTAAAGAACACAACATGGAAATTTCCTTGCAGTATTATGATGGAGAATTTCACATCAATTCCATCAGAAATTTATTGCTATCTTGATTTGTCAAAAGATCAATTAATACCATATGCGGCCAATATTTATGATTTGGATATAGTAACAAGAGAGTGTAATTCTTCGGAAGAATTTGTTCAGTATATGCTATTCCGTCAAATGAATATAGAAAAATTAAGTGCCATGGACGAATTAGACTTCTTTGGATATTTTAAGCAGTATGGTTTAAGCAAAATCAATCTTGAAGCAGATGAAGTTTGGGCTACCTCATATACAGAAGAATTCGACAAAAAATATTATGAAATAACGATGCAGTGGCTATTGAATTATAAAATATAGATTTGATAGATGAGTCTTTTATGTAATATCTTGAATTTCCCATTATGTTTATTAAGACAAATACAGTAAAACGTTGAGTATGACTTTAATGTCGTCCAGTATTGAATATAACAGTTGCGTATATTTTTTGAGGGAGAATTAAATTAATGACTATAGAATTTGATCGAGCAAGTGTGTGTATGGGTGATGACTGTATGTCTCACATAGAGAAAAGGGAATTAGCTGACACAGCATTAGCTTCTGATTTATTGTATTGCCTATCAAAGTATGTTCCATCAATGCACAACGTCGTTTGGACTGTATATTCTCCAAATATAACCAATAAAATTATAGGCTATATCATTACAGACAATCAAGGAAAATCAGAAATTGAATTAAATATTGGAAACGCGTCCTTGAGCGAATTGTTCACTATTAATTTAGACAACATAACTGTATTTTGTAAATATTATCATCAAGGTAGTTTTTCCTGGATAGAGGGAAAAACAGGCAAACATATCGAAAAGCATTCTGATTGTTCAACGTTACTCGAAAAAGTGAAAAGTGAATGCAAGGTATATAAGTGTAGTATGTAGTCCTACAGACCAATAAAAAATGGAATAAAGAAAACAAAAGTAAAGTTTAGGAAGGTAATATCATGGGAATAATGATTTCAAAAGTACGCATAAAAAACTATCGTTCTATTGAATCTCTGGATTTGGAGTTGAGCATGTCTAATGTGGTACTTGGACAAAACAATACCGGGAAATCCAATTTTTTAAAGGCGATCAATACTGCTGTCATCGGCACTTCAGAACTTTCGGAGAGTGATATTTTCATTGGCGATGGCGAGCGTTTAGAAAAATCGAAAATGGCAATAATAGATATATTGATTCAACCCATCAATGCAGATGGTAGCGTGTGTAAAGACTTTACTGATTTTTGGACCAGTGTTTTCACCGAGTCCTGGATTACTACAAGCGACGAAGGAAATTTTGTCGGTATTCGTGCCGAAATCAAACTTGATGCAATTAAAGATAGCTACATTTTGAATCGCCGCTGTATTCGACAATGGAAAGATAGTATCGATACAGCCGTGCTTGAAAATAAAAAGGCTATTTATAATGAGGATATGCGCACATCACTGCAAGCTTTCTATATGGATGCCAACCGAGATATCGTCCAGGATATGCGGAGCCGAAAATCATATTTTGGCCGCGTGACATCCAACTACGACTTAACTGATGAAAAAGTGCAAGAAATTGAAGAACAGCTCAGCCATGTTAATACTATGATTATCGATAGCATTCCGTCGCTTGCCTTAACCAAAGAAAGAATTTCTGCGATAGGCAAAACGATTGGCTCTGAATCAAGTACAGTTGCGATTGAGCCGTTGGCTCGAAAAATATCGGACATAAGTAAAGGCATGGATATTGTCATGAAGGATGGAGCTGCTGCTACTTTTCCAATTTCCCAGCATGGATATGGAACACGTAGCTGGGTTTCGTTTTTAACCTTAGCTGCCTTTATTGAGAATCAAAAAGAAAAAATGGTGGCTGATGATGAAGAAGCAGAACAGTACATAATGCTTACTATGGAGGAACCGGAAGCGCATTTGCACCCACAGGCACAACGGCTGCTATTTGAGCAGATTTCCCGTTTTTCTGGGCAAAAAATAGTCAGCACACATTCCCCCAGCGTTGTTGCTCAATCTGTTTTAGCAGATACGATCCATTTTAGTAAACGAAACGGGAAAAGCATGGTAACTCAATACAAGACTGGCGAAAACCGAGTTGATGATACCCAGAAGATTTTCCGTGAAGTTGTAAACACGCGGGCGGAGTTTCTGTTTGCTTCTGCCGCTATTCTTTGTGAGGGGATAACCGAAGAATTAGCGCTTCCTATATTTTTTCGAGAATATTTTGGATGCGCTCCATACGCTCTTGGCGTAAGCATTATCAACATAGGTGGTAAAAATAACTATGCACCATTTCTTTCCTTAGCAAAGGACTTTGATATACCTTGGTTCATTTTTAGTGATGGCGAAAATGAGGCGATTGAATCTGTTCGTACAGCAGTAGGAGATGTTTTTGAAAAGGATTATTCAACGTTGGATAATGTGATTGTCTTGGAAAACGGTGACGACTATGAAAAGCACCTCATTCGCGCCGGATATTCGGAGGCGATGATAAGTGCTATTTGCGAATATGAAGATGATGAGAACTTTTTTGAATCATATATACAGCAAAAGCAAGGTCAAAAACGAAAAGGTGGCATCACCAGAAACTATAACCATGCAAATGGGCGAGTGGAAGCCTTAACTGATTTATGTCATAAAGGCAAGACGGAATATGCGTTGCCTGTTGCACAAAAGCTTGTCAGCCAGGCGGATGGCAGCCAGCGCATACCGCCAAAAATAGAGCAACTATTTACGGTGCTGGCTGCTAATGTTGGCAGGTAAATGGATATTGCGGAGGAGGGAACGGAATGAATCTTTCAATAAAGCAAAGCGCAATAGTTGAACACATTGACGGGGCTTTACTTGTGAAAGCAGGACCTGGCAGCGGTAAGACACGCGTTTTGACAGAACGTATTAAGCACTTACTGTCTGCTAAAAAGCGTGGAAAAGTTTTGGCTTTAACTTTTAGTAATATGGCCGCCGAGGAAATGCGAGCAAGACTTGAATCTGATTCCGAAATCGGTGAAGCCATTGACCGGGTTACAATCGGTACGATACATTCGTTTTGCCTTGATATGATCCAGTCACGAGGTTATCTTGTAGGTTTGCGAACCGATATGTCTTTATTTGAAAGTGAAAATGATAGGATATCTATTTTGAGAGATGTTCTCACGAGCGATTCTCGTCTTGGCGTGATCCTGCGTCAACAACAGAGGCCGGAGATGTTTTTGGCGAAATGCTTGTCGATCATTTCGGAGCAAAAGCGTTCTTTTATTACGCCTGAACTCTGTGAATTTGAGGCACCATTCCCTGAAATATATCAAAAGTATAATGAGATTTTATTAAGCCAAAACGCAATGGATTTCGATGACATATTGTTCTTTGCATACCGAGTTTTGGCTGAAAATCCGGATGTCGTTAAGCTGTATAATTCTGTTTATCGTTATATCTGTATTGACGAATCACAGGATTTGAACAATGCACAGTATCGCTTGATTCAAGCGTTGTGTGGTTCTGATTTCCGCAATATCATGATGGTAGGAGATGAAAATCAGTCCATCTATGCATTTAATGGTTCAAGCAGCAAATATATGTCAGAAATGTTTGTCCATGACTTCCGCCCGACGGTCTATTCGCTGGACGAAAATTTTCGCTCAGCGAAACAAATAATACAGTTTGCCAACAGCCTTACAGGGAATAAAGAGGATGTTACAAAATATTTTTATGAAGGCGAAGTTTCAGTTACGATGTTTGATAATGAGGAGGCGGAGGCTCAAGCGGTTTGCAAGGCGATTCAAAAGCTCATTGTAGTTGGTCATAAAGACATTGAAAGCCCATTGAAGTTAGATGATTTTGCAGTCATGGCAAGAAACAAATATGTTTTTTCCAAGCTTGAGGATGCACTTACAGAATTCAATATCCCTTTTTATTATAAAAAAACACAATCTGGAATAAGTTTTGAAACCGACTATATGGAAGCATTTGACCTGGTGATACGTCTGATTATGAACCCTATGGATTTATATCATAAACAGATGCTGTGCAAGATGGCATCCGTAGATGTATCTTCATGTGCTGCCATTGACAACACAAATATATTAATTGAACAACTCCTGTCTCAGAGCAAGTATGCCTGGCTGAGTTCAGCGCTGCCATACACTGCCATGGAAGGTACTTTTAACTTTGACAAAGCACTTTTGGTTTTGAGAGACAACATACCCGCTGCACTATCTGATGATGACAGGTATTTGCTTGAAAAAGATATTGGTGAGTGGAATATTCATTGGGGTAATTTTAAGAGCCGTGTGGCGCGTGAAAACAGAACTCTCGTGTCGTTTCGCAACGCAATATCTCTTGGGAAGACCCAAGACATAGCGGCAGATTCAGGAGTGGCTTTATTGACTGCTCATATGTCAAAAGGGTTAGAGTTTGAGGTGGTTTTCATTATTGGTCTGTCAGAGGGAACTTTTCCCGATTATCGTGCCATAAATAGCGACGGCGAAGCAATGGCGCAGGAAAAAAATAATATGTATGTTGCCGTTACGAGAGCTAAACGACTGTGTTATTTGTCATATCCCGTAATCAAGCGAATGCCATGGGGAGATGATAAAAAACAGTATCCCTCTCGGTTTATTAATCAATGGTAGACTCAAAGCAACAGAGAAACAAAGAAAACAAAAGTAAAATGAAGGAGGCTTTATGTCAAACTTCGAATTCTTAACATCAAAAACGGAATATGAACTTTTTGCAGCAGCTTGTGTTGAGGCAGAGAAAGTGTTGACATCTTCTCCGGCCATGAGTGCTGTTGGTGCCAGAAAAGCATTGGAGCTGGCGGTAAAGTGGGTTTACTCTGCGGATAATACAATTTCTATGCCATATAAAGACAATTTGCAATCCTTAATTCATGAACCAAGCTTTCGCTTTGCCTTAGATGAAAAAACATGGGGCAAGATGCCGTTTATCATTAAGTTAGGGAATCTTTCTGTACATACCGACAAGAAAGTGTCAAAAAGCGATGCTGTATTAGCATTACAGGGGTTGTTTGAATTTATTGAATGGATTGATTATTGTTATGGAACGGAATATCAGGAAAGAGTATTTGAAGAAACGTTGATTCCGGAAGCCAAGGTTATAGTTGATGTGGCTAAAATAAAGGAGCAGGAAGGCTTGCTTTTTGAAAAAGAAAATGAAATCAAAGCCCTTAGAGAGAAGATTGAAGCACTTTCTGCACAGTATACTTTAGAAAAAGACCAGCACAAAGAAGAAAGAACATTTACGGCAAACGATATATCAGAATTTGAGACAAGAAAGAAATATATTGATTTAGATTTGAAATTGCTTGGATGGGATTTTGATCACGATATAAAGGAAGAATTCGAAGTCGAAGATATGGACAGAAAACCTGGTCAGATGGGATATGCTGACTATGTTTTGTTTGGAAAAGACGGTTTACCTTTGGCAGTGATTGAAGCAAAAAGAACAAGCAAAGATCCGAATATCGGAAGACAGCAGGCTCTTTTGTATGCAAAGGCAATTGAAGCAAGATATGGACGTAAACCGATGATGTTTACGACCAACGGCTTTGATACGTATTTCTGGGATGATGAGAGTTATCCACAGAGAAAAGTAAGCAGTATTTTTTCGAAAACAGATTTGCAAAAATTGATGAATCGCAGAGAGGAACGTAAAGATTTAAATACGATTCGTATTGATGATAAAATTACAGACCGCTATTACCAGAAGGAAGCAATAAGAGCAGTCTGTGATAACATAGTGGGGGGACATAGAAAAAATCTTCTGGTAATGGCTACCGGTACAGGAAAGACTAGAACGGCATCCAGTTTGACGGATGTATTATCCCGAGGTGGATATGTAACTAACGTTCTATTTTTGGCAGATAGAAAAGCCCTTGTAAAACAGGCGAAAGATGATTTTAAAAATTATCTTCCAGATATGAGCCTTTGCAATTTATTGTCTAATAAAGATGATAAAAATGCCAGAATCATTTTTTCCACCTATCCAACGATGCTGAATGCCATAGATGTAGAAAAAAATGAAGAAGGACAACGTTTATTTACCCCATCTCATTTTGATTTAATTATTATTGACGAAGCTCATAGGAGCATATTTAAGAAATATCGCACTATTTTTGAATATTTTGATGCCATTATTGTGGGTCTTACGGCAACACCTAAAACAGATGTTGACCGCAATACTTATGATTTTTTTGAAATAGAGCAAGGGGTTCCGACTTATGCATATGACTACGAAACAGCAGTTTATCATGATCATGTATTAGTGCCATATTTTAATATTGAAACAGCAACAAAGTTTTTGGAAGAAGGGATCGTTTATGATGATTTGACGGAAGAGGACAAAGAACGATACGAAGACGACTTTGGGGATGACGAAGGGAATATGCCGGAATATGTGCCATCTCCGATGCTGAATAAATTTGTTTTTAATGAAAAGACAGTAGATGCGGTATTACAGGATCTGATGGTAAATGGCATAAAGACAGAAGGTGGGGATAGAATTGGAAAAACAATTATCTTTGCCCAAAACAAAACCCATTCAGAATTCATTTTGCAGTGATTCAATAAGCTATATCCCCAATTAAAGGGTGAATTTGCGAAACGAATTACTTGTGAAGATACCTATGCGCAATCTGTCATTGACGAATTCAAGATTGCCAATAAACCGCCATATATCGCAGTATCTGTGGATATGATGGATACGGGGATTGATGTGCCGGAAGTGGTGAATCTTGTCTTTTTTAAAAAAGTGCGCTCAAAAACAAAGTTCTGGCAGATGATCGGACGAGGAACCAGGCTTTGTAAAGACAGAGAATTTGTAGACTCGCAAGATGGGGAATATACAGATAAAAAGCGATTTTACATTTTTGATTATTGTGGAAATTTTGAATATTTCCGTGCAAATAAAGAAGGAATTGAAGGAAAAGACACAGAAAGTCTCAGCGAAAAGATTTTCAGCAAAAGAGTACGTATTATCCAAAACCTGCAAATAGCGGACTATATTGCAGAAAGTTACCAAAACTTTAGAAACGAACTTGTTGATACCGTATTGCAGCAAGTGCAGAGTATGAACAAAGAGTTGATAGCGGTACATATGCAGTTACGGCATGTAGAGAAATTCAATAAGGAAGAAGCATTTATATATCTTTCGGAGCAGGACAATCATGATTTGTCACGTCATATAGCACCATTAGCAGATATGGATGATAAAGATGAATATGCAAAAAGGTTTGATAATTTGATGTATGGTTTGATTATCTCACAAAT
>Ga0153942_1001082_pt1 | contig 10889 bp, 8 predicted proteins | sample TSNJ026MetaG_FD_104731 | JGI IMG/M metagenome (GOLD analysis project Ga0153942, IMG submission 104731) | Attine ant fungus gardens microbial communities from New Jersey, USA - TSNJ026 MetaG | ecosystem: Host-associated > Fungi > Mycelium > Unclassified | place: USA: New Jersey, Brendan T. Byrne... | reverse complement strand
TTACTCTCCTTCCTACGCTTAACCTCATGCGTTACCGCATGGAGTCCAAGGACTAGATAATGGCTGGTGGCTAACCTTTGCCATGCCGGCTTCCCACCGACTATATAACAAACGCCGAACAGGCGCGAGCAAAATCCGCGTTAAGAAATTAATTCGGAGCGTTTTTTATGCGAACTGCTCGAAATGGGCTAAAACGGAGCTGTTGCAGAACAGTTTCAAATGAAAATAGGATTACCATGATCTGCACCAAAAATCATGGTAATCCTTTTAATCTTTTAATCAAGGTCAATTTCTCAGGGCCTTTAGCTTCCCTTGTTATACATATATATCCACTGAATTATCCCCAGCATCAAAATGCTGACCACTATGGAGCTTCCCCCGTAGCTTACAAAGGGCAGGGTCACTCCCGTTAATGGAATAAGCTTTATAACGCCTCCCAATATCAAAAAGGTCTGAAAGGCCAGCATACCGGTAAAGCCCGCCGCAAGGAGGGCATAGTAACGCCTTGAACACCGCAGGGAAATATGTACGCCGCGGTAAAATATCATAATAAAAACACCAATGAGGGCTATGCCAAACAGGCTGCCCAGCTCTTCGCAAACGGCGGAAAATATAAAATCACTTTCCACCACCGGCACCAAACCGGGAGAGCCCAGGGTCAAACCGCTGCCAAGAAGTCCCCAAGTACCAATCGCGAAAAGCGATTGCACTATCTGGTAGCCGCCTCCGTCAATATCCTGCCAAGGATTTTGCCAAGCCGCCACCCTTACCTTAACATGGCTGAAAAGGCCGTAAGCCAGGCAAGAAGCGCCGCTGGCCAAACCCATTCCCGCGAAAAAAAGCAGGCTGCTGCCGGTAGATATATAAAACATGATCATAAAGGTCATAAAGAAAATCAACGCTCCGCCCAAGTCGGTCTGCAACGCCAGAACCAGCACTATGCCGGCGCTTAATACCGCCGGTAATATCCATTGCCGGAAGGTGGTTTTCTTACGAAAGGCCGAGGCAAGGTAAAAAACAAATAGAAACTTTACGATTTCAGACGGCTGAAAAGCAATGCCCTTAAACACGATCCTGTTTATAGCCCCGCCGGATTCCTGTCCCAATACAAAGGGGGTAAGGATCATGAAGTAGGATACAACCATATAGACCTTTTCCAGCTTTTCAAATTTAGGAATCAGCTTTAGGGCGAGAGGGATCAGCAGCGCGCCCGCTAAGCCCATGGCGCACCATATGAGCTGCCGCTGCGCCAGATTAGGCTGTATCTCCTGAAGCCGGGGTATGCGCTGCACTCTTTCCAGCATAATAAGTCCCGTGTCTATTAAGAAAAACATACCGTTCCATAAAAGCTCGCAGCTTCCTTTATAAGCAATACGAACTAAAATATTTCCCAATATAAGAAGAGCAAGCCCTGCCCCTCCGGTTATCAAGGTCGTTCTGTTAAAGGCAAGGTCATCCGGTACATAGGCTAATATCAAAAAAGCCGTTATATGCATTAGTACAATAGTGGTTCTTTGATTAGAAGCGGCCAAATCCCGGTCGCCTTTTTTTATGTCGCGCTCATCCATCAAATAGGTCAGCGCTTGCCACAAAAAATATACAATAAAAAATAAAAATAAATACCGACTTAGAAGTATAATCAATTCAAACATTTACATACCGCCTCTGTTTCTTCCTTGCTTTCGATAGAAAATTCCAGCCTGATAAATTCCGCTCCCGCCCGGCGAGCCTCTGAAAGCCCTTGAGCTATAGGAACAGGCCGGTTGTGAAGTATATAAGCCAGACAGCTTTCACAATCTCTCATTATCGGAAATTCTGCTCCTGTTTTGTCCCGCAAATAATATTTACCCGCCAGGCCGCGCTCCCTGCAATGCTTACCCTTCCTGCCGCCCGCGAAATTTCCCGCTGGACACTGAGCTGTTACCATAGAGGGAAGATATCCATAAGCGATGATTTCGGAGCCTTCTCCCAGCAAGCCTTCAGCCTCAAGATGATTAAGCTCCGGCGACAGGCATTGAGACGAGCTGAAGTCCTTTAAAAGATTCCTGCTGTGCTTATTATATATATGCAAGCTGTAATCAAGGGCTATTTGCTTTTTCGAACGCCTTAGACAATAAACCTGTCCCCAGGTTCGTACCAGATAACCGGCTATATCGGTTTTTTCCAGACGGCTTATAAGCCTCTCCGGGCTTTCCCTGTCTATTCTAGGCAATGCCGCGAACCTTCCCGCAAGCTCGTCCGGTTGGTAAGTATGGGGATATTCCATATAAATACGGTCAGGATCCATAGCGGCTGCGGCTTCCAGCTGCCCAGCGCTGCGTATCAAGGCGGATATTTTTTGTTCTTTGGCTTTTGTATTAACATAAACTGGGAGCTCTAAAGGTACTTTGCATCGTTTAAAGCTGTCTAAATATTCCTTTCGAAAAGCTTCAAGGGCATCCCGGCGAAATTGATTCAATTCACCGATGCCTATAAAAATATCAGGTTCTGTCTCTTCTTTGATAAATTTAAGCTGAAAGGTGGTTCCGCCGGTTTTAGAAAGCCTGGTTCGTATTTCATCCGCCGTAACAGGGCGGTTAACAGCCTCATGAGGAACAGGTCCTTCAAAATCAAGCTGAACTTCTCCTTTGCTTAACCGCAAGGTCATAGGCTTTGCCTTTTTTGCTGAAACGACCGCTTCCAGTTCAAGCTTTCTTGTATCCTGCCGCATTTCTCCGCGTATATCGTCATTGAGCTTTTTGTCATAAGTCTTATAAGCCTTATCGCCCGGCATGGCCGGGCCCTTTGCGTCCAGCTCCAAAATCCCTTTTTCGGGAGGCTTGTTGATATATGCCCCAAAATGCTCGCTCCCCGACGCGGGCCATATCTCCACTCCGTCGCCGGGTATAGCCTGCGCGCCTGCCTCCAGGCGTATCCGGCAGGTGTTTTTCCCCCCGCGCTGCCTAACAACTCTTCCTATATATACGCCGGTAGCCTTAGGGGATACATGGCTCATCATCTCCCTGCCCGGCTGTCCTTCCAAATATCCTGCCGTTGAATATCCTCCCCGGTTGAATATCTTCAATAAATTTTGCTTATCCTCTTCGCCACTTTCGCCTCTAATCGCCCGAGCACAGCTTTTAACTGCCTGGGCCACATACTCCGGGCCTCTCATACGGCCTTCTATTTTAAAGGAAGCTACTCCGGCCTTTTGCAGCGGTTCTATCCAGTCTAAGGCCATTAAATCTCTGGGGCTTAACAAATAACCCTGTTCTAAGTCAGTCCCGTCTTTTAGCAAACCGTACCGCTGCCGGCAAGGCTGGGCGCAGCTACCCCTGTTCCCGCTTCGCCCGCCTATAAGGCTGCTCATAAGGCATTGGCCGGAGTAGCAGACGCACAAGGCGCCGTGGATAAAAACTTCTATTTCCATTCCTGTTCCTGCGGAGGTGATTTTTTCTATTTCCTTAAAAGACAACTCTCGGCTTAGCACTACACGCCGAAACCCGGCCTGCCGCAAAAACAAAACGTCATGTAGGCTGTTCGCGGTCATTTGCGTACTGGCATGAAGCGGTATACTGGGGAAATTCTCCTTAGCCAGCTTGGCCGCTCCCAAATCCTGCATTATAAAAGCGTCCGCGCCTTTTTCGTATAAATCCCCCAGATAAGACATGAGAGGGCGCATTTCGCTGTCTTTATAAAGCGTATTCACGGCGATAAAAACCTTTACCCCCCGAAGATGGCAATAATCAAGCGCGTATCCTATTTCGTCCAACGTGAAGTTATCCGCCCTGGCCCTTGCGCTGAAGTCCTTGCCGCCCAGATATACAGCGTCGCAGCCCATATTCACCGCTGCCTCCATGCATTCAATATTTCCCGCGGGAGCCAGCAGCTCAGGCATTATCGGTTTTCCTTGGTTTGGCTTGTCCATTCTTGAAATCCTTTTCGGTAGTTCTCACTTTGTCCGGTTTTTTCTCCGTTAGTCTTTCCCCCGTTGGTTTTTTCTCAGCAGGCTTTTCTCCCACCGGTTTTTCCTTATTGCCTGCTTTGTCTTCTTTAATACTGAAGGTTTCTATATATTCATTAAGCTCTTGCCTGACCTTGCTTACTTCTTCCTCCAACTGTCGTATCCTTTCCCTTTCCTTAAAAAGCTCATCGGTAATATTGATGGCGACTAGCAGCTGCTTCAATGCCTGTCCGGTGACCTTTCCCTGGGAGCGGGACAACAGGCTCTCCGATTTTTCATTGATATAATCTGCTAATATACGTATATATTCTTCACTTTCAGCACCCTGCAATATCATGGTGGTGTCCATTATACGTACCTGTACCTTGTTCACCGTTCAACTCACCTTCTTTTATATGATTTTTTAGAAAATCCTAAAAACATTTTACCCTCCCGAGGCTAAATAAGCAAGAACTGAAAATACCAGTTACATAAATTCGCATGAAAAGCAAGGGCGCGATAGCCGTTTTTATCGGTTATCGCGCCCCTTTTTTGTGACCCGGATAAACACTATCAAGAAGATATTAAGAAACCCCTTACGACTGGTATAAAAATTATAAAAGATACTGCCGCGGCAAGTATAATGCCAAATACAACGACTAAAGCTGTCTTTCCAATTTTGTTTTGAACGGTAGTTGAGCACCTAATTCCGGCAACGGCAAGTATTCCAATACAGACAAAAGCAACAACAGTCGCGAGCGTGAAAAAAAGCTCTGGTAATTGCGCATATATTGTAATAAATGGAATTAAGCATATTAAACCAATAAAAGACAGAATGCAAAATCCTATAAAAAGCAACTTCTTAATAATTTTATTCTTAATAAACAAAGCTGTTGAGGCCCCGCCTAAAATACTTACTACAATAGTAAAAATGCTAAATAAAATGATTGAAATTACAATAGCTGCGAGGATAAGAGCCGGAAGAACTAACATGACATGAAACACAAACCATCACCCCAGTATATATTTTCGCTACGCTTCTTTCATTTGTTCAATCTATGCATATCCGCCTCTACTTAAATTCTCCCCGGTTTTCACTCACCATCGCAGACTTATTCACAAAATCAATTTGATAACGCACCGCATGGTGGTCTTTTATCAACATTCCGTCTGTAAGACGAATCTCAAGAATGCAACAATTCACATCTTGTTCATTGTTTGCATGGTCATACCATGCGGAGAACGCCTCGCAGAGTTTTAACCTGATTTCAGCATTTTTGGGGTCTAACACCCAGCCGAGGTTCTGGCCGATACCGTGCCCTGTGAACCAGTCAACGGCGCAGACGGCGACTTCGGAGTTATTTCCGATTTGCTTCATTTTGTTTGAGAGCGCATAGGTACTAACATAGAACGCGCCGTTTTCATAATAAGCGTCAACCATGCGGTTATGCAGACGTTCACCGTCCATTGTCGCTATCGCGATAAGGCTGTCTTTTCCAAATCGCCCGTCCATTATTTCCATTGCGGTTTCAAACTTATCCATTTTAGTTACCTCCGTCTTTGTTTTATTATATCATGCCTAATATGACCATAGCACGTCATAGCACCCGTGTCAAAAAATAATAAAAGAAATTTTGGCGTTAATACGCGAAATCATGACAAATGTCATGTAAATATCATTACAATCTTCAGGTGACTTGTATATTTTTTTTGTGTAGACTAAAAGAACAGAACAAGAAATCACAAATACATAACAAGTATGGAGGGTTTACAATGAAAAAAGCAATTTCAATCGTGCTGGCTTCACTTATGGCGCTTTCCTTAGCGGCATGCGGCAGCACCGCACCGGTAACAGAAGCGTCGGCCAGTAATAGCGGCCGCAAGTTTGGCGCCACCTACATGACCATGAACAATCCTTTTTTCGGGGCCATGAACGACTCCATCAAGGAAAAAGTGGAGGCCAACGGAGATATCCTTATTACATTAGATCCGGCTCTTGATCAGACCAAGCAGATCAGTCAGATCGAAGATATGATCTCCCAGGGCGTTGAGGTAATATTTCTCAACCCGGTTGACTGGAAGGGTGTCAAGCCCGCGTTGGACGCCTGCAAAGCCGCCGGAGTGCTGGTTGTCAATGTTGATGCTCCTGTTTTTGACGAGGAGCTGGTGGACTGCATCGTAGCCTCTGACAACTATGCCGCGGGAAAAATCTGCGCCGAAGATATGATGGGCCGCATTGATTCCGGCAATATCGCCGTTATCACCCATCCCACCGCCAAATCGGGCGAAGACCGCATTGCCGGATTCGACGACCTTGTGTTTGCAGGCGGCAGCTACACTGAGGCCGGCCGCCAGGACTCCCTTGGTCAGCTGGAAAACGCGATGCCCATCATGGAAGATCTGATTATGGCCAACGACAAGATCGACGCTGTTATGTCGCTTAACGATCCTTCGGCGCAAGGGGCCATTTCCGCCCTTAAGGCCGCCGGATTCAACCCTGGCGATGTACTGGTGTATGGCGTTGACGGCAGCCCTGACGCTAAGAAGCTGATCGAGGATGGCTGGATGACCGCGACCGCGGCCCAGAGCCCCAAGGGGATCGGCGCCTCCGCTGTGGATATGGCTTACAAGCTGCTTGCAGGCGAGAGTGTTGACCATCTGGTGCTTGTGGACGTAACCTTGATCACAAAAGAAAACGTCGACCAATTCGGCACCGACGGCTGGCAGTAAGTATAAGAACAAACAGATCGCCCGCCCGGACAGGACGGGCGATCTCACTAAAAGGAAAAGTATCCGTCATCCCGGGCTTGACCCGGGATCCCCTAAAGCTTCGCCAATACCAAGGGGATTGCGGGTCGGCGCCCACAATGACGGACCGGAAGTAAATGTGCTTATTTGACAATGAAAAGGAAAGAGGGAGTGGGTATGCAGCCGGTTGTGTTGGAAATGAAGAACATCCACAAACGGTTCCCCGGCGTTTATGCGCTTAAGGATATCAATTTCGAGCTGCGCAAGGGCGAGGTACACGCGCTGCTGGGGGAAAACGGCGCTGGAAAATCAACACTTATTAAAATTCTGGCCGGTATCTATACCGCCGAAGAAGGGGAAGTCCGCCTGCACGGGAAACGGGAGGATATCCGCAGCGTCGCTGATTCGCAGAGGCATGGTATCAGTGTGATTCACCAGGAGCTTTGCCTCGTGCCTGGTCTGACTATCGCGGATAATATATTTCTCGGGAGGGAACTGGCAAAAGGCCAGTTCATACAGGATGAAAATGAAAATGTAAAAGCGGCGGAGCTGATGGCCACGCTGGGGCTGGAGCTTCCTCCGAATACCAAAGTGAGCGCGCTCAGCGTCGCCCAGCAGCAGATGGTGGAAATCGCCAAGGCTCTCAGTGTGGACGCGGACATTCTCGTTATGGATGAGCCCACCGCGGCGCTAACAGAGCGCGAAACCGTATTGCTGTACCAGGTAATTAGGCGATTGCAGGCGGAGGGAATCTCCATTATCTATATTTCCCACCGGATGGAGGAGCTGTTCACCATCACGGATCGCGTCACAGTAATGCGGGACGGGGAATACATCGGCACCCGCGTCACTGCGGAAACGACGAAAAACGAACTGATCGCAATGATGGTCGGCCGTGAACTCACCGACCTGTATAAGCGCAACACGGCCGAACCAGGCGAGATAGTGCTGGAGGTAAAGGGTCTTTGCCGCCGAAAGGCGCTGGACAACATAAGCTTTGCTGTGCGCAAAGGAGAAATTCTTGGTATTGCCGGGCTGGTGGGCGCCGGCCGGAGCGAGACCGCCCGCTGTTTGTTCGGGGTGGATCCTTACGATTCAGGCGAAATCCGGGTCGAAGGGAAGCCGGTACAGATCAAAAGCGTGCGCGACGCCATGGATATCGGTATCGCCCTGGTCCCGGAAGACCGCAAGGAAGAGGGGTTGGTACTTATTAGAAGTATCAGCTACAACATCACCCTCGCGGTTCTGGATGAGTTGAAGAAGGCTGGAAAAAACGAAAATGAGCTGGTGGATAGATATATACAAGCGCTTTCTATCAAGACGCCGGGAAATGATCAGGTTGTCAACAATCTGTCCGGCGGCAATCAGCAAAAGGTTGTAATCGCGAAATGGCTGGCAGCGGGGCCGAAAGTACTTATTCTCGACGAACCCACCCGCGGCGTCGATGTCGGCGCGCGGGTGGAGATTTATGGAATCATGAGTGATCTGGCCCGGCAAGGGGTGGCAGTCATCATGATCTCATCCGACCTCCCTGAAGTCATCAATATGAGTGACCGCGTTCTGGTAATGGCACAAGGGCGGATCGCCGGAGAGCTTTGCGGCGATGAGATAACACAGGAATCGGTAATGGAATATGCGACGGGGGGCAGATAGTATGGCAGCAACAAAACAAATTGCGGCGGGTGTTGCGGCGCGGCCGGCAGAAAGTATTGGGATGGCAACCAAATTGGGCAGCGGTTCGAAGCGGTACTTTAAAGAGAATTTGGGAATTCTCATAGGTTTTGGCGTGATGTGTGTGGCGCTGAGCATCGCCACGGATTCGTTCCTCACCCAAAAGAATTTACTTAACGTGTTGCGGCAGATCGCGTCCAACGCGAATCTTGCCTTCGGAATGACCTTCGCCATCATACTGGGCGGCATCGACCTTTCGGTGGGCTCAATCCTTGCCTTCTCGGGAACACTGGCGGCGGGGCTTATCACCAACAGCGGATTGCCGGTTCCGGCAGCTGTGTTGATCGGTCTTACGTCAGGCACGCTGATGGGCGCCGTCAATGGCACCATGATTGCTAAAACCGGTATGCCGCCGTTTATCGTCACACTGGCGATGATGCAGATTGCCCGTGGCGCCACCTACGTCTACACCGGCGGCCAGCCCATCCGTACCATGGTTGACAGCTTCGAGGTGATCGGCACCGGATATCTTGGCCCTATCCCGCTTCCGGTGATCTATATGATTGTATTCTTCGCCTTTACAGCGATTCTGCTGGGACGCACCAAGTTTGGGCGTTATGTGTACGCCATAGGCGGAAACGACAAGGCAGCGCAGTTTTCAGGGATTCAGATTGGCAAAATCAAAATTCTGGTATATACTTTAATTGGATTTTTATCAGCGTTTACCGGCATTATGCTTTGCGCGCGGATGGCTTCGGGGCAGCCGACCGCGGGAGACGGCGCGGAGATGGACGCGATTGCCGCGGTTGTGCTCGGCGGCACCAGTATGCAGGGCGGCGTTGGCAAACTGGGCGGAACTCTCATCGGCGTCTTGATCATCGGCGTGATGAACAACGGCCTGAACCTGCTTCGCATCAACTCCTTCTGGCAGCTGATCGCCAAAGGCCTTGTCATTCTGCTGGCCGTCTACATCGATATGCTCAAAAAACGCCGGAAAGGATAAACGGGAGGAATTCTATTGTCTGGCGATACGGTCAATCGGAATATCAACATCGTGAGGTTTGCGCTGTGCGGCGTAAACCTCCTGATGCTTTTGTTTCTCACTACCTTGGTGCGGGTTTCCACAGATCACATTGTTGACGGCTTTCACGCGAGGTCCTTCCTTGAATCCCTGCGAAAGCTGCCTATCCCGCCCGCGCAGGTGCAGTTTACCGTTTTGGCCTGCTTTGCCGCTCTGGTGGGTCTGCTGTTTCTACAAATCACCCGTTCCGCCCAGGGCCCGGTGATATCGACACTATATTGCCTGTCGGAAATTCTGTTATGTACCGCGATCATGTATTTTCTTGGATTTAATTACAAGGGCATCCTGTTTCTTCCGGCGGTGGGGATTATCACCCAAACCGGAGATGATCACCGGGGCCGGCGCAGTGTGTTTATTGCTGTTGTTGTCATTTTATATATTCTCATGGACATCGATATCATCTCAGCGAGGTACAGCTTTAACCTGTTGAGTGATTACATAATGCAGTACGGTTCCAACGTTCGCTTTTACCTCTACGGGGTGCGAAATATTTTGGCTGGCTTGGGGGATATGCTGTTTGTGCTGTTCATGGTGCTCACAATCCACCAGGAAACGCAGCAGGCGGAACGCTTCAAGGATCTGTACGCGCAGATCTCCCGATATGCCGAGGAGCTGAAAATCATCAACCTGCAGCTGGAGGAATACTCCCTGCAAAGCGAAAAGAGCGCCCAGACCCGCGAACGAAACCGCATGGCGAGGGAGATCCACGATGTGCTGGGCCATTCACTGACCAGCATTTCCGCGGCGGTTGACGCCTGCATCTCATTGATCGACCGTGATCCCGTTCGCACGAAGGAGCAGCTGATCCGAATCGGCGATGTGGCGCGCAACGGCCTGCAGGAGGTACGGCGCAGCGTACACGCCCTGAAGCCGGACGCGTTGGAACGCTTTTCACTGCAAACCGCTCTGCGAAAAATGGCGGATGATATCAATGAACTTACCAATACCCGTATCCGGCTGGACTATCCGGAGGATGGGATTTCATTTTCCGACGAGGGGAAATCGCTGGTCTACCGTATCGTGCAGGAGAGTATCACCAACTCGGTGCGGCATGGCGGCGCCGGCGCAATCACCATACGGGCGCGGGCGGACGGCGATTACTCAGCCATATATATTCAGGACAACGGAGTCGGTTGCCCCAATATCGTCGAAGGCTTCGGTCTTGGTCACATCCGGGACGGCGTGGAGGCAATGGGCGGGCAGATTCAATTTTCCGGGCAGGACGGCTTTGAAACGGTCGTGCGTCTGCCGGTGCAAAAGAGGAGCTGATTAAATGATTCGGGTACTGATTGCCGACGACCAGGAGCTTATGCGCCAAAGTCTTGAAATCGTCCTCTCGGGGCTGACGGATATGGATGTTGTCGCAATAGCCGCAGACGGCGAGGAGGTTTTACACTGCCTGGAAAAGACGCAGCCCGACGTGATCCTCATGGACATCCGTATGCCCAAAATGAATGGCGTCCAATG
>Ga0153942_1001081_pt1 | contig 10894 bp, 15 predicted proteins | sample TSNJ026MetaG_FD_104731 | JGI IMG/M metagenome (GOLD analysis project Ga0153942, IMG submission 104731) | Attine ant fungus gardens microbial communities from New Jersey, USA - TSNJ026 MetaG | ecosystem: Host-associated > Fungi > Mycelium > Unclassified | place: USA: New Jersey, Brendan T. Byrne... | reverse complement strand
AGCTTCTCGCCGCGCTGCAGGACTGATTCCATCGTCTTATGCTGTGCATCTGTTGGCCTGAGCTCTTCCATTTCTTTGAGTAACAATGCTCACCAGGATTATCTTTGTTTCATCAAGTTCCTGTTGTACACGCATGATTGTATCTGCTTGGCGCGGATCTTGGTACTTTTGTATATACGCGTTGATATCTGGGAACGATATTGATCCTGGGTTCTTGAACAAAGATTGGGGTATTTTGGCCGTAAAGTCATCAAGAAGTTTTGTCAACAACGAAAATGCTGGTCTGACAGGATACTCCTGGTCTGTGATCATAACACCTATTTTTGATTAAGAACACAAATGCTATTTAACGTGTTGACTGCCAAATACCAGCGAGGTGCTCAGCTCCCCCACGATTGTAAATGTGGGCTGTGTATGAGCTCTCTTTGACACTCTGCCTCTGACCTTGTGCTGTGCGTTCTACTACCGTTTTTGTAAAGAAATTCATGAATTCGCCAACGGATCCCCGCTGGTAGAATGAGAAACTTGACAGGTCATTAGCAGAACTGAGAACAGCAGAAGCACCGGAAGGTGGAGCAAGAACAACTGAGATAGAGTAAATCCTCATTCTGAATTAGAGGACAGTTGGGCAACAGGTCCTAGCAATGCGTTAGCAACTAATGTGACAAAATGTGACTGATTGTGTGAGCTGGGCCCACTAGAGAGTGACGTCTTATTACCAACATGTAGAAAACTTCCTACCTATCCCTGGCCTTTCCATTTAGATAATGCACTGATAATTTTAATTAGCAGTGGTCTGCACGATGAAAACCAAAGTTAACCCAACTTTGGTTCTCATAATGCAGACCACTGACCACGTGCTTTCCCCATTTATCTGTGTACTTCAGGTGTTGCTTGCAAGTGAGATATACAACAACGATTCAAATAATGTTACTTGCAAAGGAATTAGTCACGTTTATCGGGAATGAACTCCCAGTTGGGATGAGGACGCCTAAGACCAATTCCGGGCCAATAGGGTTGGCTAACAAGCTTGGTCAAAGGTGTGTTAAATGTCGAAATAACACAGAGAAATATGATTCTCTCACATCATGATCGCGCTCAGCGATGAAGAATTCCACTTGATTGGGAACAACCGTATCACTTGGATCAGGAACTCTAATACTGAAGTAGCGACCACTCGACCCAACGGGCTCAATTTCAAGCTCTGCATAGCCGACTCCGAACAGGATTTTTCCACCTTGGTAATCTGCGGATGGGCTGGAAAGACTCCATCCCATGAGGACTGGGCCGATACCGGGTAACTTGCTGTTGAAACCAGGTTGTGTAATGATGTACTTGTTGTTCTCATTCAGATGAACTTCCCACTAAATTTTTTTCTCCAAGTGAAAGGTGTGTTATTCAAAGATGATGAGGGCTACTTACCACCTGAGGGGGGTGCTCGGGACTCAGTGGTTCCGCCAGGATGGGTTGGCCGATATCAGTAGATACAGCGTATAAACCGCCCACAAACGGCGGACTGATGCCTGGAGGAATGTAGCGAATCTGGTAGCGACCTGGCTTTAAACTCATTGTCGTCGTTTTTTCAGATAGGGAGGTGACTGATCTGATGGTCTAATTCCTGAGCGACTTTATACCTAACCAGCGGCCTGTGAATAGAGCTCGGATAAGTGCCATGTATGTATTCGAGAGAGAGTAAGAATCTTGCATGTAGATTGCGCAGTCAGTTTGTGGGCGGTAGGTTCACCTGATACTACATGAAACACAGTCTACATTCACTCCACGCATGTCTCCTATTGTTTTTCACTGTATGATAATGAGCTTATTCAAACGATATATAGTATCTGCTCACCTCAGATGTTCCATGAGGTGAGTTATAGTAGCAGTATTAGAAATTTGCGGTGTATAATCTATGATTCACTGTGATCTCCATGACCTAATAATGGATACGGAGGACACAGTTCTTCCAGTAATTGACTCCTTTTCTAGAAAAGTTGTTGGATGGAGATATCATCCATGGTCTGCGGTGGTTATCCATGACCGCCTTCATCGGATAGTCATTGGGGATATTATTATCGCTTAACATCTTGAAGATCCCCCGGACTGATAATCTGCTCGCTTTGGTAGGTGATACGGGAACTCTTTTTGCCGGTGACAGCTCGATGGAGTTGACGGCAGAAGTAATAGCTCCAGACATGGAATGTGGCGTACATTGTGGCGTACATCCTACCATATTTAGCCATCTAACAATGACTCGTTTTAAATTAATTCAGCGATCATATGCTTAGTCATCATTGCGACTTGCACTATGCCGTCTTCAGGCCCAGGATCTATTTACCCATTTGCCGACAAAACCCAGTTCCAGACAACATACCGAGCCATATGTACCCACAAAAACATTTCTCTCGACTTATCTCGTCTCATGACGCCGGGCGAGAAGCGCCCGCTTGATCTTTATCTGCTCCATAAGTCTGTCTTTGCACTCGGTGGTGAGGCCAAGGTGTGTATAGTTGCCGTATTTGTTGGAGTATTGCACTGACTGTACTGTCGAATGGTGTAGATGGCCGAATTTTCTCTGTGGGATCAGGTCGCACAGCGAATGGGGTTGTTGATCGATGAGCCTGACGATTTCTCGCCCTCAACCGTCCAGCGTCCCTTCTCAGCTTCCAACCAGTTGCTGGACTTACTGCCTCTGGCGCTTCCTACGTCGTCAGAGTCGTCATCTAACCCATCGTCACCGCTACCACCATCATCGATTGCACAGTACCTTTCACGCGTGTATAAACTCTACCTCACCTTCTTTGACCAGGCCATCAGAGAAAACATTGCGCACAACAGAGCAAAAGCACAGGCTGCAATGCAACAATCAAGAATTCAAGCAGCCGCAGCTGCGGCTCAAGCTCGTGTTGGCCAACAACAGTCTCAACAGCCTTCCGCGTCTACATCTACAACTCATGTACCGGCTTCGGTTCAACAACCTCTGCAAACTCGTACTCAGGTTCTCACTGCTCAACAAGAAGCTACTCAAACCCGGGCCCAGACACTGGCCCAAGCAAAGGCTAATCACGCTCAAGCCCAGGCCGTTGCAGCAGCTCAAGCGCATACCACCCATACCCTCATTCCGCATGGCATTCCTGTCACACAATTCCTGGTCCAATACGTTGGTTTACTCCCACCCTATGTGGAATCTCTCTCACCGCAAGATCGTTTCATGTTGCTTGAATGGACACAACTGACTGATGCAGAGCTTAAGATAAAGGCTGGAGGCAAAGAGGCGTTAATTGGGATTGTCAAGAATGTGAAGGATAAGTTGAAAGAGATGAGGGAGGGTCAAAGTTCCGGCGTCAGAGAGCGAAAAGGGTTTACGACGAGCGTAGCCGTCGGAATTGTTTTGCCTGGGATGAAGCTCGGTCCACCTAGTGCCCCTCCTCCAAGTGGGCCCGTACCGCCTGTACCTTCACAAGACAGGTTAGAGGAGAAAGAAGAGAATGAGTCGATCCAGCACGAAGATGACAAGGACAGTGATAATGTCTGGGATGATGAGCAGCGGCAGGCTATTCTTCCTACGACCAGATTTATTTCATCTGGTTTAAAGGGAGAACCACTTCCTCAGCCTGAACCCAAGATGGGATCAAAGGCGTCATTTGAGGTGGTGTCTCGACTGATCAGAAAGTGTAATAGTGAGTTTTTTTAATTATTTCTTTTTCTTATCGTGTTCCGATTGGCCCTCGTACAGTCTCGGAGGCATTATTAGATGATACCATGGACTCTGTTATCGTTCCGGCAGAGCGACTACCCGAACACCATGCTCTCTTGGACAAAGTTTCACAGGCATGCTCAGAGATTGATAACAAGCTTGCGATGATACACGACGTTCTGCAGGAAGAATCATATATCGAGAAGATGATTATAACCGTATGCTTTCCCCCTATCTTCCCTGCACCTTCACCCTGACATGGACACTGTAAAGGGTTCACAAGTCGTATATCAGAAAACGCTCCTAACCAAAGCAGACTGGGAGCGCCGATACGTCCTCACAGTTGACATGCTCAAAAACATACTGGCTGAGATCCAGTACCTCGTCGGACTATATAATTCATCTATTCGCAATCTCATGGAAGTTTTTCAAAGTACCATTACTGCTCAGGGGCAGGAAGTTGCAGTTCAACAACTTCCTAGTTGGGTTCAGGTTCAACTTCAACAACAAGCGGTGGCTGTTACACCACCTCAGCAGCCTATACAATATGCACCTCAGAATCTTGTTGCTATGACACCTGAACAGAAAGCTCAAGTACGTTCGATGCAGAGGGCTCAGGAAGCTGATCTTGAGATGCGTAAGTTTAGAGAGGGGTTCAAGAAGGAGGGACCAGAAGAGGTTATTCGATGGATTGAGAATCGGTGTAAACCGTTGAAGAGCGTGTACGAGGAGTATCTAGAGCAGAGAAAAATGCTGGAAGAGCGATTGAAGGAGAGAGAAAAAGCTGAGGAGGAAGATCGTCCGTATAATACTTGGGGAAGACGAAGATGGTCATTGAAGGATGATGAGAGTAGTGATCAAGAGATTGAGCGTGGGGACGGGCTAGAAGACGGAGAGAGTGATGTTGATGGGACTACCGTTAGCGCGAGAGAGGAAAGGAGAGAAAGAGAAAGAGGACCGAGAGAGGGATTCAGTTTGTTTTCGCGCAAAGAGAGGCTGGGGATTTCCAGGTCGGAGTGGAACGCTGAGGGAAATTTAGGTTTACCATTTACGGAAGAGGAGCACGCTGCTGCTGTACTATTTGTGCAATGCGCGACACAAGAGTTTGGATCGCTTCGTGAGTGTTTCCCAAGTGAATGTCCTTTTGGCTGAACAAAAATACTATGTGGCTGTAGCTGCCACGTCACAGATGCTGAGTTGGGATACGGACCTTACGTCGCAAGAAAAAAAGGAGTATCATCGACTGCATGACAAGGGACACCGCCATTATCAAGAGTATGGACCAAAAACAGCACTTTTACATCTATTGATGGGACAAGACTCAACGACGAAGCGATTTATAGTGATAGTAAGTAGACGAAATCACGAGTTGGAGTGAGAGAGAACTAAATATATATAGGGTTACGTGCTTTCGTACCAGTATCATGTGTTTGCCACCGGGACAAAACGATATATTTTGACACTTGATCAGCTGGAAGAGTGGGTCGAGGATTATGGGGATATAATCGAAGAGTTTATAGAACGCAAGAATGTAATGCACCGGGAGCAAGTGCAGGCGCAGATGAAAAATATGGGACAAGAATTGGATCTGAGTGGGGTTGATATTGGTGTATTAACGGGAAAAAGGAGCAAGGATAAGGACAATAGTAAGAAGAAGGTGAAGAATCAAGGGGTACTAGGAGATGAAGAGGAAGAGGCAAAGATGTTGGATGTGCTCGGGGGTGTGGTAGACTTTTTGGAGATGTACCGGATGTAATTAGTGATATCACGTGTAGGCGCACACCGGCTGATGGCATTCACCTATCTATAATAGCATTATTTAGAACATTATTTAGGTGCGTTTCCTGCCCTGTCTGTCATGCTTAGAATTATGACCACCCGTGTTGCCCCTAGAGTATTTCAACAAAAAAATGGCTCGTTCTGTCGTTACTGCCAATACCGAATCTGAAGTAACCCCCATGCTGCGTTACCAAGCATCACTCCCTACATTACCTATTCCGACTCTTCAATCCACCGGTACGAAATATTTAGAGACAGTTCAGCCTCTCTTGACCCCGGACGAGTTTTTGAAAACTAAAAGTGCGGTTGAGGACTTTGTCGTCTCACCGCTTGCAAAGACGTTGCAGAATCGTTTACAGGCCAGGGCAGATGAACCTGGAATGAAAAATTGGTTGGCGGATTGGTGGAATGATGTGGCATATTTGGGATATAGGGATCCTGTTGTGGTTTTCGTCAGCTACTTTTTCATCCATGTCGATGATCAGTTCAGAAGGGATCCTGTGAAGAGAGCTGCTAGTCTCGTCAAGGCCATGTTATCCTTCCGGGAACTCGTTGAGAGGTGAGGCAAAGACACAACTTCTGGAATTCTGAACTGTTTTTCTCACTTGATCTCCACAGCGAACGATTAGAACCTGAGCAAGTGCGCGGTAAACCACTCTGTATGGCTTCTTATAAATGGCTATTCCATTCCTCACGTTATCCTGCTCAACCTTCCGACACGGCTCTCAAATTCGATGCGAAAGAAAATAATCATATCGCGGTTATTCGGAAGAACAAGTTCTTTATTGTCCCGCTTGTCGACCCCACTGGTCGAGAACTCTCAGCTGCTGAGCTCGAACTCCAGTTTAACAGGATTATTTCTGCTGCGGGCGAGATACCCGAAGAATACCCTGTTGGTGTGCTTTCAAGTGATAATAGAGATCACTGGACGGATGCAAGGAAGACTCTAATTGCGGCTTCACCGGGTGGCAGCAATGAGGAAGCACTGAGGAAGATTGAGAGCGCTATGATTGTTGTTGCCCTCGATGATACTAAGCCTATAACGAGAGAGGATATCAGCTGGGGAGTGTGGACTGGAAACGGTCGTAACAGGTTTTACGACAAACATCAATGTATGTGGTTTCTTTATCTACTTTAATTGAATAACACCGTGGTCTAGTTATTGTCTTTGACAATGGTCGGTCTGGTTTCCTTGGTGAACATTCTTGTATGGATGGGACGCCGACACTTCGTATGAACGAATTCATTCTCGCCACAATTTCTAGTGGCAGGATCAACTTTGGTCCTACCACCATCCCTAACCCATCGTCCATTCCCCTTCCCCAACAACTCACATTCCAACTCAACGACAGCGTCAAATCTTGCATCATTGCCGCCTCATCTCGATTTGACACTCTGATCTCCAAACACGAGCTGAACGTTCTTCATTACGAAGGATATGGCAAAAGCCTCATGAAGCGATACAAGTTTTCTCCGGACGCATGGGTTCAACTCGTCATGCAACTCGCCGCCCACAAGTTCTTTGGTCGACCTGGTGTGACGTACGAGTCTGCTCAAACTCGGAAATTCCAGCTTGGTCGCACGGAAGTTATTCGAAGTGCATCGAACGAAAGTAAAGCATGGGTGGAGGCTATGCTTGACCCTGATGCATCACGCGATCCTCTTAGACTTAGAGACCTCTTCTCAAAAGCAGTTTCTCGACATATTCAATATTCAGCTTGGGGGGCAGACGGTCAAGGTGTTGATCGCCACCTTTTCGGTCTCAGACGTATGTTGGCCAAAGATGAACCTTTACCTGAAATCTATCAAGATCCAGCATTCTCTAAATCGAATCACTGGGAAGTGAGTACGAGTCAGCTCAGTTCGAGGTACTTGGATGGATGGGGATATGGTGAGGTTGTGGAGGATGGATTTGGGTTGTCGTATGCGATTGGAGATCATTATGTGAGGTGGACAATCACGAATCTCAAGGAGAAGCAGAGAGGGGTTGAGTTGAGACATTATTTAGCGGAGGCGGCGACGGATGTGAGAAAGATGCTCGAAGCTGCGGAGAATGTTGGAAAGGAAAAGGCACATTGATATAGATGAATAGATATATAATATGATAATGTAGATACCAGCGACAATCGTTCTAAGAAGTGTTGAAGAAACATAGATCGCGGTGATATCTAATTAGACACCTTTTTTTCAATTCATCATTACTGTTTTGTAATTTCCTTCTTTGGCATACGCTGGTGTTATAAGGCCTGCTACTAGGTCTGACCAAACCATATTCTGTGGCCAAGCATTTGTTCACTCCTACTCATTAAACGTTATCCTATTCTGCGAGTAATCTCTCAATAACTCTCCGTATCTATTTTGTCTTGCACAGTCAAGGAATATAAGACTCCAGCGCAGGGACCATCCGTCAAAGTCTTCGTTGGAGAAACATTGGCAAGACGTAAAAGCTCAAGCTTCCACGAATCACACGGATGCGAAAATATCTCAATCTATTGACTGTGGCTTTCCTGCTCAAGCGATAGCAGTATTCTTGTTATATATAAAGTCTGCCTGCATCATCCCAGTCCGAATAAGTGTGTGATCCTCAGAATTTTACTCATAACTTCGTGGCCGAGTATTCCGGTCATTCTTAAACTGTTCAATCATGAATTTTTTTTCCCAGCAGAGTCAATGCGGAGACGTCATGCCTTTGGATGAATAAATGCTTTGATCAAGTGGTTTTCTGAAGCTGCGGATATCTGAACTTATAGGGCAGATTTCCTCTCCACTCATTTAGTATCTTTGCGCATTTGGTCTTGTCCTTCCGTTTCCCCCTTCTTCGGTCTTCTTGCGCTCCCATGTTGGTCGTGACCAGTAGGAAATATGCTTTTGATGCGATGTGTAGATCGATATTCCTACACACAGCTAGACTGGACTAACAGTTCAACTTCCTTCACCCCCCCTCTTCGGCCCACTATGACATCTTCTCAACCATTAGACCTGTCCAGCAATGCGTCATCGAAGAGCCGATACCGTAGACCAATGAACTGGGGAATTCAGCCTCACAATTGAGAAATGAATATACCATGAGACCATGGCAGCTACAAGTCACCGGACTTTATGTATGACGGGATGACCTTGACAAGCTCAGTTAATGCTTGGGAAAGTTATGATTGATTTATGTGTTGCGTGATAGAAAGTTGATAAACTTTCAGCTGGTGAGATGGCTGAGTTCGTAAGGGCATACTGCTCGATTGCGGATGCAATTGGGATGGAGTTTGAACCGCGTCTTGACCATTAGACGTTGCCTTGTCAAAAGGCACTAATTCCGCACAATTTGTGTAAAAACTACTCTGCAGCGAGGAGGAGAACAATACAACTCCAGAGCTCCGAGGAGTTTTTCCTCATGCTAAAAAGTCTCAACTAATTCTCATTTTTTGGCTCAAGCCTATCATACTCAGAATAAGTAGAATGTCCGTTCCTTACATTTTTGAGCATTGTATTATTTGTCCGCGGCAGGTTGTAGTCTTTATCTCCTGCTATGGGACCAGCCTTTCAATTCGTGGTCTGAGAGACGTGTAGTCCCAGCACCAGCACCAGACATTCCTCAAGGTACATAAATGGTTATTTAGGAAGTTATGCTGCAGCTCTGAACCGAGTTTAGCTTGCAAGTACTGCAGATATTATGATTCGATGGATCATCCTTGTGAGTTGACACGAATAAGTACTCTATCGTTATTCTAGTGCAGTCGCTGAAAAGACCATAAAGAAAACTTCTGAGGTACTACTATCTCGATGTTCATACAATAACAAGCAGGGTTCACTCTGAGATTGAAGCTTTCTGCTTAGCAAACACATGGATATGTGCAAGTCCTGGAACACTCTGCAACCTCTATAGAAACGTCAGTCTTCGGAGTCAAAAAGGGGAAATACCATCATACTCACAGGCGGATTGACAAACCAGGCTGTCTCCCAGGCAGTTTCGTTCCATCGCCTTCTCACGAACTCATGAACCGCACTTCCAGCACGTTGAACCAACGCTTCCTCCTCTTCTGTCCCTCTCTTCGACACCTTCATCGTTTCTAGGGTGATGCCCCACTCTGCCAAGGCAGGTAGGCAAGATGATAGATGTACATCAGGGTCAGGTGGGGGAGAACTGTCGCCCGTGAATCCCCATAAGCCATCTTGCTCGATGCGGGACTTGATGGATGGAGGAACAATGGTCTCGTGGTAAATTGGAATGCGGGTCCAAATGAGGGTATGTTCAACTTCGGGAGGAACTGTGAGAAAGCTCAAGGGGGGAAATCAACAAGCGTCAGAACCAACCCAAACCCACCAGAATAGGGCCAGTCATTCTGTATGATGCTCAGATATTCCACAGGAATGTCTCTACAGAAGTACTCTGGGGCATCCGGTGGAACAGGCGGCAAGTTTTTCACATCCGAAGATTCTGTCGAAGCCACGAAGGCGGTGGTAGGCGGTTGGCTGTCTAAGGCCGAGGTTAACAACGACAATGTGTCTGGTTTGCCCCACTGTAACCGATAATCCAGCAGATAATTGACTACAGACCCCGAACGTCATGAGCCGACGTCAAATCTGGGCGCAAATGGACGCACCTATGGACCCGTAACGCTCGATTATTCCAATTGACCATTCATTATAGCGCTTTTGAAGTTTCTTATCCCGTTTTAGTAGCCCGAGATCTCTGTTGAACGCACTTTAAATTGGAACAAGTGATCAAGTGGGAAAAGAAACCGACCCAGAATTAACAAATGTCTTGAGCTGCTCCCATGTAAATTTGGCCGGATAATAAACTTGTAATTCTTCCCTTGTTGGTGGGCCTTTACGCAGAGGAACGTCTTTGGTCACGAGATCAGTTTTCAGATATTGAGTAGGCTGGACTATCTCAATTGTCATGCCGTCTATCATCTATACAATGTCTAATATGTGAGGAAGTGAGAATGAAGGAGTCCTGGGAAGAGATGCAAGTATTCCGTGATCCTATCGCTATAAAAATAGCAAATTTGACTGCCTAACGTATCCTGTCTTTGTCACCATGTCAAAATCTAATGATAATCGAGCAAGAGCAAGAGGTGGTACAGTAAGATCTCGTGGGCGTGGTCATGGCAGATATCAGCCTCCAGGACAAGAAGACCGTCTCCGACGTCGAGGAGGAGGTGGTGGATGGGCTTTTCCAGGGGAACAGAATCCGACAATGTCAGGTAGACAGCAAATGGAGCTCATGCCTTCTGTCAGTCGCAGCAGCGGCCTGGACAAGGGCGGCGATTCGTGCGTCTTTTCGGATCTTCGGTTCCAGTCATTGTTCATATGAAATGAGACTTAGCGATCTAGGCTAAAGGACTACAAAGTACAAGAGGAATATCGCCGCTTCATTGAAGAGAAAGTAAGGTTGGGAATTTTTTCTGTTTCTTGGACTGACGT
>Ga0153942_1001079_pt1 | contig 10898 bp, 11 predicted proteins | sample TSNJ026MetaG_FD_104731 | JGI IMG/M metagenome (GOLD analysis project Ga0153942, IMG submission 104731) | Attine ant fungus gardens microbial communities from New Jersey, USA - TSNJ026 MetaG | ecosystem: Host-associated > Fungi > Mycelium > Unclassified | place: USA: New Jersey, Brendan T. Byrne... | reverse complement strand
TCCCGCAAAAAGAGGATGAAGCATATAAATATGTGAAAGAAGCCATAGAAGCATATCCCGAGGTGTATTTTGCACGCCTTGTTATTCTTGGCGAAGGTGATAGTGAGATTATCGTTCTTCCCAAAATCATTGATAGGCTTAACAAAAATATTGATGTTTTAGGGATAGCTGTAGCTCCATTAGGGGGACGCCATGTCAACCATTTTTGGAGGCTTCTAAATCAGCTTCGTATCCCTCATATTTCGCTACTGGATTTAGATAGAGAGCGTTATGGGGGCGGTTGGGGGCGAATTAAATATGCCCTCAAGCAACTAATTGAAAATGGCACTGACAAAAATGCACTTCTACAAATAAATGGTGGTACGCTCCTTTCAGATGAACAACTCGACAAGATGCACGAATGGCCTATTACTGACACAGAGACAATGGCGGGCTGGATAGAACGACTAAAGAGCTTTAATGTCTATTTCAGTGCTCCGTTGGATTTAGATTTTCTCTTACTCGAAAACTATCCTGATTGTTATAAGGGTACGGTCGAAGAAGGCTACGGACCCTATATTACTGCTCTTGGGAAGATAAGCGATATTGAAGCAATCTCCCCCCTTCCTCAGCAATACTTAGACCGAGCAAATAAAAATACTAGGGATGTTCTCAAAGACGAGGGAGGAGACGGTTCTACCTATCTTGAAAAACAGAAACATCTTATGATTTGGTATAAATATCTGTTTCTCGACAGGAGTAAACCTGTTACCCACTTGAAAGCGTTATCTTCATGCGATTTCAGTAATTTAGAAACAATACCCGAGCCACTAAGAACCATTATAAATAAAGTAACCCACGCTCTTTAAGGATGTGTTGCATATGAAGATTAGGGCTATCCCCCAAGAATTATGGGTTCCACAAGATATTACTCTGGAAGATGCCGCTCTGGAAGTAATCACTAACAATACCAATACCTTAGTAATTGCCGGCCCAGGCGCCGGAAAAACTGAATTGCTAGGACAAAGAGCCTGTTTTTTATTGCAAACAAATACTTGCCCTTATCCCAAGAAGATACTTGCTGTATCATTCAAAAAAGATGCAGCAAGTAATTTGTCAGAAAGAATTCAAAAACGATGTGGCAAGGAATTGTCCTATAGGTTTGAATCAATGACGTTTGATTCCTTTGCCAAAGAGATATTGGATAGATTTTACTTGTCCTTACCTATAGAGCATAGGCCAGCGAAGGACTATATTGTAGATACAAACAGTAGGCTTTTAGAAAAAGCATTTTCATTGGCAGGATATCAATATGTGCGAGTATCGCCGCAGAACCCAAAGCCTAAGATTCCGCCTGCCGTTATGAAAATTATGCTGAATGGCTCTGTTGAAAACGACTTCCAGCCCGCTTTGACATTTAATCTTATTTCCAGACTAGCAAATTATCTGCTTGAAAAGAACCCGATGATTGTCAAAGCATTGCAAGCCACATATAGCCATATTTTTTTGGATGAATTTCAAGATACAACGGACGTACAATATAATCTAGTAAAAACATGCTTTCTATCTTCAAATTGCATTGTAACAGCAGTTGGAGATCAAAAACAGCGTATTATGATATGGGCAGGAGCAATGCAAGATGCTTTTGAGCGATATGCACAGGATTTCACTGCCCAAGAAAAAACACTTCTAATGAATCATAGATCAGCGCCTACTTTGATAACAATGCAGTGTAGTATATATAATGAGCTTAAATCCACCCGGCTTGCTGTCGTTCCTAGTGACAAATGGCAGCCGAACGATGGAAGCGCCACCTTGCATCTATTTTCGTCTCAGGCAGATGAAGCAGAATATATAAAGAGCCATATTAAGCAAAAATTAGATTCTGGAACATTGCCAAGAGAGATTTGCATATTGACAAAGCATTCGGTGGAAGAATACTGTCAAGAATTGTTTGGCAGTATTGATGGAACTGATTTTTCAATTAGGAACGAAAGCGTATATCAAGATTTATTAAAGGAAGATTTAGTAAGAATATTGTTCGCGGTTTTGCTATGCTCTCAAACGCAAAACAGTGTAGAGGCATTTGTTTATTTGCAAGAAACTGAACTGCTTATTAAATCTATCGAAATAGAAGATGATAATAAAGTTAATGCCGCAATAATCCAGCTAATTGCATTTATTGATGGCATAGGAACGAAAATGCAGTCAATTTCTGATGATACGGATGAAAGCAAATCGAACTTTGTTCAAATTATAGAAACGATAATAAATTATTATGGAAGTAAGCTGCTTCGCGATTACTTTCCACAGTACCAGAATGGAGATTATTTTGATACTGTAAAAGAACAATTCATTGAACTGTTATGGGTCGAATTTTGTTCTTCCCAAAATTGGATAACATCGTTAAAAACATTCGAAGGCGAAACATCAACGCCGGTTATGACTATACATAAAAGCAAAGGATTAGAATATGAGTGCGTTTTCTTTGTCGGCCTAGAAGATCATTCTTTCTTCTCATTTGCGCGACAGCGAGACGAAGATATATGCGCTTTCTTTGTTGGCATATCAAGAGCAAAAAAAGAATTACATATTACACGCGCCGAGACGCGAACAACTTTAAGGAGAAATGCAGGACAACAGAACATTCAAGTCATACAACCACTTTATAATGCAATAAATAATTCCGGCGTTGTCACAATAGAGGACCATAGGCTTGTTATCTCTCATGATACCCGTGCCTAATGCCAGTATCTTTGAAAAGCAAGCTCGAACCGCTTAGAAAAAACCGCCACTTCGATGTGACGGCTTTCACGTTTATTTACGTTAGCTGAAATACATTTCCAGCGCCTTTTCAACAATACCCTGTATCTCCTTTGCTGATTGGCCCGGCTTGAAATACCTCGCGTATACCGTCGTGTTAATCTTGATGGTGGGGGTGCGGTTCGGCGGCGGCTTTTGCCTGGCCATGCCACTCAATATCATAAGAACGCTATCGCCGTCAAGTTTGCCCTTATCGGAATACTGCCGGAGGACGTCGGCCTTTTTCATATCCAACGTGAAGCTGTTTTCACCCATGCACTTATCTAAAAGGGATTGCTCCGCCTCTTTCAAAAAGGAGAGCGTCACGGCGGGGATAAATGCAAAATCGCCGTTGTCCAGCCGTGATTTAAGCGCCGGGATAAGTTGATTTATACGAAGATAGCGAGCAACGGTATCCTTTGATAGGCTATAGGTTTCGCCTACTTTTTCGATACTCGTCAACTTCTTCTCAACTTGCGAAGAAGTTCCGTTTTCCTCGTGGTTACTGGGTTTTTCGAGCGTTTGGAGCTCCGCTAAAATATCGTTTCGCTTGCCCTGCGAAAACAGCTTAGAATGATGGACGGCGATTACCGCCGCCTTTTCCGTATGTGACATATCCGAAAATGACCGCTGCATGAGATTGGTTTCCACAACGTAAATCCATGCCTCGGCGTCTGATACGTTGTCAAGCATTATCGCAGGCACCGTTTCAAGCCCGGCCAGCTTTGCGGCATTAACACGGTTATGCCCGGACAAGATTTCCATGCCCGCGTCTATCTGGCGAATAAGGATAGGAACGAGCACATCATTTTTCCGTATGCTTTCCACCATATCGTCAAGGCGTTCACCTTCATACAATCGGAAGGGGTGCTCCGGAAACGGTCTGAGCCGGTCAATGGATACGGCAATTACCGCGCGCTTTGAGGTCGGCGCGGAATCCGGCGCGCGTACTTCCCGCTCTAAAGGGTTTACGCCGTCGTTAAGCTGAAACAGGGCGTCAAGATTTTTGAGGCGAGGCTTCGGTTTAGCGGCTGTCGCTGCCATATCCGATTACCTCCTTTGCGAAAGCGGTATAGGCAAGAGCAGCCTTATTGTTGGCGTCGTATTCCATAATGCTTGTACTGGAATAATTCGCCTCGCCCACCTTTACCGTGCTTGGGATATGTGAGTTGAATATCCTTATCTTATCGGTACAAAAATCGTCAAGTAAGGATTTCGCTTCACGGTAAAGCCGAGTACGCTCGTCGCACAGCGTTAAAAGTATGCCCTCAACCTCAATGCGCGGGTTTATTTTGCTTTTCACTTTGAAAACCGTTTGCATGAGGTCCGTTAATCCTGTCGCGGACCATAATTGCGGGCTCACCGGGATAATAACGCTATCACAGGCGGCAAGAGCGTTTATAGTGAGCAAGCCGAGATATGGGTTAGTATCAATGATGATATAATCATAATCCGGGCGCAAGGGCTCCAACAAATCGGCCAATGTACGCTCGCCGCCCATTTCATCCCGCAGGTTGATTTCAGTAACGGACAGGTTAATATTGCAAGGTATTATATCCAGCCGGTCGCCATGTATGATATATTCGCTTTTGTCCGGCAACTCCGCGCCATCCATGACGAGCGTAAGAATATGGTGCATAGGCATAGCCAATTCGTCCGGGCGCTCAATTCCAAAGCTCATACTCAAATTGGCCTGCGGGTCGAAGTCTACCAACAGTATCCGCTTGCCCTCTCCGGCGAGGGCGTTACCCAAGTTACAGGCGGTGGTTGTCTTGCCGGTCCCGCCTTTCTGATTGGCAATAGTTACGATTTTGCAGTTTTCCATATCTCGAAACCTCCTAAAATCTTGATATAGTTATCAGAATTGCTTTTGGCCTCAATAAATCTCGGCGTCTGTACGAAGGATAGCAAATACTGTTTGGGAATCATGTATCTGCCGCCTACACGCAGCGCGTCGATTTCTCCGTCCTTTAGCAACTGCAAAACCGTTCTTTTGGCAAAGCCGGTCATTTCAACAATATCCGGCGTGGTAAGTACATCCGGATAATCGTTATAGATGAACGAAAAGTATTCTGCTATCGCGCTTTCTTCATCTTGTATAATCAGACTGGCGAATGTCCGGCGCGGCTTCTTCGGGTACTTTGTCCGGGAGCTCGCCGCTCCGGGGGGTATCATGCTGCCTAACTGTTCACGGCGGCGCAGATAGGTAATCACATCATCCAGCGCAATCTTATACCGCCAAGTCTTTTTCCCCGTGTCAATGGAGGGGATAATATCATGCTGAATCAGGTATAGGGCGCTCCGTTTGGCAATCCCGCAAATACGGTAAAGCTGGTCCAAGCTAACATATTCCGGGTATTGCTCTCTAAGGCCCTCGTATTTTTTCTTTCTCATAGCAACCTCCGAGTTTCGGATTATTTGTCAATAGTAGGTGAACCCATCCGAAAATCTGTTGCTATTTGTTTGCCCGTTTTCCCAAGTGCAGCACCAAAAACCGCACCGCAAAAGGGGGTGATGTTTGCCCAATGTTTGCCCAACTTCCAAAAAAATCTGCAAATCGGGCATTTGCGGAAACCCGCATGGTTACAGCCTAAACGCAAAAAGGAGGCTCGAAAACCTTGATTTATCAAGGTTTTCGAGCCTCCCTATCTTCTTCTATCTTACACTAACTTCCGCTATCGTCCACTCAACGGACAACACTCGAAATCGAGTTGTCCTTAACCGGACACGAGAGTTCGAATCTCTCCGCCTCCGCCACAGCCCGGAAAACCTAGGTTTTCCGGGCTTTTTCCTAATAAAAAAGCGAGGTGATTTAATTGTATTTTAAGCTTATTCAGCTGGCTCTCGTAGCTGCATTTTATATTGCATATTTCTGCAAGCAGCTCTCACTACGCAAAAACGGGATATCCACCAATCGTTTGGCAAAAGGACGCAAGCCCAGACGTACACAAGTCATTGAAGCCCTGCTCCTTCCAGCTACCTACGGCACAGCTGTAATCCAGTTTGCAAGCATTTTCTTCAGCTCATACCTGATGCCATTTGGTTTTCCTACATTTCTCAACATTGTCGGAATGACCGTCACGGCGCTTGGCGTGCTGTTCTTCATACTGGCCACTACAATCATGCGCGACAGCTGGCGGGCCGGAGTCGATGAGGGCCAGAAAACAACTATCGTCACCGACGGCGTTTACCGATTCAGCCGGAATCCAGCTTTCGTTGGATTTGATCTGCTATATATCGGCTCTTTCCTTGCATCGCCGAACCTTTTTATGCTGATTACAGCCGTTTTTACAATTGTGCTTCTGCATCTGCAGATTCTTGAAGAGGAAAAGTATTTACCTCAGGCTTTTGGCGAGGAATACCTGAAATACAAAGCAAGCACGCCTCGATACCTGTTCTTTTAATTACCCCAGAATCTGCTCCATCATCGCTGCAGATTCTTGCTGTGCTTTATAATCCAAATGCGAGTAGACATCCGCAGTCGTAGAATAATTCGAATGTCCCATATACAACTGGATCAGCTTGATGGATAGTCCATTCGCAGCAAGCAAGCTGGCGCAGGTGTGCCTGAGCTCATGAAACCGGATATGCCGCAGGTTGTTGTTCAGAAGGAGCACACCGAAGTGCGAGCTTACAAAATTGGGTGCCAATAGGTTTCCTAAGGCGTCCACGCAGACATAACCCTCCCGGTCTTTGCTGTAGGCTTTCCGGAACGCCCTTTTGTTTTCCTCCTGCTGCTTTTTCGCCTTTTTCAGCTCCTCTGCCACTTTTGGGATGAGTGGCATCGATCGTCTGCTGGAAAGAGTCTTCAGGTTATCTGAACCAATCAGCTGTTTCTTCCCGTCCTCCTGCAGCTCGACCACTTTATGCTCGATGCTGATACGGTTCTCTTTGAAGTCAATGCTTCGCCAACGTAGACCCAGCACCTCACTACGACGTAGACCGTAGTAGGTGGACAGCAAAATCGGGAGATAGATCGGATCGTCCTTGGCGATCTCCAGCAGCTCCAGTGCTTCTTCCCTGGAATAATGCCTCGCGACGAAATTGTTTTTCTTGGGAGCATCCACTTTGTCCATGACATTGTAAAGTAGGATATCCTTTTTCACCGCATAGCTGAGTGCCTGCTTCATCAGCCGATGATAATAAAGGGCGGTAGTACCCGAAGCTCCATCATCATATATGGAGTTATAGAAATCCTCAAAGTCACCGGGTTCCAGCGTAGATAGCCGGGCATTGATTGCGGAGAAGTATTGGTTGATCCGTTTTTCGATACGGTCTTCATACCCCCGGTAAGTAATCGGCTCGATTTTATTCCGCTTGGTCTTCACCCACATACGCAGATAATCCACAAACAGCATATCAGCGCTGGCGTCTTTCAGCCGCTGGGGTTTATTCCTTTCCTCGTTGCGCCGGACCAGTTCCTTTTGAAGGATTTCAGTGGCCTTGCGCTTGCTGCCATTGGTTTTGATCCCGGTATCCATCCAGTCCTGCTTTCGTTTTCCGTTGACATACATGTTAATGACGGCATACCATTTCCCGTCTTTTTGTTGAATACTGCCGGTTATCGGCTTTTGTACTCTCATTATTCCTCCTTTCCCGCTTTGTCTGTTGCCGACAAAGTAATGGTAGCATAGAATTTGTTTAATTGCGATTGTACGGATTAACATTTTCCTCAGATATAATTATCCTGTAAGAAAAAGTGCACGCTTTTTCTTACAGGATAAAACAGTTTTGATTTTCATGCTAGTTTGTAATATGACATGAGCATGAAAATCAAGCAAAAGAAGTTATCAGAATACCTCGTCCTGTAGGTAAACAACAATCCGTCACAAAAAGGATATAATTTTTGCTGCTACATTAGGAGAGCCGTTCAGAACTTCTGAACGGCTGGACATATCAGAAAGCGATGTGGCGGATATTCTGCGGGAGGCCGGATTTACCGGATACCGCTACGATGGTGCGCTTCGCTGGATTCTCAAAACAATAGAAATGATAAGTTCGCTTTAAAACGGTGAACATCGGCTACCGTCTTGCATATCCGGGCGTTTTCAGAAGTATCCCTTCATAGAAACGAGGCGCCATTTGGCAGGGTTGACCATTTTAGATCCGGGCTTTTTCTGCGATGATAGGCCCCTTTACGGTACACCTTCGGAAACTAAAGTGACTATCCGTTCATGTTTTTCAAAAATTCAATATAACCAAGCTTGAAAAACTGATAATTATTCTCAATATAATCGGCGGGATAAGCGTCCAAAGCCGCAAGAATTTCTCTTGTAAATTCTAAATATCCCGTACCATTGGCAGTAACTAAATTATCGTCCCGCACAGCCTGTTCATTTTGGTAGTTTTTCTTGCCTGTATAACTGTCCGACGTAGCCTCCATCAAATCTTCAAGCGTATTGCTTGTATGTTTTTTATCATTCAACAAACTATTCATGCCAAGAAAAACAGTAGCATCACAAATTGCGCCTATGACTTTCCCATCTGCATATGCTTGTTTAGCTAAATCTGCTACCGTTTTTGCTTCTTCTGTTCTCCACGAATTACCGCCGATAAGGATAATGCCAGCGTAATCGGCGGGAAAATCGTCTATACCGTAATCGGGAACTGTTGTGAAACCGCCGATGGATTTAATCGGAGTTTTATTCAAGGATATGGTTTTCACCTCATAATTAGATGTTCTGTCTTGGATTCTGCCTTGCAATGCAGTAGCCAAAAAAGAATACTCCCAGTCTGCATATTGTTCCAAAATAACAAACAACACTTTTTCTTTCATTTTGCTCTCCCCATTCTATTTTATTGTGTTCAACTTTTCGTGCCAATTGCAATCTTAGCCTGTTTACTCGGTTTCGTGGTGAAAAGATCGACAAAATCACACGCCACTGGCATCGTTTAGCTCGAACAAATTGCCCTCCGGGTCCCTGAAATACGTGCAACGCATACCCCATTCCTCAATGCGCTGCGGCTCGCCCAAAAACTGCACCCCGGCGTCCTTCAGACGCTGATAGTCCCCATCTAAATCCTCCGAGGGAATTACCGCGGTAACGGTATCGGGCTGCGCGCTGCTTTCCGGTTGCATATAACCCTTAAACATGGACATGTTGGCTCCGGCAAAGATGGCAAAGCAAGGCGGCGCGTCTTTGCTTACGGCAAAGGAGGTGTAAGGTCCATTCCGGTCGCCCCATATCGCAACCAATCCGATTTTTTCTGTGTAAAAGTCAAAGCACTCGCTATAGTTTTTCCGCACTAAGATACGGATGGTTGCTTCATTAAAACGCATTTTACATTACCTCCAAAAGTATAAATTTCCATGAGCGAAAATGGACTGCACAGCATGCAGATCCGATCTGTTTTCTTTATGCCTTCTTGCCAATATAAAAAACATAACCATAGTGTTGTTTGTATTTTGCATATAGCTCCACTTCGTATTTCGAGCTTTCCATATAATCCTCCACGGTTTTATTCCCCGGATGCTTTTTCAAAAACGCCTTTTCTGCGGCTTCCCGCGGAATAAAATAATCATCCGTCCAACATTTCTCAGGCAGTGTGAATGCAGCAATCGGACTATAGCCGACTTTTTGCATGACCTCAATATTGTGCCATATTGTATCTAATCCGCTGCCAGCGTCGGCCCAAAAGCGTTCCACTTCGGCAGGGTGCTCATCCGTAAGCCACGAGGGACAGGTTACTGCGACATAGCCATTCTTTTTGAGAAATCCATTCCAATGGGCAAGTCCGTTTTCAAAGCCGATGCTGTCAATCGCACCCTCCGACCAAATAAGGTCAAATTCCTCTCTCCCAAAAGAGAGGCTTTCCATCCGGCCGACAATTCCATGTACTCTTTCCCCGAAGTTTAATTTTTGAGCAGTATTGTTAAGGATGCGAATAAAATCATCCGATTGATCCACACCGATAATCATTCCGGGGATTTTTTGTGCGAGGAGCATTGTCTGCCCACCGGTTCCACAGCCCAAATCGGCTACCCGTAAAATTTTATTAGGATTATCTAAAAAACTTAACGCTTTCAACGTCATTTCAGCGTTTCCGGGACCTTGGCGCTCTAAATCCATATGAGTCTCAATGAGGATATCAAGCATGGTTATTTGATTGTTTTCCATTTTCTACAACTCCTTTATCATCAAATAGTCCTCGTGTCCCGCATGGTCAATCCGCTCTCCCGATATTTTATACCCAAGCCGCCGATAAAACCGCACGGCGGGATTATCCTTTTGCACGGAAAGCGATGTCCGTTTATAGTCGTTTTCCCGCAGCACCTCAAATAGCTTTTTCATCAGCTTCGTGCCGATACCACAGCCGCGAAATTCCGGCAGTATCGAAATGGCGAGCTCGGGTGTTTCGCCGTCAATATGACCGTAAGCCGGAATGATGCGCGTCCACGCCGCGCCGACTACCTGACCGTTCTGCTCGGCGACCACGCCCACATCGTCCGGCTGCGTCCCGAAATCCTTGATATAAACCATGATCTCCGGGTCGTTGACGACGCTTCGCGGCGGCGGGTCCACGCCCTCGGGGATATAGATCGCCTGATACAAAAATTCGGGCAGACATTTATAATCTGATCCCCGCATAACGCGCACTTTGGCATCTATCTTGTGCGCCGTAATGACCGTAAAGCTATGCGCGTTCACTGTGATAGCCACACCGCCGCCATATACATACCAGTTCTTGCCCTGCCCGATCATGATGTCGGCATTTATTACAGCTTCCTTGCACCACGCGACAACATCATCGGTTTGCAGACCCAGGTTGCGTATTATTCGCTCCGCGCCCATTCGTGTGGTATGGAGTTTGTCAATATTTTGGGTTAAGTCATTCATTTGCAACCTCCTTAGTCTTTCTTTTTTTCCATTCTTCTTTTGTAATACAGGTGACGTGCTGCGTTTTTGTTGCGTTTATAAGCGGCCATTCTTTGTTATACTCCGTGTGATGAAATTTAAATCCGCATTTTTCACCGGCCCTCTTTGACTTTTCATTACCGTCAAAATATCCGCACCAAACCGTTGCTGTATTCAACACATCAAAAGCATAACGCAAAATCTCAAGCGCCGCTTCCGGGATAAATTCATGCCCCCAGTACGGTTCGCCAATCCAATACC
>Ga0153942_1001078_pt1 | contig 10900 bp, 11 predicted proteins | sample TSNJ026MetaG_FD_104731 | JGI IMG/M metagenome (GOLD analysis project Ga0153942, IMG submission 104731) | Attine ant fungus gardens microbial communities from New Jersey, USA - TSNJ026 MetaG | ecosystem: Host-associated > Fungi > Mycelium > Unclassified | place: USA: New Jersey, Brendan T. Byrne... | reverse complement strand
GATAGGCTATTTATGCATCCGATTCGTGGATTGGCGGTCTTGGATTATACTGCATGTTCAGTGGGTGTTACTTGTGGAGTCCTATCCCTGAGAGCTTGATCAAGAGTTTCTGGTGAGATACCTCTGAGTGATTAATCAGTGAATAATCGGTCGATCGGCGCATGAAGCAATGATCAAAGAAACCGAGGCTGGTGCTCAAATTTGCAAGTAAACAAGAAGCCCAAAGGTTCGAGACTTACTCACCAAGAGATAAAGACCAAGTAGTGCGAGATCTCAGTAGCCAAGAAGGTATTCAAACTACGAATTCGAGCATGGTTTTTTTGTCTCCTTTCGTTTGTCTTAGATGAATATGACTCTTGGGACCGTCTCTCATGGCTCACTACTGTTCCGATTGTCGACGGGAGCAGTTCGACACTGGCTCGGGTTTTGACCGAAGATCGTTCCTTTGTATCACAATGATTAACTGATTGGGTGCGCTCTTTGGGGCTAACAATTTTTTGGCAATCCTATCGGAGCATTCTAAGTTTCATTGACATCTGTGCCGTCTGCAATTCAATATTCCGCCTCAATACTTATTATTTCATATTCACATAGCAACACATGCACGGAGTTCTGACAGTCTCCACAAATCCATACATACCTAATTTTCGTACTTAGGTGGCGCATTAAGTGTACCTAGGATCCGGTCTCTCCGTCTGGATTTTAGGTGAGTCTTAGGTGCGTATACTTTATCTTTGTATCAGACACAAAATACTCATCAGTCTGCCCGTCTTGCCAGAATATAATATCCCCAATTTACGAGCAAGATTGAATAGCAGCAAAAGGAGCGTAAGATTAGTTGATGCGCATAAAATGATCTACTGATATATAAAATTGATTTGGTGGACTCAGCAGTATAAGTAAACATGTCACTGAGAGAAGATCAAAAAGATATACGTAGAGAATGAGAGTGACTGATTACCTACCTGATGCAACCTCTATCAATGACAGTACACAATCCAGCCATAGTGCTAAGTGTTGCGCCAGTAGTTCACTGCAGGGCGGGGATACTTGGTTCAGTTCCGAGTTGAATTTGAGAAAACTCCACTTACCTCCCCAAGTGGTGTCCTAGAACTAGTGATGGGATAACCACTTGAGAGACGTGCTCCTCAGGTATATCAGCATGTGCCAGTTCATCATACCAATAATAATCATAGTGCACGTAAAAAACAAAGTCACAATTGTAGAGAATATGAGAAAACGGAAAATGAGCGACATCGAAAGAGGTCGTATGTATAATATCAGCCAGATACTTTTATTAGTGAGGAGATCGATCAAGATTGCATTGCGGCGATCCTGGAAGACTTAGCTAGTTAGACAGTCCCATAAAACTTCTATCTCTCTGATTACTACCTTAATGTTCGAATTTCCAAAACAGTTACACTCAGTCTCTCTCTTCCCCTGCCTCTCGGCCTCGTCTGACTTCTTCCTCATCAACCTTCTTCCAATCCCCATATTGCATAATCATCACATCCATGACTCCTTGCTCTACTTCTACTGGTACCGCATCTAAATCAGGTTTTGGATCCAGGATAATCTCTTCAATCAGCTTGGCTGGTTCCTCGATTCACTTCCAAGCAATGTATCTTTAATAATTGTATTTGCTCGCTTGTTTGCAAGATCGAGACAAAATTAACACCAGGATACTGGAATATTACATGATAACTTCACACTTGGTCTCAAATCACGCTTTTCTTCGCTTCTATATTTTGAGGAAAGTATGAGCTCTCACTCTATAGATCTTAGTATTAGTGCCATTGAAGCAACTGACCAAACATACTGTTAAATAAGCAGCACCAAGGTGTTCTTTTGATTTATAATTCTCCTGACCTGAAAGCCCCTTGTAAATTGTTCCATCCCTTTCTTCTTCTTCTGTTATTGTTGTTGTTGGTAGTAGTAGTAGTAGTGGTGTTGATGGTGTTTCGTGGGTAGCGATAGGCTTGACATTCCCGCTGTTGTTATTGTGTTTTGGAGTTTCTGTTTTTCTGAGACAAGGCGTCATGATACGTATTAATGATCGTTCCTCTCTAACCCAACAGATTCGGACGATTTGGTTTTCTCATATTTTATTTTCTGGCGCGAAATTCACAACATCGGATCCTTCGCCGTACCACCTATCCCAATCAAATTCAGAGTCTTGATTCTCTTGACCAAAAGCCCATATCAGCTTTTTGAATTGTTTCATCCCATCGTCGTCGTCTTCTGGTGATGGTGGTGTTTTATCCATGATGATGATGTATTTTCTCGCATCTTCGCGTTTCTTGCTTCGTGCTCCCGTACCCCAGATCGTGTAATCCACGGGGTTGATAAACGTACCGATCCATCTAAAGGTTAAACTGATTCGGGAACCTTGATGGATTTGTTCAAGCGGAGAAAGAGTGGAAAGCGGTCGTTTGTCAGGCGATATACCATGAAGCCACTTCTTGTTCGTTTCTAGACCCATGATGAACAGAGAGTTGTTGGGTAGAGGTATACGTTGTGTCAAACGTGGTGGTTGATGGATGTGCGTGGTGGGATTCTTATCAAGGGCGGTTATGGTAGTAGGAGTAGCTTGACGTTCCCCTTCTTATCGTTGTTTCCGTTTGTTTCTTTTGAGACGAAGCGTCATAATACGTTGAGCTCCCAAACTGACATTGGCGATGGAAGAGTTTCGGATCACGTCTATTGTTTTGTCAGAGTGATCAGATATGTAGTCGGCTCCAGAGCGATAATGTTGAATGAGGACATGGTTTACTGGGAAGTTTAAAACCTTTTTGTGTGTATCCCGTTCAGATAAAAAAGAGAGAGTAATAAACAGATCAAATCTCACTTTCTGAACGTGTTCGCGTATGAGTTGGACAATAGGAGAGAAGGATGATAGCGGAGGTATTTCATCAACTGGATGACGATAAATCGGATAACTCAAAAAGGGGAGAGAGAATTTGAGCTGACTTTTTTCAGGTTGCTTGTTTTTCTTTACCTTCCGTCCGTATCCGAAATCTCCCCTTGCTGAGCCACTAATCTCGGTACTTCACCCCCTAAATATGATAAATATGTGTAGATGAGGAGAACAAAATGACATTTACCACGATGATACATCTTAACCCATTCAACTTGCTTGATCAACTGATCATACGCGGTTTCTCCGAGATCGGGAGATAATAAGTCATATACTACCCGCGAATCGCCTGCACCGAATGTCATTTCTGGATCTGCAAGTTGTTGTCGTTGTTGAGAGAAGTTATCGGTGGACCTCATTTTTTTGTCGTTGTGGGTGGGTGTTTAATACGTAACGACACTGGATATGTACGTTTTGAAAACGTGGCACGCGTTTATCGTCACCCGCCCAACCATACAAATGATTTGGAGTCCCAGCTGTCCCTTGTCAAAACCCACTGGTTACATATACAATGTATTGAACAAATACATACATTATTCGATGAATGGCCATGACTCGAAACAAAAAACCTGATCGATCGTCTTTCTGACTTCCGTAAATCAACTATAGTCAAATGTCCTCTAATTCACTTGTGAGCTGCAAAAGAATCCTAGAAATTAGAGCAGGCAGTGAATTACCAACTAATGTGCACATTAAAGTGGACCATCCCTCGTGTTTGTCTACATCCCTATTGTAATGCAAGGAAAAGATATACAAATGTATAGAATGTGATCATTTTTTTCTTTACCTCACAAATCATTACATTTCAACAGACCTACAACTCGCAATCCCAACACAGACGAAAAATCATTCGAATATTCATACATTCTTCTACATAATTCGGGTTCAGAACAGAGCAGTTCCCGATCCTCTTGAAGCATCACAATGAACCATTCGGCAACATCTTACTCCGAATACTATTCCTTCTCCTTCCCACCACCACCACCACCTCCGACCTGGTTCAAAGTTCTTCCAATACCTACTCGTCCAAGCACCCATCCAACCTTATCTACCACTCTACCCACAACGAACCACATACTCAAACAGACACTCAAGTCCACAACAAGTATCTCTACAACCGCTGCCATGAACCGTGGCGCAAAAACCTTCCAAACCATCAAATGTCTCCTCAACATCGCAGCACTCATGGACGCTCCAAACAACAGGACGAGGAAGTATAGTTGAATGAGGAGAATCGTGAGAAGCGATGATTGTTCGACATCCTGACCCAACTCTGCTTCTTCCTCCTTTGCCGATTTCTGTAGCTCTCTAGAAGACTTGGAGCCAGTCTCATCTGGTGCGGTATGGGGTAAAAGCATCGGAGACCGCTTCCAGCCCCCAGCCAACGCTGTCTCACCAATTCCCAACAACAGAAACGGACCGGCAGAGTTAAGCAGAACACTCAAAACACTCCACGGATACTTGACAGTCTCAGTCAAGACGAAACTCGTCTTCCACTGCATCGACGAAACCGTACTTTGATGACCAGTGGCATAGAAAGTGATGAAAGAGAGAAGGATGAGAGGCAACGTTGCGAGGAGCGTCGTAGGCTCCGCTTCTGCCTCGTCTTGGTTAAAGTTCTTTTTCGCAGTATCACTTGACACCTGAGACTTTTTAGTCGCAGTAATAGTGCCAGAATTGATACGGGTATCTATTTGGGAAGGGTTCAAAGCTCTTGCAACTACTCTTTCAATCTCCTTCGCATCTCTGACTCCATCCAAAGCTTCCAAATACGACATCAGTGCAATCGTGGATAACCCCAGAACGACCTGCCCAGGTAACGACGTGCACAGATACACCAAAGAGAATACGAGGAGATAGAACATGAGATACGACGCTCCATATGCATTCGCATAACCAAGTATCGTAATCTGGGTTTTCCTGGGAGTGTTTGTAGAAGGGGCAGAAGCAAGCGTGGAGGACGCTGTCGACAACCGAATATCTAAACAAAGAGGGAGCATCCACCACCCTAAAAATCCTAATGAGACCCACGAAAATACACCTCTCGCGATCCACGAGCGCAGCGTTCGCAATCCAATAAGCTCATCCAACACTCCTGCAACTGCTTCAAGGGTTTTGAGCATTGGAGTGTCAACTGTGTGAAGAATTCCAGTCTCAGCCCACTCTAACGTCCAAAATGCCCATGAACCAACGAGAGCAGGCGTGACAACTCCCCAAACCATGATCGGGGCAACCCCGTTATCGCTTTTTGTGATCTTTAGAATTTGCGTAATAACGACAGGCAAAACTAGTGCGGTGGGAAGAGCAAAGATAAGAGACCAAGTTGGTGGTGTTGTGGATGTGGATACGATCGTCATTGGTTCTGGTACAACATTTTCTCTAGAACTACCACCAAGGCCGAGGAAAGTGGACGAAGCTATAGCGGGTGGCGTAGATGGCGTAGCATAAAATGTGACATGGCAATATGCGCCTTGTTCTTCCCTGCATACAGTCACAAGGGACATGAACCGGACACAGATAAGGAATAAGACTGAGAACCCGATAATCTTGCCTCGTAGTGTCGTTAATCCTAGTCTCTCCAATACACCTACACTTCTCTTTTTCTGGCCTGAAGTCGATTTTGCGGAAGATAATCCTGGTGCAGCAGCTCCCCATAGCACAAAAGGTATCATTGACGACGCGCACAACCATAATACAATTCTATCCTCCCAAAACGTGAAAGAATTGGAGAAGAACGAAAGCATATGCAGGAATAGGATCAAGACGGCGAGTGCTGCTGGGACTGAGTATGCGTTCCTTCTCCGTCCGCGTGAAACAGAGTCATCGTGAGTGAACACAGATACAGCCAGGACAACACATCCCACCATGGGGCCAATGAATAAACCCGTCTCAAACGTGCTCATAGGTAGACCACTAGGGAACACCACTGGCAGGGCGAATCCGAAAACACGAGAAAAACCCGCAACTGCAGTATCTGCCATCATTGTGGTCTTTAGAACCTTGGGTATCACGGCGTTTAGAAGCTCCTCCGCTGCAAGTGGCATGCGAGAACGAAGAGAATTGTAGACGATCAGAGTAGTTAGAATCCCGGTGAGCATTAGAGCTAAGCCAGCGGCCATCAGCACTGGGTTGAATCGGGCCCAGATGGTACGACATGCAGAAAGGGCAGAGCGATTGAACGACGACATTGCTACGAGCCTGGCTTCAAGGGGATTGACAGACGAGAGTTGAGGTGCGACGGTAATCGCGTCCCAGGAAGATCGGAGGGACATCCAGATAGACCGGAGATCGGATCCTGAGGAGGACGATTGATATGTATCGAGGTATTGATAAATTTGCCGCGAATTTTCCTCCAGTGCTATTTCCAGCTCGGATGTTTGAATGGGAGAAGAACGCCAAAATAATTCAGGAATGACGCTGCCAAGGTTGTTATACGGAATTGACAGACCCAACAGAAGACTCAATGTGGGCAGCAAATCAATTTGTTGTACGGACCTCCATGGGATGTTGGTTCCAGGGAACGTTTTATATTCAAGAAGCCCAGAGAACACTTTTGGCAAGGTTTTGTCCATCAAGGGCGGTCCTTTGGAGTATATCCAGAGAGCGGATGACGTCTCAAGAACGCCATCACCGCCATGATCACCTGCACGGTCCATCCCGTGGTCGCCTAATACGACCAAAATGGTATCATCATCGAGGAGATCCACAACTCGTCGTAGGGCGGTGTCCATCTGTGTTAATTTGGCATGCATGGACGGATGGGAAGGACCAACACGGTGTCCGACGTGGTCTACACCGAGGAAATGACCAATGAGAAAGTCAAATTGCTTTTGTCCAGGCAAAGTAGACAAAGCAGGATGAGAGTTGAGAAGAAGCGGGAAGAGGTGCGTGAGGACTCCTGTATCAACAGTATGCAAGTCCTCGACATTGAAAGAGTCGTAAGGAAAAGTCAAGTTTGGGTGAAAAGAAGTTGGATATGTGGACAACCAAGTATCGTCTCCCATAAAAGCGATCTATCTTCTAATGAGAAATGAGATTGTGAGAACGGGACTAGGCTAGCACTCACAGTCCTATTACTCAGCTGCAACTGTCTGACAATTGAATCCTCAAGAATAGCAGAACCACCAAAGTTGCTTCCCATATCAATAAAAGTGGGCAATGAGCCTGTAGTCAGGGCCTTGATACGCTGCAAAGTTGTCGTTGGTGGATCAGCATACGCATTGAACAAGAAAGAATGTTCTGGACGCGACTTTGTAAGTTGAGCAGGTAGCTTTAAGACATTGTGGTAGTGTTTGTTGTGGGGCTCCGGTGGGTTTGGAGAAACAAAGTCAAAACGCAGCGAGTCGATGACGAGGACCACTGCGCGCTTGTGTGTTGGCTGTGGCTGGTTCTGGCCTCGCTCAGAGATATTAGCAAGTGCAAATCTACTCAAAAGAAATCCCCGAGAGAACAGGACAATGGCAGCAACATGGACGACAACCAGGAATGTTAGCAGTCCACCGCGCATCAGGAGGAAAAGACCAATATTAAAGTGTGGGAATAACATACTCGTCTTGGCGAGCCCTTTGCTTCCTTGGGAAGTGTTGATACCACTGAAATCCTTGGGAGATTCTTGGTTAGGTGCTTCTCCTAATGTAAATTTGAAAAATGAAAGCACACTCAATTAAAGCACACCACTAATGAGATCAAATTGAGTTTTGAAGCCACAGTTCAAATTCAAATAGCTTTCACGGCATCTTTCTATCAATCACATTTTTACAGTAGTATCAGAAACTCGGTCAACAATCAGCACGGAACATGACAAGTTGTCTACAAGTTGTGTTTGTTTATTACCCAGACCAATGGGAATACCTGTCATGCTTGTTCAAAACAGTACCCAATAGTTCTCACCACAGGTGGCTTTGGAATGATTATTCTGATTCAAGGGGTGATCATCATACTCAGAAGAATACTCAAAAGAACATGATACAAGGTTCCTTACACCATCCAATCCAACGAACGAGTTAAAGCCATCAATTAAAAAGAACTTGAACCGGACTAATAACCTACACCTTATTCTCCATAATGTCCCTTTTAAGTCTTGATCCAGTAATTTTCGCTCGATTATTCCGATCCACCATGCAGACACAGACAGCTTACAGAAAGAAAGCATGAACAAACCTTGAGAAAATGTGTCATTCAACACTTCCATCCACCTGCGCAACCACTCAAAAAATCTGGACCAAAGTTCTACCCCTAGTTAATTCCCTCTGAACACCCTTCTTCGGACCCCTTTTCAGCGCATTAGGCCTACTCGTATCCGGTTCCCCATCCTCTGTCAATCCAAATCCTCTTCCAACCATGATACCTTTCTTCTCATCACCATCATCTTCATCATCAGAAGCCGGTGGAGTATCAGTACCGGGACGATAAGAATGCGGGTGACGACGACCTTGAGATTCAGATTGTTGAGATTGAGCCTCAATGGCACTCGCTGCGTCTGGATAGAGATTTGGATCATACGTAGATAATGGAGCCGGATATTGAATTTCTGGAGGAGTAAATGGTGAAGTTTGATTTCGTAATTGACAACGTGAATGAGTTTGTTGAGATTGTGACTGCAAGTTCGAATTATTACGAGTTTCAAAAGAAGCTGTGATTGCTTTCCGCGGAGAGTGTGAATGTGGACGAGGATGATTATCTTTGGATCGGCCAAAGGGAGATTGCTGCTGCTGACGACGTTGTTGCTCATACCAGGTCTCAGACTGCGAACGCGCAAGTCGAGATCGTTTGGGTTCTAACTCATCATTATTATCCTTGGGGTGATTCTCTTCGTCCGCCCAAGCATCATGCGGGGATCGTTTCCTTGGATTAGCTGCTCGTGGTGAGAGCAACGTTATCTCTGCGGCGGGCTGTAAAACAGCTGGAGTTACCGGGGCAGTTGTCAGTACAGTGCCATTGGACATGTCTTCATCCATTTCTCCATTCGGTAACAGCACCTCACACTCGACACGTTTTCTTTCAGCTTCGTCTTCTCTTCGCATTCTAATTAAAGCTTCTTCTGCTTCTAGTCTATCCCTTTCACGCTCCCTTTCCATGGCTAGCCCCATGCGAATGACTCGATCAGTAACGTTAAAGTGCGGTCTCAAACCCCGTATCAATGCTTCACGTTCCGCGAATGTCGGCACAGTTTCAAAAGGGAGGGTAACATAAGGATAAGCACCAGTAGATGTATAGCCTTCGTTAATCGGCAATCCAGTTCCTGGTTTCACAGCTTCATTATTCGAAACGACAGGAATGATGGGAACGGGAGTAGCCGTCGTAGTACCAAACTCTCTTTCGCGTTGCTCACGGAGCGCGGTCAGCTTCAGGAGTCGCATACGATTTCTTGAATCAAAATTTTCAAGACTTTCGAAATCGCTCTCACTGCATCGACTTTCAACTTCATTCTCTGTGACCCACCCAATTTCGATTAATCTCCTGAGAGTTTTTCCTCCAATGGGTAGTATACGAGGCCTTTGCCGAAGACGGAACTCGAATTCACCCAGTGCCTTGTATGGATCGAAGGTTTCAGGTGGAAATGGCACACGAGCCGAACTGATGGGATGTACGGTTTTGGAAATATTCTCACAATGAGGAGGTGCAAATGCAGGGGTAGAGACGCTGTCGTTGGGTAGAGAGGCACCAGTGGTGTAGGGTGGACACTGTGCAAAGTCACGTATTTTGATATGATGTTTCGCGAGTTGGTTGAAAATGTATTCAGGATCTGGGTCTTCGGGAACCGTGGATGCAGGAGAGGGAAAACGAGGAGCAATGGTCCTGGCAGCTACAGGTTTGGTGCGGACAGGTCTAGATGTTGGTGCACGTCTCGTGGATAATGCCTTGTCGGAGCAATGAATAAGGAACCAGAAAAATGATCAAAAGAAGTTACGAACTGGCTGTTGTACATTCAGTTTTTGAGACTTGGGCTTCGAAATTTGCTGTGGTCCAGCAGTAGTTTGAAGATCATTGTCTTCATCAGTACAAAGAGCTTTACCATGGTGTTGGCCATCAACATCCATTACAACCGAGTTCTCCTGGTGCTGTAAGATTGACGGCGATGGCGCCATCGCACCAGAAGCATCGAGTACAGGAGTGTTGACGGATGAGTCTGCGATTTCAATTCGGGCAAGAGTTTGCGTCCATTTAAGTGGTCTTGCCATCAGTGCCATCGCTTGACTAGTGTGTGTGGAGGAAGTGGTCGAAGAAGAAGGGCACAGCAATTTGGGCTGGTATATATTTGATGGTTCCGGTTGAAGAGTGACTGTAACATTGTGTCCCGTGCCACATGCTTCAGGTTCGGGACTCGCGTGCTGTCGCTGCTGCTATTACGGCCAATGATAAGTGTCAGTTGAATTCCTGAAAACAATACATACCATGTCAAAGTTCTCAGTCAAGGCACCGTGGGGAGGGACGGGTACGTGCGGCTCGGCTCCAGGTGTGACTCACGCCTCCCGACGCTGATGGTCGCTATTTTGAGTAGTAACCGATGATTTGTAATCTCCTTGATCGTCTCCTTGGCATGTCTTGCGTGGACCATCAGTCTCGAACAACAATACAGCCAAATTCCCTGAGCTCGAAAATTGTTCCAAGATCCACTTGATGCAACATATGTCTTATCCTTATGTTCTGTACTCCTTGACATTTTTATGCGTCGATTATCGTTGCCCTCAATCAGCTTGCAAGCTGAGACAAAACTCAGACATCGTTGTGTTGAGGAAAGCCTGATCGGTCCGCGGTGCAAGGGAACGCGAGAACGCCATTTATTTCTTCTTTTCTCAATATATGACAATGAGTCTGGTACCTTTGCTGGCAAAAGCCGCACGCAGTTTTCCATTCTCGACTTTCAAAGAGACTAGTGGTACTATGGAAAATTGGTATGTGACAGGTCCCTTTTCACAAGAACATTTCAAACCCATCCCCTTAGTCCCTGGGTAGATAGCGCTCTAGCTTCGGTTCTCATAG
>Ga0153942_1001077_pt1 | contig 10913 bp, 9 predicted proteins | sample TSNJ026MetaG_FD_104731 | JGI IMG/M metagenome (GOLD analysis project Ga0153942, IMG submission 104731) | Attine ant fungus gardens microbial communities from New Jersey, USA - TSNJ026 MetaG | ecosystem: Host-associated > Fungi > Mycelium > Unclassified | place: USA: New Jersey, Brendan T. Byrne... | reverse complement strand
TTGTATGGGCTTATGCCTTGTGTCATCATATAGGCTATCCTGTGGGTGAGAGTGCGGGTTTTTCCGGATCCGGCCCCGGCGATTATAAGTAAAGGGCCTTTTTGATGAAGGACAGCTTCCCTCTGTACCGGATTAAGCTTGTCTAATAATGATTCCATTATCTCCTCCTGTTAGTCTTCACATAGTTCAAAAAATTTTTTAAACGCCGAGATGGAATAATTTAGTACCAGCGACCGGTCTATCTCTGATTTTTCTATAAGCTCTTCGGCCTTGTCCAACACTCCCAGCTCTTGATGAAAATGTGAGTCGCTGGCCATTATCACTTTAGCGCTCTGCTTTTTGCAAAGTCTTAACATATCCAGAATAATTTCTTCGCCTCCAAATCTTGCGCTTCTGGGATGTAACGAAGAATTGTTTATTTCTATGGCTGTATCCGTTTCCTTTGCGGTTGACACTACCTTTTCGTAATCCATGGGATAACGGGGGTCACCTAAGTGTCCTATAACCCGTACCAACGGATTCTTCATGGTGTTTATAACAGCCATCGTATGATTTTCATAGGTAGAAGGATCAAAGCATGGGGAATGCAAGCTGGCAATAACAACATTCAGCTTCTTTAACAATCCGTTTTTTAAATCTACTCTGCCTTCGCTGTCCATGATATTTAATTCTACTCCGCTCAATACTTCTATACCATCTATAAATTTAGGAATAACCTTTAAATTCCCGAAATAAAAGCTTGACGGCGCCCCGGGCATTTCAGGGGCATGTTCTGTTATAGCTATGAGCTTAATATTTTTTCTAGCCGCTTCATGGACGTATTCAGTTATTGTACTGTAAGCATGTCCACTGGCGACGGTGTGACAATGGGTATCTAATAATATCTCCATAGTAACCTCCGAAATTAGTACGAAAAAAGAGAGTTAACATACGCAGGGCGAATGCTAACATAAAGAAAAGGCCATGAAATTTTAAGATGGCCACAAAAAAGTATATGCACTTTTACTTTATATAATACATCATTTGAAAGAAAGGTGAAGCCACTCAATGTGGTGCGAGGCTCAGGTTCAACACGACTTCGCTGTTTTTCCGGATTTTGCTCTGTTTTTTTACAATAAAGTTATGTATACTTATGTGATATGCTGAAAAATATAAATCTACATTTGGAGGGGAATACCAGATGGACGATTCGGTGCGTGTCATTGACCGTGTTTTCGCGATTCTTGAATATCTGTCAAAATCGAATGCGCCGAGAGGGCCTACGGATATCGCGGCGGTTACCGGTATGCACAAAAGCACTGTGCATCGTCTTCTCTCCTCAATGTGCGGCGGCGGCTATATTGAAAAAACAGACGAGGGTACATATCACATTGGGGTAAAGTTGGTTGGCATTGTCAGCAACCATATCAACAACCTTGAGCTTCAGACCGAAGCACGGCCGTATTTAAACGACCTGCATGCAGAGCTTGGGCTGATCGTACATCTCGGAATATTGGACGGCGCCGAGGTCATCTATGTTGAAAAAATAGATATCGAGCGCAATTTACGAGTTTACGCGCAGATAGGCATGCGTGTTCCGACGTATTGTTCGTCGCTGGGTAAATGCCTGATTGCCCGCCTTTCAGGAGACGAGCTGAATTCCGTGTTTACTCGTCACACCCTTGAACGGTTCACTCCAAACACCATAACCTCACTGCACAGGCTGAAGGAGTGTCTGAGAGAGGTGCGCAGGCAGGGTTGGGCGATGGATAACGAAGAATATATAGTCGGACACCGGTGTATTGGCGCGCCGATTTTTGACTATCGCGGTGAAGTGATCGCGGCGGTAAGCGCCAGCGGCCCGTCGTCGCTGCTAAATGATGAGCGTATCCCTAAAGTGAAAGAAAGCGTCATTCAAACCGCCAAAAGGATTTCTCACAGGTTATGTTATCAGGAATAAGGGAAAGGCCGGAACGTAATTGTTCCGGCCTTTCCCCGTCATGCTCATTCCTTATTTATATGATATTTTTCAGAATTATAGTCTTGAGTCTTGTCACCTCGTCGAAAGTCGAGAGCACGCCCTCTGTGCCTATGCCGGAATATTTGTAGCCGCCAAATGGCATCTCAAAGCTGCGGAAGAAGCTCGCGCCGTTTATGACAACACCGCCGCATTCCAGACGGTCCGCGACGCTCCAAGCCTTTTTCATGTCAGCCGAGAATACGCAGCCGCAAAGCCCAAAGATAGAAGAATTGGCGATTTCGACAGCTTCGTCCAGTGTATCAAAGCCGGTGATCGGCACGACGGGCCCAAAAATTTCCATATCCTTTACAACGTCGGCCGTCTTAGGAACGTTGGCGATAACGGTCGGATCATAAAACGCCCCGTCGCGCTTGCCGCCAAGTACGATTTCTCCGCCCTGTTCCACTGTGAGATTTACCTGCCGCTCAACTTCTATCGCGGCCTTTTCGCTGATGAGGCAACCAAACTGTGTATCTGGGTCCGCAAGGTCGCCGCGCCGGATTTTTTTGATGCGCTTGACCGCTTTGGCGGTAAACTCATCCTTTAAACTGTTGTGGACCAGGAAGCGTTTGGATGCGCAGCAAACCTGCCCTGTATTATACATGCGGCCCCAAATAAGCTCCTCCACCGCCAGATCGACATCGCCGTCCTCGCATACAATGAACGCGTCGTTGCCGCCAAGCTCTAGGGCGATATGCGCAAGGTGCCCCGCGCCGGTCTTATAAGTTTCAATACCGACTTCGGTTGAGCCGGTCAGCGTTATGGCATGTACATCAGGATTCGCGCAAAGCCAATGACCCACCTGAGAGCCGCGTCCGGTCACGATTTGAATAGCGCCGTCGGTAACGCCTGCCTTAACAAGCAGCTCTGTGAGGATGCAGAGCGTAAGCGGGTTGTCGGTGGACGGCTTCACAATAGCGGCGTTTCCCGCCATCAGCGTGGGCGCCACCTTCTGGTCGAACAGGTCACACGGGAAGTTAAACGGGATCACGCAGGCTACAACGCCGATTGGTTCGCGCACAGTCATAAGGATGTGATGCTCCTGATTCTTTTCGCATCCGTTTGGTATTACGTCGCCGTAAAGATGCTTCGCTTTTTCTACAAACGCCTTGAACGCGATAGGAATATTGGCTATTTCGCCGCGTGCCTCGGTGATTGGCTTTCCGGTTTCCTGAGAAAGCGTTTGGGCTAGCCGTTCTTTGTTTTCCTCCACTAGCTCCACAAATTTAATAAGGATATCGCCCCGTTCATGCACCGGAACCTTAGCCCAGATTTTCTGGCCCGCCTTCGCCTTTTCCACCGCAAGCTTTACGTCGTCCTCGGTGGCGGCGGGAACCGTATCGATCACTTTTCCGTTAGCCGGGTTCGTTACTTCAATTACCGCGTTATTTGCGGCGTTTACGGCTTTGCCGTCAATAATCATTTTCATAAAAGCGTTTCCCTCCTTATTTCTTAAAGCCTGTATAGCTGAGCATCAGGCCGCCGGTAGTGTTATTGCCGTCATCCTCAAAGCCGTACTCACCGAATGTAAATTCCATTATAAACGGTACGTCTCCGGCAGCTTTCCTAACTGCTTCAGCCATCTCGCTTATCCTGTCGCCGATGCCGGCGCGCCTTCCGCCGCAATGGACAAGATGATATGCCGCAGCCTCTCCGTTCATTTTAGATTTCAGATCTTCCAGCGTTTTTGAAGCTGATTCCACAAGCTCATCTACTGTGGCCTCCATGCGGATAATTGCGGTCTTTTCCGCCAGATTTGCCCCAATGTTCATAGAATAATCGTCATTTCCGTTCATGGGATGGCGGATAGCGGTTAAATCGCCGAGCCGGTCCTTTACGCCTAAGGGGGAGGTGATGGTGTGAACCAGCAGATTACCGCCTTTGAGGCTTTCGGGGTCAACGCCCGCCCATTCGGCATACTTTTTGAGAGCCGGAACGCCGTCGATCTCCTCTAGCACTCGATTATCACGTACTTTTGTGATTATGCCGACATCGTCGGTTTCGCGGTAAGCGCCGGTAAACAGATTTGTCATTGGCGCACCATAGAAAAACGCGACCACAACGCCGTCCGAGAAAGCTCCTTCATTGGTATAGAGCTTCCATTCGCCCGTTATGGTATTATCCGCCGCGCTGCCGCCGAAGAAGGGTACGCGGCCAATTACTTCGGTAATCCCTTTTATGTAAAATTCCTCTTCCCCAGGCGATGCCGCCATGTAGAAATAGTCGGGAGCCGTATCTTTTCCGGCTTTTTTCATGGCTTCCAGCGCAACCTTGCGACCTGTCTCCCGGGCGTCGCCATCCTTTGCCGAGCCCGCGGCGCCAACCGTCAGCATATCGTCCGCAAAGGTCATCACGCCGGCAAAGCCGCCATCTTCGCCGATAAAGCCCTCAGGTGTGATGACGCCTGTAAACGAGGTATTGCCGATAACAGGTACGCCCGGCAGCTCACTTGCGATTCCTGCCAGCATTTTGTCAAGGTCATACGCCACGCTTGCGTAGACAAGCGCCAGTTTCGCGCCGGAAAGCCCAATTTTCGACTTCTCCGCCGCCTCCTTGCCGGCAAGCCTTGCATCCGGTATGGAGCTTGATCCTACATTGACTTTTAACATGATAAGCCTCCTTCTATATGCTTGGTGATTAACATTTTAAAATTGATTCGTTAATCACCAAACATTTTGTAAAATTTCATATATACATAACAATTATAAATACTTTATTTTTAGATTCAATTGAGGAATATCACATATAAGAACATCGGTTTCGTACGGTGAAACCGATTATTTTTCCGCAATTTTACCGTTTACGTCATTTTTTCGACCAGTTTTGTTGGAGTTGACCTTTGTGTCTTTTGTAAATTATAATGTTTGAATACACGAAGCGAGCGGCCGGTTTCATGAGGTGATGAAATGGAGATTGCCATATGCGATGATAACAAGCTGTTTCTAGAGCAATTTGAAAGACAATTGCAGAGGATCCCGCTTGTGAGTACGATATTTTCTTTTTTTGATTATAATACATTTCTCTTTTCCATCGATGAGGGTAAGCAATATGACGCCATTTTGCTGGATATTGAGTGGGAGAGGGAGCGCACCGGCATAGACATTGCGGAGGAGCTGTACAAGCTGAGCCCTCATTCAAAAATCATTTATGTGACCGGTAACAGCGAGCGGTTTTCCCAGCGCATATTCTTACATAAGGCAAATCTGAGCGGATTTTTGACCAAGCCGGTTGATGTGGGGCTTCTGTATGCGAATCTCAAAAAGGTTGCCGATGCAATCCCCTATCATGAGCAGCCTACGCTGGTTCTAAGGCGGCACGGGGCGCCTGTTTCCATCCCACTGCGTGAGATTTTCTATATCGAAAGTCAGGGACATACTGTTGAAGTCCATACCGCCGAGGAAACCGTGATCTCCTATGAACGGCTGGAAAGCCTTCTGCAAAAGCTCTCCACGGGCTTTTATCAATGCCATAAAAGCTACATCGTCAATATGAGCCAGATTCGCCGTTTTCAGTCCAGCGACGTCTTGCTGAAAAACGGGGAGACGGTTCCCGTTAGCCGGGCGCGTTATGCCAAAACAAAAGAAGCCTATTTTAACTATATGGGACAATCGTTTTAAGGGGTATTCACGATGCTGATTATTACGGAGTATTTATGCTCAGCTTTAGGGCTTGCGGGAACAATGGTGTTTTTATACGATCTTTTGCCCGGCGGAATCAACGCGAGGAAAATAGCTGTTATTTCAACAGGGCTGCCCCTTTTGGTGATACCAAAACATTTACCTGGTTGGAATGAAACAGCTTTTACGCTTATGGGCGTAATTGTATTTCTCGCGTATTTTGTCACTCTTTTTCTTTGCTCTCAAGGGAACCAGTTACGCCGGAGCATTATACTTGCATACTTCTCATTGCTATTGTTTTTAAGCGGCGCGCTGGCCCGAATGCTTATTACCTTTCGCTATGGTGAAGGGTTTGATGTCTATGCCGAGACTATACCCTTACTTATATATGGCGCGCTTGGAATAACTGTTTATATTCTGTCAGGTTCCTTATCGGTAATAATTAGGCGTATAGCAGTGACACGAAAGGTTCGGCCTCTGTTCCTGCTGTTTTTTATCCTGCCCGTTGGACAAATCATTACTGTTTACAGCTTCATGTTTTCGATATGGACGGTCACTTGGATAATTGGCGTTTTGCTCAGCTTTGTGGCTGATCTGGTTTTGCTCACATATACCATCGCGCAGGAGAAAAAGACGGAGCTGGAAGAGGAGCTGCGGGAAACACTCCACCAGATGGAGTTGGAACAGTTTCACTACCGGGAGGTAGAGCAGCGCCGGGAGGAACTGTCCAAAATCCGCCGCGACTTCAACAAGCAGCTGATGTCCGTTGCTCAGCTTGTTCGCTCCGGCGAAGAAAGCCCGGCGCAGGAGATGATTCGTTCTCTTTCGGAGGCAATCAACAAAACGAAGGAAAATCCCTATTGCGTCATCCCCGTGGTCAACGCAATCCTGACCGAAAAGGCGCAGGAGTGCGCGGCGACAGGGATCGGCTTTGAAGTGGAATTGGATATTCCCGCCCGGCTGACCATGGAGCAGATGCACCTGTGCAGCATTTTTTCGAACCTGATGGACAACGCCATCAACGCCTGCAAGCAGATAAGAGGTGAAAAGCCCGCCATCCGTCTATACTCAAAAGTGGACGGCGACTATTTGTTTATCAAGGCGGTGAACCCATCAGCCGAACCGCCAAAAAAGCCCTTGTCCGGACGGGGGTATGGCACCCGCATCCTATCCGATCTGGCAGCTCGATATGGAGGCAATTATAAAAGCGAATACCGGGACGGGATGTTTACGGCAGTTGCGTCCTTTCTGGCGGTAGACCGGTGACGGAGGAGTAGGTATATGGACGCTGTTGTCATGGATTTGCTGCAAGGAGACACCCTGGACTTACTTGTATCTTTTGTCAGATATTTTTTATACTATATAATAGCTTACTATTTTATGAGCAGGCTTCTGCCCAACCGCCTCAATGTTTATTGGCTTATTGCACTATCTCTTGTTTATACCTTGTGGTGTAACTTAAGAAGAACAACTGCTTTTTACGGCACAACATACCACTTTTGGATGAATATATTTATCAATGTGTGGACGCTTTTTATTCTGCTATTCTTTTTTAAAGGGAAGTTTTGGAAAAGAGTCATCGTGTATTGGTATTTTGATGTTCTCAGAACGTTGTGTGAAGCGATAGCGGTTGTAACGATTCTGCTGTATAATGCCCGTCGTGGTTTTTATGGGGAATGGGCCGGCGTAATATCGCCTTTAAATTCTAACGTTATGTTGACACTGCTTTATATGCTCGCTTTTTTTCCTCTTTTTCTGTTGTTGGGCTCATTATCGCTCAAAATATGGCGTAAAGCATTGCTCCAGAAGTTTCAACCCTTTTACCTGCTTTTTATCGCTTTGCCGATGGGCCAAAGATATTCTTTGTCTCTTGTGATATATCCAAACATGGGCGATGTATTCTTTGGAATATTGATCAACTTCGTCACGGATCTAACGACGATTTACTATATCCTCGCTGCGTTTGGCATCGCTCTCAGCCTTGTTGCCGATATAGCGATCCTTTACTATGTCCTGTCCCACCACAAAAGAGAGGCGATAGAAGCTGAATTATTGGAAGCAAAGCGTATAATGGAACGGAAGCAGTTCCACTACCGGGAGATTGAGCTGCGCCGGGAGGAGCTTGCAAAAATCCGGCATGACTTCAACAATCAGCTGGCGTCGATCATTCAGCTTGTCCGTTCCGGCGAGGGGGAAGTGGCACAGGAGCTTCTGGATTCTCTCGCGGGAGAAATCAACAAAACCGAATAATTTATTTTCCCCTATAATTGACCGGATTTATTAAGGCAATATGTATGCGGCTGCGGTTGCAGTGGTTTTTGGTATCTCTATAAAATCTCAAAAATCGGAGGCAAGTCCTATGAAACATTTATCATTTCTTTTGTTCGCCGCACTGCTGGCTCTTTCCCTTATGGGTTGCGGGAACTCCCCGCGCCCGACAGCATCCTCTGCGCAAATTGTGTCCCCGTCCGCAGAGTCAGCGACGTCCACGGTATTAAGCCTCAGCCAAACGGCTGATGAAAGGTTGAATCCGCCTAACACAATTTCATCCGAGGAGAATTGGGCGCTTATCACGGAATATTTTCTCGCCAATTTTCCCGGTACCCTCATGACTGTGGCAGCCGATATTGACCGCGACGGACAGGCCGACTGCATCTTTGTGGATGATCAATCGGATGATTTCGCGCGCTATGGCTATGTTCTGACTGTCAAGGACGGCGAGGTTCGGTGCTATCTGGTTAAGGAAGGAGGGGAGACCCATGCCCAAGGCTTTTTCGACTGGTACCTCAATCCTGATGATCAGGGCGGCGCGTATCTGATTGAATACAACAGTGCCATGTGGCAGGGCGCGGGTACGCTGACGATGCTCAGTTATTATTTAGACGGGAACGGTGACAAGGTGATTTTGGACGAATACACCGTCGGCGACAAGGACGAGCACAACAATCCTCCCGGGATCATTAAGGAAAGTGTCTATCGGGAATTTTTCGAAGAGGGCTCCCGCTGGCTTGAGCGGACCTGGGTGCTGCATAACGCGGCTCCCTGGGAATTTGAAAGCGGACTGGACGTGCTGTATCCGCAGGTTCCGGCTATTCCCTTTGATGAGGAAGAGGAGGAGCGGCGGAACATCACCAAGGACGGACTTATTGATGTGGCGTTTACTGACATGGAAAATCCAATCGAAGTGTTGGACGGCAGCTATCAGATCCTGCTGCCAATAAGCTGGCGGGACCGGTATGTGATCAAAACCTACGGCTATGAACCAACCTGGTGGGAGGAGCGCGTCACTATCTACTGCAAGGAGTGCTACCAGCATCAGGAGGGCGCCGGAGAGCTGTGCTCCATTGAGTTCACTTATATGATGGATCTTCAAGGAATGGAGGAAAGCTCTGGAGATTGGATGGAAATCGGTTCCTGGGAGAAAGGCTTTGTGCTGCTGACCAAGCCCGCCGATGCTTCAATTGACGCCTTCGAGCAAAAGCTGCGGGACGAATATACCGGCATGCTGCGCGAGGTGGACAACGTGATCGCGGTGGAGGCGTCTGAAAACCGGACCCCGTGAGCACAACGTAACGGAAAACTACGAGTAACTAAACAACAAAAACATATAACAGTCGTAAAAGGCATGGGGTATAAGCGCATTAAGCGCTGCATCACCTGCCTTTTTCTATTTTTCCGCATTTTACCCTGTTTTTCTACAATAAAATTATGTATACTTAGGGGCAAGGGGAGGGGCAATATGAAAATACTTAAGGAAAGAACAGTCAGCACTAAGGTGATAGACCTGGTGGTATGCAATTTTTGCGGCGAGTTCATTTCAAAAAATGAACATGAATACCTTAACGACTATGTATCCATAAGTAAGGAATGGGGGTATTTTTCAAATTATGACGGCCAGACCCATTGCATTGATATTTGTCAGAAGTGCTACGAAAAGTTACTTTCTCAAATGAAGCATAAGCCCTTTACTTAAAATGAACGGTTATGCTATAATTCCTCCGGGTTATACTAGCCTTTTAAGGAGGATTTTAATGAACAGGCAGGAAAAGATTCGTAACTTCTGTATTATTGCGCATATAGACCATGGCAAGTCAACTTTAGCGGACAGGTTAATCCAGAAGTCCGGCCTTTTGACGGAAAGAGAAATGCAGGAGCAGGTGCTTGACACCATGGATTTAGAAAGAGAGAGAGGCATAACCATTAAGGCCCAGTCTGTCAGGCTTGTCTATAAAGCGGCCGACGGGGAGGATTATATCTTAAACCTTATTGATACGCCCGGCCATGTAGATTTTCAGTATGAAGTATCCCGAAGCCTTGCCGCCTGCGAGGGCGCTGTACTTGTAGTAGACGCTGCCCAGGGAGTAGAGGCTCAAACTCTGGCAAATGTTTACATGGCTATTGAGCATAATTTGGAAGTCCTGCCGGTAATAAATAAGATAGACTTGCCGAGCGCAAACCCTGAAAACGCAATAAAGGAAATAGAAGATATAATAGGAATACCGGCAGAGGATGCCCCCAGAGTATCCGCTAAAAACGATATTAATATAAATGAAGTCTTTGAAAGGATAGTTTCAGACATTCCGGCTCCTTCCGGCGACGAAAACGCTCCTTTGAAGGCTCTTATTTTTGATTCCGTCTATGACGCGTACAGAGGCATCATAGTCTTTATACGGGTACTGGACGGCAGCATTAAAAAGGGGAGTCAAGTTCTCTTTATGGCTACCGGAAAGAAGTTTGAGGTAATAGAAACAGGCTTTTTCGCGCCGGGGCGCTTTGTGGCTTGCGATGAGCTGCGGCCCGGAGAGGTAGGCTATATGACCGCCAGTATAAAAAATGTGCAAGACACCCGTATAGGCGACACGGTAACCGACGAGGCGAATCCAACAAAAGAACCTTTTCCGGGATATAAAAAAGCAAACCCTATGGTGTACTGCGGTATATTTCCTGCCGATGGTTCCCGCTATCCGGATCTTCGGGACGCATTAGAAAAACTGGTTTTAAACGACGCGTCCTTAAGCTTTGAGCCGGAGACCTCCGTAGCGCTGGGCTTCGGGTTCCGTTGCGGTTTTCTTGGGCTTCTTCATCTTGAAATCATTCAGGAAAGGCTGGAAAGGGAATATAATCTGGATTTGGTGACGACAGCACCTAGCGTTATATATAAAATATACATGACTGACGGACAAATGATAGAGTTATCCAACCCTACGGATATGCCGGACCCTGTTAGGATAGAGAAAATGGAAGAGCCTATAGTGAAGGCTGAAATCATTCTTCCTACCGAGTTTATCGGCCCAATA
>Ga0153942_1001075_pt1 | contig 10917 bp, 9 predicted proteins | sample TSNJ026MetaG_FD_104731 | JGI IMG/M metagenome (GOLD analysis project Ga0153942, IMG submission 104731) | Attine ant fungus gardens microbial communities from New Jersey, USA - TSNJ026 MetaG | ecosystem: Host-associated > Fungi > Mycelium > Unclassified | place: USA: New Jersey, Brendan T. Byrne... | reverse complement strand
TTTTGCTTTAATTAAATTTTTCATAGTAAAGTCTACTCCGTTTTAAGGCATTTTTCATAGTAAAGTCCATGACCTATCCAACTGTGGAACTTACTTTGGGAATTTACCCTTTTTAAAGATGTGTTTTTTTTAAAGATGTTTTTTTTAGTTATTTATAGGAGGCCGCCTTGTTTCATTTTCACAGAATATCCACGATAACGCGGATTCTGTTACCCTGCTTGCCCATCATAATTCGCCGTCATAGTTCAGCTTCTACTACAAAAAACCTCAATTTCCGCAATGCCAACGCACCGGGTATTTGCCGACACCGTATCTACACTCAGCTTGACCCACCGTATTGACCGCTCGGGAAAGCATATTTCCAGTTGCCGGCCATCGGGCGGCAATGGGCCAACTGCAAGCTTAAATCCGTCTGAAAACAGTAACGTGGCGCCAGTAATCCGATCATCGGGATTCGGCCGGTCATACAGGACAATCCGGTTGACGGTATAGGGCTCTTGCCAGTCCAGCTGCAGCCATGCCCCGGATCGCTCGCCGTTTGATACCCATTCAGCAAAGGGAAAACGGTTGTGGGATGTCAGTCCGCCTCTAGCCAGTGAGTTAGAAAATCCATCTGCTACTCCGTCGATAGCCTTGGCGGCCTCACAATTCCACTCACCTTGCAGCTCGCTGGAGGCCGTTGCGGTTGCGAAGCAGGAAATGCCGTTGCAGCGTTCGGCCCAGAAAATCTCATCTCGCCGGGCAAAGGCATCGACATAGGCGCATCGCTGACTATTATACAGGCGCAACGCCTCGGCCTTAAGACCGCCACCCGCAGGTGTCCACATCTCACTGGGCAGCTTGATGCTGACCCGTCGGTTCCAGTCCAGCAGGGTTGCAGTCTCAAGAGCCTTTGGCATAGGAAAAAAACCTCGATGCTTCCGCTGGGGTGGCCAGGTCTTGTCCCCTTCACATGCATGGGCCAGCGCTTCGTAGACAATCGGACAAAAGGCCATATCCTGCCTGCGCAGATTCCGGATTGCTTCGATGATGAAGAAATACAGGCTGGCATGGTCGGCATGCATATCAAAGCGGGAACTGGTGTAAATCTCGTCGGGGCGAATCTCGTGAATTACCGATTGTAAGTCGTTCAGAAAGTTTTGCCGGGTATATGCCGCTTGACAGCCATACACCCGATGATGGTACGAGGGAAATGGCCCGTTGTAAGTCTCAGTCCTGCCTGCCCGGGAACGAAAGCATTCAGCAGGATCATTTACAACCAACATCCTGTATAGCAGGCTGTCGGTGAAGCGTTGCCCGAACTGCTCTAATCCTCCGTCGTCACCGTAATTAAGAAAGATCAGATTATTTTTGGGTAACCCCAGCAGATCCATGGCTGCGGCACTCTCAAGCATGCGCTCAATACCGCTTTCGACCCCATTGAAATCACCTGGTGTAGCCAGCAGTACATACACGATGTCGCCTGCCTGCAGGGCGCTGCAAATTACACCGGCACAAAGAAGGGTTTCGTCGTCGGGGTGTGGCATAGCCACAAGAACGCGCTTATTTACACTACACACTGTCGTCTCTTCTTTCCATATCCTGCAGCAGCTTCAGCAACTCCAGTGGCGTATGAATGATATAATCAGGAATTTCTATATCTCTGTTGAAGGTCATTCTATATCGGGGCGACCAGTCCAGCAGCACTGAGGTCATACCCATACCGTTGGCGCCGGCTATATCCCGCTCAAGGTTGTTGCCCACCATCACGATTTTTTTGCAGTCCTCATGGGTAAGCCCCATCTTTTCAAGGGCAGTCTCAAACATTTTGGGATGGGGTTTGTGCTCGCCCACATCAGAGGAAAAAATCAGATGTTCGAAGCAGTCAAGAAGGCCAAGTCCCATATACATGTTGTAAAACGACTGCGCATAGCCATCCGCCACCATGGCAACACGGTATCCATCGGCCATTAATGTCCGCAGCAGTTGGTCGGCGCCCTCGATGACGTCAGCGCTTTGGACGATATCGTTTTCATCTCTGATTTCGGTACCTTCATCGATGATTGTATCACCGCTATCGATAAAAACAATTATTCGTTTGCTCAAATTTATCTCCTTAATACTATTTGCTTAGGCAAGCCTAAATGCAGATTTGTATTATCAACGCAAGCCCAGCTCATCCACCAGACGATGAAGGCGGCGGGGAATGACTTCCAACAGCTCTGTCATCGGAATCACCGCTTCGGGACCATATGGCCAAGAATGGAAGCGTAAGGTCGGCGTAAAGCAGAACTTTTCGCGGATATAAGCGCTGATACGCTCATCCATCCCCAAGGCTTGAGGCATCCTCCCCCGGAACATTTCCACTTCCAGCAAGCCGCCGCCGGCATTTTTATTGCAGCAGTCTAGGCAGTCTGTAAATAGCTTACACAGCTCACCATCGGGCAGCATGGCGTGCTTACCCGGCTGCAGGAATACCGGCACATGAGTATTCTCTTCCAGCCGCCGGTGCAGTTGGAAGCAGTTCCAGTAGCTGCCATGTGCGCTCGACTCGGCGTTGTTTACATTGCCGTTGTGGTCTACATACACCCATACATGCTCAAGGTCGTACATGTGTTGGATATCAAAATCGAAGTAGACGGCATACTCAATAGCGAACGCTATTCCCTCCGGCAGGGTCAGCCGACGGTTAAAGGAGGGGCTTGCCCCTGGTTCACGGATAACCGCGTAGCCGATGAGATCGATCGGAAAAGGCTCGTTTTGATCCGCGTAGAAGTGGGGTGCGTATTCCAGCGCAAGTTCTCTGTCTGTCATAGCCGTCACCTCCTGTTACCGCAGTGGGCCACTTCATAGCCCTCCGCGTATTTGGCGGCCTCGACCCAGAATGCGTCAACAAGGCGCGATGCCTTCTCGAAGTCATTTACCAATGGGTGGATGGTCAGCGCCGCTGCCGCCGTGCGCTTACAACGCTGCATGACCGCTTGTACCGTCAGGTTTTCGTATTCCTTGACGCTGCGCATCAGGGCCATGGCGGGCGGGGAGAGCTGGCCCGCGCTCTGCACTTTTATTTCACCGCCGGATGTAAGGCAGGTTACCTCTAGCACATCCTGCTTCCGCATGCCGAAGGCCTGCCCGGCAGGCATAGACAGCACCATCTCCCGCTGCTGCCCTGTAGCTGCCGCGAGGATAAAATTCATCATTACGCCCGCATAACCCTCCGATCCGGGGATTGTGCTTTCGAAGGCGGCATGTGCCAGAATTTGGTTGGTCTCTGTATTCATGTAGGTAGATTCCCGCTTGTACATGCTGTGCAGGTAGACATCCAGCATGGAGTCAATATCGGTGGCGGGGTTCATGGCATAAAGCTGTTCAAACATGCGGTTGTTGTTTTCAAGCACCATGCGTCCACGCGCCATTTTACAGCCCCGAAAGTTTTGCAGGGCCTTTTCGCGGTAATAATAATAATACAGATATTCGTTGGGTAAGTGGCCGATGGTGCTGATCAGGTCGTGGCCGAACATGGAGAGATCCTTTACCCGGGCAGGGAAGGTTTCATCCCGCAGCAGCTCCGGCAGCAGTTCCCGGTCGCTATGCCGCACGCTGGCCACCCACGAAAGGTGATTGAGGCCGATAAATTGCACGAAAAGTTCATCGACCGGAATATTCAGCGCTTTTGCCATATTCAACTTTGTGCCGCTGGGGGCGTCGCAAATGCCAAGAACCCGGTCATACCCTGCATCGCGCAGCGCCTGGGTCACCAGACCGGATGGGTTGGTGAAATTGAACACCCAGGCATTAGGGGCGACCTCCTGTATCAGCTTCATGTAGCCCAGCATCACCGGGATGGTGCGCAACGCCATGGAAAAGCCGCCTGCGCCAGTGGTTTCCTGCCCCAACACCCCGTTTTTCAAGCAGATTTCCTCATCCGCCACCCGCGACTGGTCACACCCCACACGAATGGTGGAAACAATATAGTTGGCGCCGGTCAGTGCTTGCCGAGCGTCACAGCAGGCGCTGACCCGCAGCGGCGAGCTGGCCGCCTTCACGGCATGGATGCATAAAGCCTCCATAACCTCCAGCTTTCGCTGGTCGATGTCAAACAAGATCAGCTCGTCGATGCCCATCAATACCGATTTGCGCGCGACACCGTTCGTGAAGAAAACGCTGCGCACGCTGGCGCCGCCAAGTAGTACTAGCTTCATGTCAACCTCCTTGTCTGCCACAGCAAGCCGCGGCTTCTCTATTTCCAGAAATTGTTCTGTTTATGTACAGTAGTTAGTCATCTTGACATAATCGGCCATAGCAGTGGCGTGGATTGCACTTAAGTTGAGTGTATCAGGGCATCCACCATATCCTGCTACAGACAGGGCTCCACAGATGTTGCCCATTTGCAGGCAATTCCGCAGGTTGCCGCCGTTCAGGTAGGCGTGCAGAAAGCCCGCGTTGAAAGCATCGCCCGCGCCGGTGGTATCCACCGTTCGGGTGGGAGCAGCGGGGACGTGCAGCTTTTGACCGTCCATGATGCCGGAAGCGCCCCGTGACCCTCTCTTGATGACCGCACGGATACCCCTCTCTGACAGCAGCTCCTCTACGCGGTTCATATCTGTCTCGTCCAGATAATGGCAAATTTCCATATCATTGGAGAAAAACACATCAACCTTTTCTGCCAGCTTCAGTGTGCAGCCATCCCAGCGGCCGGTATCGTCCCAGCACATATCGATGGACACCGTGACGCCGCAGGAACCGGCTGTTTCGATAAAGCGCGCATATTCATCATAATCCTCCGCACCATTGTAATTTGTCAAGTGTACATGCCGCGCTTTAGACAACAGCTCCTTTGGCACGTCGGAGGGTGTGATACCGCTGATGGAACCGCCATAAGTGAGGAAGCGCCGGTCATTGCGGATGTCCAGGGCTATGGAGATCCCCGTCCGGGCGGAGGATAGCTTGTACTCTACCCCAACACCCTCCTTTTCAAGCACACTGCGGATATATCCGGCAAACAGGTCGTCGCCCAAAGCGCACAGCATATAGGGCCGCATCTGTAATCGGGCGAGAACCATGGCGCTGATCGCCGCGCCGCCCCCCATGGAAAGGCCGATATCCTTCACCCGAAAATCCTGGCCGGGTGCGGGAAAGCGGCCCTCATCGTCGACGATAATGTCAATATTTGGCGTATCGATCAGTAAAACGTCGATCTTCCTCATAGTGGTTTGGAGTCCTTTCAAACGATTCATTGAGCAGGCATGGCGTCATAACCGGGTAAAGCTTCGTTAAAATAAATCGGGTTGCTGATCAGGGCCGGCCGGGGCTCATCACCTTCCAGATAGGCCCGATGCACCTCCACCCGCAAAAAGCCGCACTTTTCTGGCGTACGCTCCAGCCGCAGCAGCCGCAGCGGCTCGGTAATCTCAATGGTTTCGGTTTCGCTGCCATGAAAGATGTAAACGAGGTCGCCGGCGCGAAGCTCACCCATGTGGATTTCTGCAACGGTTTTTGGATATATTTCCACCACATCCCCCATTTCGCCTTTGCCGTATCGCAGGTCGCATGTTGGTCCGGCGGGACTGCTTGTGAGGAAGCAATGCCCTTGCCGCAGGGCATTCAGAATATCGGTGGGTGTGCGGGAAAGGGCGTAGACCCAGGTGCAGGGCGAGCCCACAAACCGACCCGGCTCCTCAAAATGGAAGTCGCTGCCGCCTACCACCGGAATACGCGCCCCAGCCAGCAGCTTTTGATGCCACCAGTTCAGACATTGCTGCGTAAATGGTGTAAAGGGGCCGTTCCAGAGTTCCAGACAATCACAGTTCACATTCTCAATGCCAAACCTGAAGGAAGCGCCCGGGGCGAAGGGATGATTAATCACGGTGAGGGCGCCGGTTTCGGTGGCCTCGCGCACCTTTCGCCTCACGCTTTCAAGGTCGTTTGCATGAAATGATCCGGTAAAGGGTCTGCACCTGCCCAGCATGCCAATGTGCCCCTTAATGTGGGTCCATTCCGTACCGGGAATCAGTGTTATGTCCGGCCGGGGGCGTAGGTAGCAGTTGTGGTCGTAGTTGTTATGGTCGGTGACGAACAGATAGTCCAGCTTGTTTTTAACAGCCTGTTCCGTAAGTTCATCAATGGTCAGGTAGCCGTCCGAGCCCACAGTGTGGGTGTGCAGATCGCCTCGCAGGAGTACGCGTTCCCGATGGGTGAAGGTGAGCTCGTAGCAGACCTCCACACCCTTTTCGCACACCCTTGCGCCGCCTACAATAATTGTCCACTGTCCCGGTGCCGTGCGTATCGTGGAATAGCCGGGGCTTGAGTAATCCTCACCCAGGACTATGTGCTCCCGATCTGCGCCGGAACAGCCCAGGTATTCGCCATGCGGCGCACACAGGGCCAAGTCAATGATGTTTATTTCCTCCACACGCTCACCGCCATCCCCCCATGGGGTGACGACAAAGCGGGGATAGGAGTAGCGGACATCGATTTTGTATACATCCTCAGGCACATGGAAGGGCAGCTCCCGGTAATAATCCTGATCAGCATTTTCCAGCCGAATGGACAATAGCTGTACGGTCTGCAATATTCAAGCCCCCTTTTTTATTCCTTGGAGGAACCCAGGGTAATACCCGACATAAGGAACTGCTGGGCAAACACATAGATGGCCAGCAGGGGAATGGTTGAAATGACAATAGCGGCCATGACCGCATTGTCCGGCGCGTTGGGAGTTGAGGAATTTGCCTCCACCACCAGACTTTTTAACATTAGGGGCAGTGTGAACATTTTTTGGTCGGAGATGATGGCTGCTGGAATGGTCAGGCTATTCCATTTTTTAACAAACTCAAGAAAAAAGATGGTGGCCAGCCCCGGCGCCGATAGAGGCAGATAAATCCGCGCGAAGATGCGCAACTCCCCCGCGCCGTCAATTCGCGCCGATTCGGCCAGCGAATTGGGCGTGGAAAGAAAGTAGCTTCTCATCATCAGAATACTGAAGCCTGAAATCAATCCGTTCAAAATGAGCCCGCTATACGTATTGATCAGATGCATCTGGCGGTTGAGCTGATAGATGGAAATCAGCGTCAAATCGCCCGGCACCATCATGGTAAACAGGATAAAGGAGGTTATCAGGTTTTTATAGGGCAGCCCACGCTGAATCAGGATATACCCGGCCAAAGCTGACAGCGCCACCTGAATAACTGTGGACACGGAGGAAACAAACATGGAGTTGAAAAATGCACGATCCACCTTGGCTACGCGCAAAATCCACTCATATCCCTCAAAGCTGAAGCTTTTCCACCACAGCTTGAGCCCAGCGGAGCTTGCGTCCACCGTGGAGGAGGTGCTGATGACGATGACGTTCCACATGGGAACTGCCATAATCAAAAAGATCAGTAGCAGAAATGCCGTGTTTACAACCTGCTGGGAGGGGGAAAGCAGGTTACCTCGCAGCTTGCCGGATCGCTTCATTATATCGCCTCCCTCAATCGTTGTATGTTTCATCGTAACGGGTGATTCTGCGGATGATAACGCTGATCAGCATAGTAGCCAGCAGCACCAGGGTGGCCGCTGCCGTTGCCGTGCCGATCTTGAACTTTAAAATACCGTCTGTGTAAATCTGGAACAGCAAATTGCGCACCTTGTTGATAATATTCGAGTTCTGCATGACGAAAATCTGATCAAAGTTGCGCAACAGCCCCATGGTACCCAGCACAATGACCACCTTCATGGTGGGCACGATATTATTGAGGGTGACCTCCCGAATTTGGCGCAGGCGAGACGCGCCGTCAATAGCGGCAGCTTCGTAAATTGAAGGATCGATGCTCACAATGGCGGCCAGAAACAGCACTGCGTAGTAGCCCGTACCCTTCCAGCCCGAGGTGAGGATCATAATAGTTCGCGCGAATTTGGATTCTGCCATGAAGACAATAGGCATAAAGCTATCAGGGGACAGCAGGCGCAGCACGCCGTTGGCCATGCCGGTAGGGGCCAGAATCTTCATCCACATGCTGCCGACAATGGCCCAGGAAAACAGGTCCGGCAGATAGGCCACCGACTGCACCATAGAACGGAACTGCCTGGAAAATGCTTCGTTAAGGGCGAGAGCCAGCAAAAGCCCCGCCACAAATTGCACCACAAAGTTACCGATGCCCACAATCAGCGAGTTTACAAGCGCCTGAAAATACAAAGGATTTGAAAAGACGCCCTGGTAATTCTCCAGCCCCACAAAAACGCCGCCCCCCATGAGCTTGGATTCCTGAAAGCTGCTGACCACGCCCAGATAGACCGGGTAGTAGGAAAACACGATGAAATATGCCACAATAGGCAGCAGCATGATATAGAATACCCGGTAGCGTTTCCAGGTCAACCGGGCGCTTAAGGTCTGCTTTTCTTTCCGCATAATTGTTCATTCCTCCACGTGGATCGGCTTGCTTAACGCAGGGTCTCTGCCCCATCGTAACGGCGGCATCGGGTTGGCGCAATGGCCGGCCCGATGCCGCTAGCTTTCGCTATTTCTGGGTTACGCCGCGGGCAAGCAGCTCGTCGCGCATGCTCTTCAGACCGGACAGGGTATCAATCTCACCCTTGACAATCTGGCCGCCCCAGTTGCCCACGATCTCCTCATATTCTTTATTCACCTCTGTGGGCATATCAATAGTGGCATAAACGCCGGTAGCAAGAGCTTCCTCCATGCCGGTGGCAAGGCCCAAAGGGTGTACGAAATCCTTATAAATGGGGATGGGGGCGCCGTGGTCATTGCGGTGCAGCGCGCCGATCTCGGTCTGTTTGTAAGTACCGTTATCCTCCGTGTAGTCATAGTCCCTGATGCCGATGGAAAGCAGCTCGCCGCCCTCCTGAGTGGCAAAGTATTCCAGCACTTTGAAAGCACCCTCGGGATCCTGGGCATTAACCGGGATTACCCAGAGGCTTGCGGCACCTTTGGTCAACATATAGCTGCCATCCGGGGTTTTCGGCCCGGCGGTCGATACGACCTCATATTCGGTCAACGGGATGCCGGCAGCGGCGGCTTCGTTATTGTGCAGGCCTACATATGCCGCCCAGTCAGTCACCACCGAGGTGGTACGGCTTGCCGAATTGAAGCGGGAACGCATCTCGCCGGTACCATCCACAAAGCAGGCAGGATCCAAGAGCTCCTCGGCATACAGCTTCCGCAGCCAATCCCAGACCGGCGCCGCCTCATCGGTGGCAAAGGGTACATAAGTTTTGCCGTCTGTGTCCACTACGATACCGCCTTTAAGGCCCACAGCGGCCATCCATGGCTGGATGTTGTTGACAGTTTTCAGAACAATATTTAGAGGGTAATAGTCCGGTGTTGTAATACTGTCCTTAAGGGTCTTAAACACATTGTAGTAGCCGTCCAGGGTAGGTTCAATAGCCTTGTAGTCAATGCCCGCCTGTTGTAGATGCACTTTATTCACCAGCACGGGCTTGTGGATTTCCTTCTTGTTGAAGCCAGCAAAAATCTTGCCGTCCACTGCGATGTCGTCCCATTCGCTTTGTACCACATTTTTGCTTAAAATATCCGATTGTGCGACCTTTTCGGTCAAATCTACCAACGCGCCCTGAGAGATCAGGTTGAGGTAAAACAGCTGGGTGCAGTAGATCAGGTCATAGGTTTCGCCGCTTTGCAGCTTCTGCATCACGACATTCTGGTAATCAGCCGGGGGCATTTCGATGCTCACCTTGTAGCCGGTAGCCTCGCTGAGGGCCTCGCAGAAGATGATCATCTCGTCGGCGTCCTTCCCACCGGTGTTTTCGCTAAGCAGCTTGAGTTCACCACCAGATACATTTTGCTGGGCTGGAGTTGCCCCGGCAGACGCCTGGCCGGATGCGCCGGGCTGTGCAGAGGATTGTTCCCTTCCACTGCAGCCCGCAAGCAACCCGCAGACAAGGCAAAGTACGGTGGCTACAATCACGATTTTTTTCAATTGAGCTTCCTCCTTTATTAACTGATAAATGTTATATTTGCATAGTCGGTACATACTGTACCGGCTATTCCAACATATGAAAAGGTTTTCATATCTCTGCAAAAAATCATATTCTATTAAATGGGGAATAAGAGGGAGTTTTCATCCCCATGGTTTGCAACTGCCGCGTGGGACAATTTCGTGGGGTAATACAATTTCTCGGACAGGCAGACCTTTTTGCTCGATCAGATCAATGAGAGCGTCGATAGCATCGGTGCCAATTTTGTCGATGGGTTGCTGGACAGTGGTCAACATGGGGCGCACATTCCGGGAGATGATGCTGTTGTCAAATCCAATAATCGAAAAGTCCTCGGGGATACGGTAGCCGTTGTCCATCAGGCAATTCATGAGTCCAACAGCAACATCGTCGCTGCCGGCAAAAATGGCAGTGGGTAGGCGAGTGCTGCGGACAGCCAGCATGCGCTGTCCCATGCGGTAGCCATCCTCAATACCCAGGGAGGCAAGGTCGATATATGTATCCAATTCCGGTAAACCAAGCTCTGAAAAAGCCTTTTGTACACCATTGTGCCGCAACGTGCCCACCGTATACTCATCAAGGCGGCTGCCCAGGTAGGCAATTTTACGATGGCCAATGCTGTGTAAATAAGCCACTGCGTCATAGGCAGCGGCGGTGTCGTTAATATTTACACTTATAAAGCGGGGCTCTTCGAAATGGCAGCTGCAAGCAACCATGGGAATATTCGACATGGCCTTCAACTGTTCTATGATTTGCAGGTCTACCCGTTCATGGGTTAGGATAATGCCGTCTACCCGCATTTGCCGAAAAATACTAAACCCTCTTTTCTCCTTTTCCAAGTCGTCATCCACATTGCAGAACAGGATGTTATATCCCCGTTCAGCGGCACGACGCTCAATGCACTTCAAAATTGTGGAGAAAAAGCTGGTGGCAATATCGGATACAGCTACACCTATAATGTTCGTTTTGTTTTTGAGAAGGCTCTTG